>Ga0153915_10002911_pt1 | contig 15639 bp, 12 predicted proteins | sample Opewatmetagenome_2_FD_107003 | JGI IMG/M metagenome (GOLD analysis project Ga0153915, IMG submission 107003) | Freshwater wetland microbial communities from Ohio, USA - Open water 3 Core 3 Depth 3 metaG | ecosystem: Environmental > Aquatic > Freshwater > Wetlands | place: USA: Ohio, Lake Erie...
AAAGGGCTCGTCCCCGGCATCTGGACGAACGTCGCCTTCAAACAGGCCGACTACGCCGCCGAGCACAAGGACTGGTTCGTCACCGGCGGCGACGGCGAGCCGGCCTGGGGCAACTGGATCCACTTCAGTCTGGACGGGTCGAACGCGGCGGCCGTCGAGGCCGTCGTCAGACCCGTTTACCGCGGCCTCAGGGGCATGGGCTGGGAGTATTTCAAGGTTGATGCTTTGCGCCACCTCCGCTATGAGGGCTATAACGCCCACGCCGCCTATTTCCGCAAGAAGAAGAGGGACCCGGTCGAGGCCTTCCGCGCTTACGCGGCCGCCATCCGCCAGGAGGTCGGCCCCGGCCGCTTTATCCTCGGGTGCTGGGGCATCCGGCCCGAGCTCATCGGCCTCATCGACGGCTGCCGCATCGGGACGGACGGCTTCTCTCAGGCCGGGCTGGCCCAGTTCAACTCCTGGAACAACATCGTTTGGCGCAACGACCCGGACCACATCGAGCTCGACGAGGACCGATACCGGTCGACCCTCGTGACCGCCCTGACCGGCTCGGTCCTCCTTCTCACCGACAAGCCGGATGTCTATCGCACCGAGGCGGCCGAGGCCGCCCGGCGGGCCGCCCCCGTCCTTTTCACCCTGCCGGGGCAGATCTTCGACGTGGACCCTTCGCGCTCGGATGAGCTGCGGAGGGTCGACGCCGAGGTCAGCGGCTCTGGGCCGCGTCCCTTCGACGCCTCGTTGCGGCCGACTTGCGATCTCTTCCTCCTCGAGATCGTCCGGCCGTTCGAGTCCTGGTCGGTCCTCGGGCGGACCGGCGAGTCCGCGGGCGAGATCGCCTTCGCCGATCTGGGCCTAGACCCGGCCAAGGAGTACTACGTCTTCGAGTTCTGGTCGAGGCGGCTGCTCGGGAGCTTCTCGGGGGCTTTCTCTCCAGGCCCCCTGGACCCGCTCTTCCGCTCCCAGGCCCTGGTCATCCGGGAGAGACTGGCCCGTCCGCAGGTCCTGGCCACGGGCCGGCACGTCACCGGCGGCGGGGTGGACCTCGTCGACGTGCGCTGGTCGGGGCGGACCCTGTCCGGGACAAGCCGGGTCGTGGCCGGGGACCCCTACCGGATCTACCTGACCGAGCCCGAGGGGTACCGGCTGGGGCGGTTCCTGGCCCCGGCCGGGGCCGCCGCCGAGATCGAGCGGCAGGGCGCCGTGGTCGAGGTCCGCTGGCTTCCAGCGGCCGGGGGCGAGGTTTCCTGGCTAGCCGAATTCGAAAGAATTTAGAGCACTAAATACTACATATTGTGCGGGTTAGGGCCGACGCCCCCCACCCCTAGATTTCTTGCTTGACAAAGCCCTTCCCATCCGCTAGCATGAAATCGTCCAAGCTGTCAGCGGGTTCCTTATGAAGCTATATAGATTCAGGTACGTCTTTATCCTCTTCGTGGGATTCTTTTTCTTCGGGGGGACCCCTGTCGAATTCGGCACGGAGGGGGCCTTTTTCCACGGCTTCATGATCCCCAAACCCGTCATAAGAGTCGGCCTCGGCACGAACCTCAAGGACATCCGCATCCGGTCGTCGTCGGGGATGAAGATCTACGAGGTCAACACCGGCTACCGGATCATCAACGATGACGCCGACGAGGTCGAGATCCGGGGGGCCGGCGAGAAGATGACCGAGAAATACGTCATCCTCGTGGGCCACGCCAAGGAGCGCGAAGAGGCCGATCAGCTGGCCTCGGCCTATCGGGCCGGGTTCGGCGGGAACGTCACCGTGGCCGAGGACCATGACGACGACGCGGCCGGCGTCTTCGAGGTCAAGTTGGGCGATTTCCTGACCCGCGGCGACGCCCTGTCCAAGGTCGCCGAGCTCAACGCGGCCGGCTTCAAGGACGTTTGGATCGACCGCGAGGAGATCATCGAAGAGCCCTCCCGGCCGATCTGGATGGTCGTCGGGAACGAGCTCAAGTCGCTCGACCGGATGACGGAGCTATATTTCATTCCGGCCAACCCCCAGAGCTACCTGACACTCAACGGCAAGAGCTATCGCGGCTTCCTCATCCTGTCCGGCAGCCCGCGGGGCATCGTCGTCGTCAACTATGTCAACCTTGAGGACTATCTGAAGAGCGTCGTGCCCGGCGAGCTGTCGCCCGGCCAGTTCAACGCCATCGAGGCCCTCAAGGCCCAGGCCGTGGCCGCCCGGACCTACGCCCTCAAGAACATGAAGCAGTTCGACCAGTTCGGCTATGACCTGGTCGATACGCCCCGCTCCCAGCTCTATGTGGGCATGGCCTCGGAGAGTCCCCTGAGCTCGCGGGCCGTCGAGGAGACCAAGGGCGAGGTCGTCCGCTACCGGGGCGATCTGATCAACGCGCTCTACACCAGCACCTGCGGAGGCCGGACCGAGGACGCGGAGAAGGTCTTCGCGGGCCGTCCGGTGCCCTATTTGAAGAGCGTCGAGTGCGCCTCCGAGAAGCAGAAGGAATGGCAGCTCGAGGCCCGGACGCCCGTTGCCCCGATCACCGTCGACGGCCGGAACGCGAGCCTCGACGTCGCGCTTCTCCTCGGTCTGGGCATCGTCCCCATGGGGGCCGAGCCGGTCGATTTCCGGGCCGAGGCCTCTTTCGACGAGGCCGTCGAATGGATCAAGGACGTCCGGCGGCTGGTCGGGATCAAAGACAAGGGGTTCGACCCCGACGCCTCGGCCCTCGATTTCGTCGGCCTGGCCCGTCTCCTCATCGACGCCTTCGGCTGGCAGGCCCGCGTCGAGGAGCTGATGCTTCCCGGCGAGGTCGATTTCATCCTCAAGGATCTGCCCCAGGTCCAGGGCCAGGAGCGTCGGCCGCTGGCCTACTGTCTCCAATCGGGGCTCTTCCCGCCCTCGGTCCGGACGGGCGATCCGCGGCGGACGGTCGGACGGGCCGAGCTGGCCATGGCCCTGGCCCGGGTCCTCAAGGACTATAAGGATTTCTTCAACACCGGGACCTTCCGCGCGGCGGGAAAGGGCACCATCGAGGTCGGCCAGGATTTCGCCCGCCGGACGCTGGCCCTCTCCAATCACGTGCGGCTGCTGCGGACGATCGAGGGCGAGACGACCTTCGCCACCAAGCTGACGCTCCTCGGGGAGGAGAACATCCGCTGGCTCGAGCGGGACGGCCAGGTGGCCTACCTCGAGATCTTCTACCCGCCGAACTCCAACGTGCTCGACCGCTCCTCCCGTTACAACCGCTGGCAGGTCCGCATGACCCGGCCGGAGCTCGAGCGGCTGGTCAACCAATCCTACGCCATCGGCAGCCTGGTCGACATCGACGTCAAGGCCCGCGGCGAATCGGGGCGTGTGACCGACCTCGAGCTCGACGGCTCCGCGGCCAACGCGACCGTCCGCGGCTTCCAGATCCGGGCCGCTTTGGGATTGCGGGACACGCTCTTCGTCGTCGACCGGGCCTATGATGAGCAGGGCCGGGTCGACCAGTTCACTTTCTCCGGCCGGGGCTGGGGGCACGGCGTCGGGCTGTGCCAGGTCGGCGCCTACGGCATGGCCGTGGCCGGGGCCAAGTACCAGGACATCCTCAAGAAGTATTACAGCGGCGTCAAGATCGATAAGATCTATTGACGCGGTCCTAAGACAGCGAACTTAAAGGTCGGGAAGGGCGCCTCTTCGGCTGGTCCTCGTCATGGATCGGGGGGGGGGCTAAAGAAAGAAGGGAGAATGAGATGAAGACGACGCGAGCGCTGAACGCGCGGAAGACCGAAGCGCGGGAGTACCAGACGCCGAACTCCGGGATCTTCTTCACTGTCAAGGAGGTCCTTTACGAGGGACGCTCGAAGTTCCAGCGGATCGAGATCATCCGCAACAAGGACTACGGCCGGGTGCTCCTCCTCGACGGCCTCGTCCAGACGACCGAGCGCGACGAGTTTTACTACCACGAGATGCTCGTCCACCCGGCCATGGCCTCGCACCCGAGGCCCGCGAAGGTCCTCATCATCGGCGGCGGCGACGGGGGCGCGCTCCGCGAGGTCCTCAAGCACCCGGTCAAGAAGGCCTGGCTGGTCGAGATCGACGGCCAAGTCATCGAGGCCTGCCGCGAGCACTTCCCCTGGCTCCGGACGACCTTCCGCGACCCGCGGGCCGAGCTCGTCGTCGAGGACGGCAACGTCTTCATCGACAAGGTCCGCGAGACCTTCGACGTCATCCTCGTCGATTCTTCTGACCCCGTCGGGCCGTCGACCGTCCTCCACCAGGAATCGTTTTACCGCAAGCTGAAGGCCAAGCTCCGGCCCGGCGGCATCATCGCCGCCCAGGCAGGCTCCCTGATGCTCCACCTTGAATCGCATGCCCGCAAGAGCATCTTCCTGAAGAAGATCTTCCGCCACTCGCCGCTCTACCTCGGTCCCGTGCCGACCTACCCGGTCGGGATGTGGTGCTACAATTTCCTCTCGGACAAGGTCGACCCGGCCAAGGTCCGGACGCTCTATATCCCCGATGGCCTGCGGTACTTCAATCGCGATGTCTTCCGGGCCTCGTTCGCCCTGCCGAACTTCCTGGCCGAGCGGCTGAAGTAGTCTCATCTCTCCGGGACGCGCGCAGACACATACGATGTGCGCTATAATTTGACCAGGGGGTGGCCATTGAGAATCAAGCTGACGAGCGTCTTCGTAAAAGACCAAGAGAAGGCTCTCCAATTCTATACGGGAACTCTTGGATTCGTGAAGAAGGCCGATATTCCAGCGGGCGAATATCGCTGGCTGACGGTCGTATCGCCTGAAGAGCCGAACGGCGGGGAACTCGTCTTGGAGCCCAACGGCAATCCCGCGGCCAAGGCCTACCAGGAGGCCATTTTGAGCCAGGGGATCCCCGCGACGATGTTCTTTGTCGACGACGTCCAAAAGGAATACGACAGGCTCAGGAAGCTGGGTGTGGCTTTCAAATCAGGGCCGGCTCAAGCCGGGCCGGCAGTGATCGCGATCTTCGAGGACACCTGCGGCAATCTCATCCAGATCAGTCAAGTCAAGGGCTACTGATCAGGGAACGGAGCGTCAAGCGCCCAGGGTGCCGGCGGCCTGCCGTTTTTTGAGCGCGGCCAGCATGTCCACGGTCATCGCCGCCAGGTCGTAGCTTGGCTTCCAGCCCCATTCGTCGCGGGCCGCGCTGTCGTCGATCGAAGCGGGCCACGAGTCGGCGATGGCCTGGCGGAAGTCCGGCTCGTAGCGGACCTCGAACCCGGGCACGTGTTTGCGGATCTCGGCGGCGAGCTCGCCGGCCGAGAAGCTCATGGCCGTGACGTTGAAGCCCGCGTGGTGCTTGAGCCGGCCGAAGTCCGCGTCCATGAGGTCGAGCGTGCACTTGAGGCAGTCCGGCATGTACATCATCGGCAGGCGCGTGTCCTCCCGCAAGAAGCAGGTGTAGCGGCCGTGCCGGACGGCCTCGTAGAAGATGGCCACGGCGTAGTCGGTCGTTCCGCCGCCGGGCGGGGTCAAGTGGCTGATGATCCCGGGGTAGCGGCAGCCGCGGACGTCGAGGCCGTATTTCTGGACGTAATAGTCGCAGAGCAGCTCGCCGGCGACCTTGGTCACGCCGTAGATCGTGGTCGGGCCGAGGATCGTGTCTTGGGGGGTCTCCTCGCGCGGAGTGGCCGGTCCGAAGACGGCGATCGAGCTCGGCGAGAAGACGCGGACGAGGCTCCGGGTTCGGGCGGCCTCGAGGACGTTATACAGGCCGGTCATGTTGACCTGCCAAGCCTTCTGGGGGTTCTTCTCGCCCGTGGCCGAGAGGAGCGCCGCGAGATGATAGACCGTGTCGATCCCATATTTCCCGATGACCGCCTCGACCGCCCTGGCGTCGGTGACGTCGAGCAGCTCGAAGGGGCCCGACTCGGCCAGGCCGCCCGCCGGCCGGAAGAGATCGGTCACGACGACGTTCTCCTCGCCGAACTTGGCCCGCAGGGCCCGGGCCAGCTCGGAGCCGATCTGCCCGGCCGCGCCGGTCATGAGGATTCTCTTCATCTCACGCGTCATCAGGCTGTCTCCGCTCGGAAAATGGCCAAAATAAGAAGGATACTTATAGCACAGCCGGCCCGGCCGGGCAACCAGAAGGGGTCAAACCTTTAATTCTTTAATTTCGTTTCTGCCCCGCTCGGCTTGCCGGGCGCTCAACTGAGACAATTAAAGAATTAAAGGTTTGACCCCTTCTTTGACTTTGGCTAAAGTAGGGGCTCGCCATGAGCCGCGACCCGCATCATCATCGCCCCCAGGAGGCCCTTCCATGCCCATCACCCTGACCGGAACCGGTCTGACCATCGAGACCGTTGTCCAAGTAGCCCGCGAAAAGGCCGCTATCACGATCGACCCCGCCGCCAAGAAGCGCATCGAGAAGTGCCGGGCCCTTCTCGAGGACAAGATCCAGAAGAATGAGATCATGTACGGCGTCAACACAGGCATCGGCGAGTTGGCCAACGTCGTCCTGACCCGGGACCAGGTCGAGAAGTACCAGCGCTACCTCATCTACAGCCACGCCGCCGGCTACGGCCAGCCCATGCCCGAGGAGATCGTCCGGGCGGCCATCCTCAGCCGCATCAATTGCCATTGCCACGGCCATTCCGGCCTCCGCCTCGTCGTCACCGAGACCATGGCCGAGCTCCTCAACAAGGGCGTGACGCCCGTCATGTGCGAGAAAGGCTCGGTCGGCGCCTGCGGCGACCTCTCCCCGATGGCCCAGATGGCCCTCGTCCCGATGGGCGAGGGTGAGGCCTTCTACAAGGGCGAGCGCCTGCCCGGGGCCGAGGCCCTCAAGCGGGCCGGCATCGCCCCGCTCGTCCTCCACGCCCGCGACGGCCTGTCCATGATCAACGGCTCCAACGTCATCGCCGGCATGTCCGCGCTCCTCATCCACGACGTCCACCGCTGGCTCAAGCTGTCCGAGATCGCCGCGGCCATGACCCTCGAGGTCCTGAACGCGAACATGAAGGCCTACGACGAGCGCCTTCACAAGACCCGCGGCTACCCCGGGGCCCTCGAGTCGGCGGCCAACGTCCGCCGCATCACCGAAGGGAGCGAGCTCCTGGAACAGCCGGGCAAGAAGGTCCAGGACGCCTACAGCCTGCGCAGCACGCCCCAGGTCGTCGGCGCCGCCCGCGACGCCCTCAAGTGGGCCCGCTACATGATCGAGATAGAGCTCAACGGCGCGGCCGACAACCCCGTCTTCTTCCCCGACGAGGAGCTGGTCCTGACCGGCGCCAATTTCCAGGGCGTGCCCATGGCTTTTCCGCTCGAGCTGCTCGGCACGGCCGTGACGACCATCGCCGTCCTCTCCGAGCGCCGCCACAACCGCCTCATGAACCCGCACCTCAGCGTCGGCCTGCCGGCCTTCCTGACCAAGGGCGCCGGGATGTTCTCCGGCCTGATGCTCTCCCAGTACACGGCCGGGGCCCTCGTCTGCGAGAACCGCATCCTGTCCCATCCGGCGGCCACGGGCTCCATCCCGGCCGCCGCCGACCAGGAGGACTTCGTCAGCATGGGCATGACCACGGCCCTCAAGACGCGCCAGATCCTCGACAACGCCCAGGCCGTCCTGGGGATCGAGCTCATGGCCGGGGCCCAGGCCCTCGACTTCCGGAAGCCCCACCGGCCGGGCCGAGGCACGCAGGCCGCCTACGAAGTCATCCGCAAGCACGTCGCCCACCTCGAGGAGGACCGGCCGCTCTATGACGACATCAACAGGCTCAAGGCGGTCGTCGCGTCCGGCGAGATCCTTGAGGCCGTCGAGAAGGCCGTCGGGACCTTGGCTTAGGACGGAGACATGAGCCTGCGGATCGCCCTCGTCACCGGCGCCAGCCGCGGCATCGGCCGGGCCATCGCCCTGCGCCTGGCCGAGGACGTCTCCGGCGTCGCCGTCCATTACTTCAGCCGCCGGGAGGAGGCCCAGGAGCTGGCCGCCGCGATCCGCGAGAAGGGCAAGCTCGCGGCCGTCTTCCGGGCCGACCTCACGAAGAAGGCCCAGGCGGCGGGCCTGGTCAAGAAGGTCGAGGAGCGCTTCTCCCGCGTCGACATCCTGGTCAACAACGTCGGGCCGTGGCTGGTCAAGCCCTGGGACCAGCTCGAGGTCGCCGACTGGGAGAGAGTCCTGCGCGGCAACCTGCTCGCCGCCTATTTCTGTTTGAAGGCGGCCCTGCCCGGCATGCGCAAACGCAAGTGGGGGAGGGTGGTCAACATCGGCTACCACCGGGCCGAGCAGATCGCCGCCTTCCCCACGATCGCCCCCTACGCCGTGGCCAAGACGGGCCTGCTCACGCTGACACGGACGGCCGCGGCTTCGGAGACAGCGAACGGCATCACCGTCAACATGGTCTCGCCCGGGCTCATGCGGGGCGGCGCTTTGCCGCACGTTGGGACCGTCGACGAATCCAGGCTGGGGTCCTTCGAGGACGTGGCCGAGGCCGTGGCCTTCTGCGCCTCCGACGAGGCGGCCGCGATCACCGGCTCCAACGTCATCGTCTCCGGCACCTGGAAGATGTAGGAAGGAGGCTCCCATGGCTCTTTATCTGTGGATCGGCGGCATCGTCGTCTTCATCTTTCTCTTGGGCATCCGCATCGTCCGGCCAACCCATCGCGGGCTCGTCGAGCGCCTGGGCAAGTACGACCGCTTCGCGATGCCCGGCTTCAACTGGGTCATCCCGGTGGTCGAGCAGCTGCGCCAGATCAACATCACCGAGATGATGGTCGACGCCGCGCCCCAGGAGATCATCACCAACGACAACCTCAACGCCCGGGTCGACGCCCAGGTCTATTTCCGGGTCAAGGAGGACGAGGCCAGCGTCAAGGCCTCCCAGTACCACGTCAACAATTTCCAGTGGCAGATCGTCAACCTGGCCCGGACGACCCTGCGCAACATCATCGGCACCCTGACCCTCAAGTCGGCCAACAGCGAGCGGGGCAAGATCAACGAGGAGCTCCTGAAGACCCTGTCCACGGAAACGGCCCGCTGGGGCATCGACATCGTCCGGACCGAGCTCAAGGAGATCGACCCGCCCAAGGACGTCCAGGAGACGATGAACAAGGTCGTCAAGGCCGAGAACGAGAAGATCGCCGCCATCGACTTCGCCACCGCCCGCGAGACGTCCGCCGACGGCGACCGCCGGGCCGAGATCAAGCGCGCCGACGGCATCCGCCAGGCCAAGATCCTCGAGGCCCAGGGCGAGGCCGAGGCCATCCGGCTGGTCAACGAAGCGGCCGAGAAGTACTTTATCGGCAACGCCCAGGTCCTGCGCCGGCTCCAGGCCCTCGAAACCGCCCTCCAGAACAACGCCAAGATCATCGTCCCCTCGGACAAGGACCTGGTCAACGTCATCGGCGAGATGGCCGGCCTCGTGCCCCTCAAGCGCGAGTAAGCCGCCGGCCCCTCACAGGAGGCCCCATGCGCCGCACCCCGATCCTCTTCATCGTCTTCGCGGCCGCGCTGGCCGCGCTCGTTCCGTCCCTCGCCTCTTCCTCGGGCCAGGCCGCCGGGCCCGAGTTCGACGTCCTCATCCGGAACGGTCTCGTCCTCGACGGAACCCTGAAGCCGGCCTTCCGGGCCGACGTCGCGATCAAGGACGGCCGCATCGTCCGCGTCGGGCCCTCGATCCCCGGCCGGGCCGGCCGGACGATCGACGCCCGCGGCCTCTACGTCACCCCGGGCTTCATCGATCTTCATACCCATATCGACCGGGCCCTGACCTTCCCCGAGCACCGCGCCCCGCTGGGCTTCCTGACCCAGGGCGTGACCACGGTCGTCGCCGGGCAGTGCGGCTCGAGCGCCTGGCCCATCTTCGAGAAGGCCGCCGACCAGATCCGGCGCTTCCGGGAGGAGGGGATCGGCCTCAATATCGCCCTTCTCGTCGGGCACGGCCAGGTCCGGGAGCTCGTCATGGGCCAGGAGGACCGGGCGCCGACCGCGGACGAGATGGAGCGGATGAAGGCCCTGGTCAAGCAGGCCATGGAGCAGGGCGCGGTCGGGCTCTCGACCGGCCTCATCTACCGCCCCGGCACCTTCGCCAAGACCGACGAGGTCCTCGAGCTGGCCAAGGTCATCGCTCCGTACGGCGGGATCTATCACTCCCACATCCGCAACGAGCGGGACAAGCTGCTCGAGGCCATCGGCGAATGCATCGCCATCGCCGAGGGCGCCGGCGTCCGGGCCAACATCTCCCACTTCAAGGTCCTGCGCAAGGCCAATTGGGGCCTGGTCAAGGACGGCTTGGCGATGATCGAGGCGGCCCGGGCCCGGGGCCTGGCGATCACGGCGGACCAGTATCCTTACAGGTTCTCAAACACCGAGCCCTATTCGCCGCTCGTTCCGCGCGATGTCTGGTCCGGCGACGAGCCGTCCCTCCGTCCGGCCGACGTGCGGCGCGCCTTCTCCGAGCTTCCGGACGCCGAGCTCCTCGACCTCTACGCCAAAGTCACCCCCTACTTTCCGCTGTCCCAGCCCCACCTCGATTTCCTGAACGGCCTCACGCGCTCACGGCTGGTCGAACTCGTCGCCTCGGAGGTCCTCGGCCGCCGGGCGCGCGGGGCGGCGGACGAGAGGGAGCGGGCCCTGTTCGTGCGGCGCCTCTCCCAGCCGGATTCCGCCCGCAAGATCCGGGAGGGGGTCCAGGCCTACGTCGACGCCGTCGGGCCGGAGAACCTCATCATCGGCATCGCCGCCGACAAGTCGCTCGAGGGGCGGTCCCTGGCCGCGATCGCGGCCAAGAAGGGGATCTCGGCCGTGGACGCCGCGATCGAGCTCGAGCTGGCCGGCACGCTGGCCGTCCCCTTCAACATGTGCGAGCCCGACATCGAGACGGTCATGAAGAAAGACTTCGTGGCCACGGGCAGCGACGGCATCCTGCCCGTCTACGGCATCGATCTGCCGCACCCCCGCTCCTATTCGACGTTCCTCTACAAGATCCAGAAGTACGCCCTCGAGCGCAAGGCCATCACCCTGGCCCAGGCCATCCGCTCGCAGACGTCCCTGCCGGCCGAGATCATGCGCTGGCCCGATCGGGGCCGGATCGCCGAAGGCGCCGCGGCGGACCTCGTCGTCCTCGATCTCAAGGGGATCGCCGTTCCATCCTCGATCTCCGCGCCCCACCAGCTCAGCCGGGGCGTCCGCCAAGTCCTCGTCAATGGCGAGATCGTCCTCGACGGCGGGTCCCTGACGGGCAAGCTCCCGGGCCGCGTCCTCGGGCGCTGAGCCTCCGGACGGTCCCCGGTCGCCGGGATGAAAAAGGAAACCTATCATAATAGTTGACGCACGAATTTTACTATAGTATATTAATACAATTCTATGAGAGGACCGTTTGGAGGGTCCGTTCTCGGAGACTGGACGTCATTTGGAGAACGCGATGATCAAATGGTATCTCGATAAGACCAGCAAGATCCCTCTCTATCTTCAGCTCAAGGACCTCATCAAATACTACATCTCCACCGGGGCGATCGAGAACAACGAGCAGCTCCCCGGAGTGGTCCGCCTGGCCAAGGAGCTGGGGATCAACTTCGAGACGGTCCGCAACGCCTACAAGGAGCTGGAGAAGGAAGGCCTCATCTTCATGAGGCGCGGCAAGGGGACCTTCGCCCTGCTGCTCGGGACCCCCGTGCCGAGCCCCGCGGCCCGGCCCGAGGAGCACGCTGCGGCTGCCGAGCCCGAGGCCGAGCTGAGGCAGGCCGTCCGGAGGCTGCTGCAGGGAGGCCGGAACGAGGCGGATATCAAGACGCTGATCGAATCGGCTCTCAAGACCGACCCGGGGGACGGCGCCAAGCCCTTCGTGATCTTCACCGAGTGCAGCGACTACCAGGTCCAGGAGATCTCGAAGGTCCTCGAGAAGGAGCTGAAGGTCGAGGTCCGGCCCGTCGTGGTCGGTGAACTCCGGGCCGAGATCGAGGCGCTCCACGCGAAGGACGGCGCGCTGCTGGCCATCGTCACCACCGGCTTCCATCTGAACGAGGTACGGGAGATCGTCGGACGGCGTCCCATCGACATCCAGATCCTCATCACCAACATGTCGCCGGAGACCCGCTCCCGCCTGGCCTCGTTCAGCGCCGACACGGAATTCGGTTTCATCTGCCGGGACGTCGACTCCAACTCGGTCTTTTCGGACGTCCTGCGGACGGAATTGGGGGAGGACATCAAGCTCTCGTCCTGTCTCATCACCGACCGCGCCGCGGTGGACCGCATCGTGAGCACGGTCGACGTGCTCCTCGTCACGCCTAACGTCTACGAGGCGATCCGGCAGAGGACGCCGGAGAGGCTTCCCATCTTCAACGTCTTCGACTGCATCGATCCGCTGTCCCTCAAGATCGTGCAGACCTTCATCTCCCAGAAGGTCGGGACCGCCGCCTCGGCCCGCTAGGGGGCCCCGCCGTCCGGGCGGCCGGGGCCGGCCGGATCAATCGGAGCCGCCGCCCCCCACCAGCTGCATCTCGACGGTCCTTGTCTTGCCCTCGCGCTCGACCGTGAGGGTCACCGTGTCGCCGATCTTGTAGCCGTCCAGGGCGTTGAACAGGTCGTCGTACGACTTGATCTTCGTCCCGCTGATCGCGACGATGACATCCCGGACGAGGAGACGGCCGTAGGCGTCGCGGGTGAGCCCCCTCAGCCCCTGCTGGTAGGCCCGGCTGCCCTGGGTCACCTCGAGGATGACGGCCCCGATGAAGCCCGCCCTTTGGGCGACCTCGTCCCGGACGAACTGGATCCCGCCGATGTCGGGCCGGATGACCTTGCCGAACTGGATGATCTGGGGCACGATCTTGCGGATCGTGTCGACCGGCAGGGCGAAGCCCACCCCGATCGATCCTCCCGAGGGGGTGGCGATCATCGTGTTCATGCCGATGAGCTCGCCGCTCGAGTCGAGGAGAGGGCCGCCAGAGTTGCCCGGATTGATCGAGGCGTCCGTCTGGATCATGTCGCGGATGGTCACGTCGCCCGCCCCGAGCATGCTCCGGCCGAGGGCGCTGACGATGCCCACGGTGACGGTGTGGTCGAAGCCGAACGGATTGCCGATGGCCACGACCTTCTGGCCGACCTGCAGGTCCCTCGACGTGCCCACGGTGACCGGCGTGAGCCCGGGGACGCTCTCCTTCAGCTTGAGGACGGCGATGTCCCGGCTCGAGTCGCGGCCGACCAGGGCGGCCTCGATCTGCTTCTGGTTGGGGAAGCTGACCATGAACTTGTCGCCCTCGTCGATGACGTGGAAGTTGGTGACGATGTGCCCCTGCTCGTCCCAGACGAACCCCGAGCCGCTGCCCCGTGGCACGGCCTCCGACGACGAATAGAAGAAGTCGCGGACGTATTGGAGGTTGGTAATGAAGACGACCGAGTTGCGGGTCTTGCGGACGATCTCGATCGTGTTCTGCTCTTCGGGCGTCAGCCGGGAGTTGCCTGAGATCTGGCCCGCCGCTCCGGCCGGCAGGACCGCCGGGCCCTGGCCGGGCTCCCCGCCGGCGATCGAGGCCGTCGGCGTGCCGCCGGCCGCCGGCTCTTCCGCCGGGCTTCCCGTCTCGCGGGGCCGGCCGTCGGCGCAGGCGACGAGAGCCAGGCCGATCGCGATCAAGGCCAGGATGACAATCTTGGGACAAGGTGTTCTCATCGATGCCTCCCTTGGAACCCCATTATAGCACTCAGAGCTCGCCGCGGATGAGCTTGCCCGGCAGGGTCATCAGGCGCCAGAGGTAGAAAGCCATCAGGAGGCCCAGCAGGACGAACGCCGGAAGCCCGGCCTTGAACGGCAGCAGGCTCTTCACCCCTAGAGCGACATCGATGGTCCCCCGGATGAAGATATAGAAGATGAGATTGGTCGCGGCCGCGAACCCGGCGAAGAACTCCCGGAAGAGGGCCCAGAAGACCGCCCGCTTCTCGGCGGGAAGCCTCAGGAACTCCTCCTTGTGCGGGATGTTGACAGTGCGCGCGCCGGCCCCCAGCCGCGGCACCAGATAGGCCATCAGATAGAAGACCGCCGTCAAGACCAGCGGCATCAAGAAGAGCACGACCAGGCCGCCCCGGCCGCTCCACCGGTCCGGCTGGCCGGCCATGTTGAAGTGCAGGGGCAGGCGCTCCGGCAGGCGCGGATAGGCTCGATAGACCAGGACCCCGATGAGCAGGCACAGGGTCAGATTGGCCAGGTCGTAGACGCGTTTCATCTATTTCTTGACGAAGGGCTTGGTCTCGAGCGGCTTGGCCGCGCCTTCGAAGAATGTCTTCTGGAGCTCGGCCGTGACCGCGTCCTTTTTGACCGAGCGGATCATCTCGACGAGGGCCCCCGTCTCGGCCTCGAGCAGGGCTTTGCCGAACTCGGCGTTGCCGGCCGCCCCTTGGCCTCGGTAATGATTGGGCTGGCCCGCGTACCACCAGATCCCGGTGTAGGCGTTCTTCAGGCCGGCCTGGCGCTTCTGGTCCTCGCCGCTCTCGGATCCCGCCTGGTCCAGCTTGACGAGCCCGGGGTGATGAGCGAGCATGACCGACGTTTCCTCCTCCCCGGCGTGGCCGTCGACGGTCGTCTTGCGCAGCTTGTCCAGCCGGGCCTCGGTCGCCTCGTCGTAGGACGGCTCGAAGAGGTAGACGACGTAGTCGCGGCGGCTCTCGAGCTGGATCTGGCAGAAGAAGTGGAGGAACGGATCGTTGCCTCCGTGCCCGTTGAGCAGGATGATCTTCTTCAAGCCGTTGCGGGCCAGCTCGTCGCAGGTCCGCTGGAGGACGTCGAGCATCATCCGGCTGCCGTAGGCGATCGTCCCGGGCTGGTGCTCGGCTTCGAAGATCTGGCCGACGAAATACGGCGGGAAAACGATCGTGTATTCCGCCCTGGCGGCCCGTGACGCGATCTCTCGGCAGTCGATGAGGTCGGTCCCGAGAGGCAGGTGGGGTCCGTGCTTCTCGATGATGCCCAGCGGCACGACGCAGGTGCCCCCCGATGCGGCTACGGCCCGGGCGAAATCGGGCGCGGTCAGCTCCTCGTAATGGATGGAGAGCGCGGCCCCGGCCGCCGGGGGCGTCTGCGCCCCTCCCGGCGCCGCGGCCCCGATCGAGAGCGCGACGGTCATGACGGTCCAAGCGACGGTCTTTTTCATGGACAAAACCTCCTCGCGGCACATGCGCGCCATCGAACTATAACCACCGTCCGGGGGGCTGTCAACAGGGGCGGGGGCGGGGCGCAGGGGTTTGGCGAAAGACCCCGGACATGGTAGAATTTTTTCGGGAGAGGCGGCCATGAACCTTCAACTGACGAAAGAACAGCTGGCGTCCCTGGTCAAGCTCGTCTACCTCGGCAACCGCATGGCCAACGACTGGCGGACCGACGACGTCATCGAGGAATACGACGAGGTCGAGAGCCTCGTCCTCGAGGCCGCCCAGAAGAACGGGCACGGCGAGTACGTCGAGTATGACGAGGAGACCAAGAAGGCCATCCCCTCCGGCGAGCTCGAGGAGAAGATGGCCGAGACGGTCGATTTCTACAACGACAATTCCTTCTGGGATCAGCTCATCTACCGCATGGCCGACCGCGACTACGTCCGCAAGTTCGGCGAAGAGGCCCTGGACGAGATCTACACCGAAAAGGGCATGGAGCGGGAGCGGCCGCTCATCGAGAAGTACGAGAAGGAGTTCAACGAGAACGGCCTCGACCGGGTCGAGATCCGACGCGA
>Ga0153915_10002912_pt1 | contig 15637 bp, 16 predicted proteins | sample Opewatmetagenome_2_FD_107003 | JGI IMG/M metagenome (GOLD analysis project Ga0153915, IMG submission 107003) | Freshwater wetland microbial communities from Ohio, USA - Open water 3 Core 3 Depth 3 metaG | ecosystem: Environmental > Aquatic > Freshwater > Wetlands | place: USA: Ohio, Lake Erie...
CGAACCTCTCGGTATGTGTCCAACTTGGAAGGTTGATCAACTGCTCATCTGCACACCGAAGGCATACGCGATGATGCGGTCGAGCGGTGCGTTTTTCGTCGTAAACTCGCTGGGCCTTGGGCCAGAGATCCCGAAACCGGAGTCGCCCGACGTGTTCGGCTTGATCGAGGCGACTTCAAACGCAGGAGCCTTCTGGTCGGTCTGTGCACCTTGACCAGGCAGCCGAGGGGCCGTGACAGCGGGACCGACAGTTGTGAGGAGCAGGACGCCGCCGATCAACGAATGCCGCACGCAGCACCTCGCATGGCCACGATGCTACCTCTGCGACCGCCCTTCCGCTGCTGATTTTCTGGTTGGAGCGCCTACCGGGGTGTCGCCTGACCGAAGTTAATCTCGCGAGTTCGTGTTCCATCGCTCCGGTGTGCCTGTGGTTGACTTCCGGAAGCCGTGGAACGAGGCATTCAGAGCAGCCAAGGTTTCACGTCGGATCTTCCACGACCTACGCCGGACGGCGCTCCGCAATATAATCCGGGCAGACGTGCCACAGTCAGTCGCCATGAGCATCAGTGGCCACAAGACCGTCTCGATGTTCATGCGATACAACATCAGCAATTCCCCGATAAGCTCGATGCTCTGAAAAGACGACTGCTCACCTAGCAGCGCAACCCGAGAAGAAGCAGGACGGGAGAATCGTTAGAGAAGGAGTTTGGCTCCTCAGGCTGGATTCGAACCAGCAACCCTCCGGTTAACAGCCGGATGCTCTGCCGTTGAGCTACTGAGGAACGGTTGGAAGTGTGCGCCGCGCGGGGCGGAAACGACCTTTAATACTAGCGTTTTGGAACTTCGTCCGTCCAGTCTAAGATGCGCTTCCGGGAGCACCTATGAAGACGTGGATCACGTGGACCGGTCGGATTCTCTCGGCAGCGCCCGTATTCATCTGCCTGTTTATGAGACCTCGAATCCTCGTCCTCGCCGCATCCGCGATCCTCGCGGCGGCCAGCCCGCTGCTCGCGCATCACTCATGGCCGGTCGATTTCTCCCGCGAGATCACGGTGAAGGGCACCGTCACCGACTACAACTGGGGCAACCCGCACGTCATGATCGGCCTCGACGTCAGGAACGAGAACGGCACGGTCGAGAAATGGAGCGTCGGCAGCCCAAGCACGAGCCGGATGGAGGCCCACGGCTGGCACAAAGGCTCGCTCAAGCTGGGAGACGTCATCACCGGCAGCGGCTACCGGTTTTCAGACGGACAGAGAATTCTGCGACTGCAGAGGATCATGATGCCCGACGGCAACGTCATGCTCCTCTACGGTAGATAGTCACACGGGCCGTTCACAGCAGGCCTGAAGGCCTGCACTACTACTGATCGTGATTGGCTAGAATTTCTTCCGGCCGGTGACGCCGGTCTGCACGGCGAGACCCATCAGGCCCAGCACCAGCCAGAGAATCGTCACCCAGCGCTGGCCGGGCGCGGGCGTGAACGGATACAGAATCCACACGTTCCCGCTCGCGGCCGCGCGCTCCGCGGCGCGGTTCCCCGCAATCGCCAGCCCGCCGACGATCATCGTCCAGGCGCCGGAAAACGACGTCGACACGATAATCACGTAGCGCTGCAGCATCATCGCGATGACGGCGCCCGCCACCGACGCGATGATGACCGCCGGGGTCGTCGGCTCCGTGTGCTTCATGTAACCCCAGATGACGTGCAGGAGGAACGTGCCCATGCCGGCGCCGATGAGCCCGATGCAGACGTAGTACGCAAACGTGAACAGCAGCGCGCCGATGATGCCGCCGACCACCGCCGCGACGATCATCCCGATGTGGTTGCTGATGCCCATCACCGAGCTCGCGAGCATCGCGCCGAAAATGAACCCGTAGATGGCGAGGACGACGCGGAACAGGCGGTAGCCGGCAAAGCAGGCGACGGCGCCGCCGAGCACGAGGACGATGGCCGCCGGAAGTTCGAACGTCGCCGGCAACATCACACCTCTCGCCGGCCTTCGATCGCCCGATGCATCGTGATCTCGTCGGCGTAGTCGAGATCGCTCCCGACCGGCAGGCCCATCGCGATGCGCGTCACCTTGACGCCGAGCGGCTTCAGCAGCCTTGCGAGGTAAATCGCCGTCGCTTCCCCGTCGACGTTGGGATTGGTCGCGAGAATCACTTCGGTGACGCCGTTCGTCAGCCGCGTCAGCAGCCCCTTGATCTTCAGGTCGTCGGGACCGACGCCCTGGAGCGGTGACAGCGCGCCCATCAGCACGTGATACTGCCCCTTGAACTCGCGCGTCTTCTCAATCGCCGCCACGTTCTGCGGCTCCTCGACGACGCAGATCACCTTCGGATCGCGCGCGCCGTTGCTGCAGTAGACGCACGGGTCGGCGTCGGTGATGTTATTGCAGATCGAACAGTACGTGACGCGCTCTTTCACGTCGCGGATGGCGTCCACCAGCCGGTCGGTATGCTCGCGCGGAGTCCGCAGGAGATGAAACGCGAGACGCTGCGCGCCCTTGGGCCCGATGCCGGGCAGCCGCTGCAGCTCCTCGATTAAGCGAATAAGGGGGTCGGGTAGCGACATCGAATCTAAGAATCTGAGAATCTGAGAATTTGAGAATGTGAGAATCTCGATTTGAAGATCTTTGGATTTCAGATCCTCACATTCTCAGATTCTCACATCCTCACATTCCAGGGATCTTCAGCCCTCCCATCATGCCGCCCATGCTCTTGGCCATCTCTTCGTCGGCCTTGCGCTGCGCGTCGTTCACGGCCGCGAGGATCAAATCCTGCAGCATCTCGACGTCCTCTTTCGAGACGACTTCCGGATCGATTTTGATCGACTGCAGCTGCTTGGCGCCGTTGACGACGACGGTCACCATGCCGCCGCCGGCCGTCGCCTCGACGCGCATCTCGGCCATCTGTTTCTGCAGGCGCTCCTGCATCTGCTGCGCCTGTTTCATCATGTTCTGTATATTCATGGTTCGTGGTTCGTGGTTCGTAGTTCGTAGTTCTAACTTCTTCCTTCTAACTTCTACATCTCTTCCACGTCCCGTATTTCCGCCGGGAACACCTCGAGCAGCGCCTGGACGCCGCTATCTGCCAGGGCCTGCTGTTTCAAAGCAGCCTTTTTGTCGTTCGAGAGGTTCGGGAGGTTCGAGTCGTTCGAAGGGTTCGAAGGGTTCGAAGGGTTCGAAGGGTTCACAAGGTTCTCGGGGTTCTCACGGTTCGCGGGGTTCGGCGCGGCGGCGGCGCCACCCTGAACTGCGGTGACCATGACCTTACGGCCGCCGGCCTGCATGGCCATCGACTCGAGCCACGCCTTGTTCTGCTCGACCGAATCGCGGAGATGTTTCTGCGCGTCGCTGAACGTGAACACGATGCGATCGCCCGTGATCTCGATCTTCTGCGCCTGCGCGACATACATGTTGTAGAAGACCGCCTTATTCTTGCGAATCTCGGCGAGGAATGCGTCTTTGAATGACGCGTCGCCCGCGGGAGGACCGGGCGGCGCGGTTTTCACGGGCGCCGGCATGGCGGCAGCGGGTTTGGCCGGAGGTTCCGTCCGGCTGAAGCCGGACGCTACGGGAGATTTCGCCACCGGAGATTTTGCCGGGGACGGCGGCGGGCCTGAAAGGCCCGCCCCACGTACAGGCGCGGGAGCCGGCGCGGGCGGCGACAGGGCCGGTGCGCCGGCAATCAGATCCTCAATCGGCACCAGCTTGCGCAGGTGGATCCAGCGCAGAAGCGCCATCTCGAGGTGATACCGCGGCTGCGAGGCGGAGCGGATGTCGAACTCGGCGCGCGTCAGCAGATCGAACGCGCGCAGCAGATCTTCGCGCGAGAAGCGTTTGGTCAGCGCGAGGAGCCGGTCGCGCTCGCTTTCGCCGGCGATCTCGGGATCGCTCGCGCGCGACGGATCGACCGAGAGCACCAGCAGATCGCGCGTCATCCGCGCGAGCTCGCGACACACCGCGCGCAGGTCGTACCCGAGCTCGACGGCGCGGCCGGCCAGCTCGAACGCCGCCGGCGCGTTCCCGTCGGCCACGGCCGTCATCGCGTCGAGCAGCAGATCGCGGCCGACAAGGCCGAGCACGGCCGACACGTCCTCGGTCGTAATCGTTTTGCCCGTGAACGCGATGACCTGATCGAGCTTGCTCTGCGCGTCGCGCATGCTGCCGTCGGCATCGCGCGCCACGAGCTGCAGCGCGGCGTCAGGCACCTCGATCTTCTCGGCGTCCACGATCATCCGGAGCTGACCGGCAATCGACTTGGTGCTGATCGTCCGGAACTCGTACACCTGCGATCGCGACAGCACCGTCTCCGGAATCTTGTCGAGCTCGGTCGTCGCCATCATGAAGACGACGTGCGGCGGCGGCTCTTCAATCGACTTCAGCAGCGCGTTGAACGACCCGGACGAGAGCTGATGGACTTCGTCGATGATGAAGTCCTTGTAGCGGTTGCGCGCGGGCATGATGCCGAGACCCGCGATGATCACTTCGCGGACGTTGTCCACGCCCGTGTGCGTCGCCGCGTCGATCTCGATCACGTCCATGTCGCGCCCTTCGGCGATTTCGACGCACGCCTCGCACGTCCCGCACGGATCCGCCGTCGGGCCGTTCACGCAGTTGAGCGCGCGCGCCAGAATTCTCGCCGTCGTCGTCTTGCCGACGCCTCGCGGGCCGGCGAACACGAACGCCTGCGCGAGCCGTTTGCTCCCGAGCGCGTTGCGCAGCGTACGCGTCACCGCCTGCTGTCCGACGACGTCGTCGAATTTCTGCGGCCGCCATTTTCGTGCGATGACTTGATATGACATGGTTGTCGTCCGGCTAAAGCCGGACGCTACGTACGAGAACTACTTACGGGAACGAGCGACGGACTCCACCGCGGCCCGGGAGGCCTGCGGCACATATCAGGATCTACTTAGCGCTGCTGCCTTCCGGCCCTGACGCGGTTCATAGGCTGAAATTGCACAGGGTCCGAGCCGCGGTGCAATCCGTCGGTCGAGTCTACTACGTTTGCTTACACGGCGACGCGCGTCGCGAGGAGCAGATACTTCGCGAGCACTTCACCGACCACGACCGTGAAGAAGTCGACGTAGAGAATCCCCGTCGCCGACTGCGTCGAACGGATCTTCGCGGTCTCCCACGTCAGATACGACAGCACGGCGGGACCGGCCAGGCCGAACAGCATCCGCTGCCAGAAGAAAATTCCGCTGATGGAAAAGATGTAGCGGCTGAAATTCGGCCCCAGCCCGGGCTCCCAGCTCACGATCCCCAACGCGATGGCCGCGAAGACGACCACGACGCGCACGACCATCGACACCATGTGGAATTTCACAATCGACTGCAGGTGCGATACCTCCAGCGACGGAATCACCAGGTACCAGTGGCCGAGGATCATCGCCGTGCACGCGCCGCCGAGCAGAAACGCGGAGCTCGAGAAGCTGAGGAACGTCATCAGCTGGGCCGGGACGCCGCTGGCCGCGGCAATCGACTGTCCCAGCAGCGCAACCGCTCCGGCGGCGATGCCCGTGCCGACGATGACCGGGCGGATCGACGCGAGCACGCGGCCGACCGTCAGCCAGTACAGGACGATCGCGGCTTCGAAGACGACGAGCGCGCCGAAGGCGACCTTGCCGGCCAGATCGGCGGAGGCCTCCGGCGGACGGAACGCGAACGCCGCCACCATCAGCAGCGCCGCCGTGCCGTAGTTGAACCTGAAAAACTTCACGCCCGCTTCGCGCGAGACGAAGACGAGCGTGAAAGCGATGCCAATCGCGAGGTGCGCGAGGAAGAGGAAGAGGACCAACTATCGCAGTCGCTTGTTGATCTCCGCCCAGTTGACGACATTCCACCACGCGTCGATGTAGTCGGGCCGGCGGTTCTGATACTTCAGGTAGTACGCGTGCTCCCAGACGTCGATGCCGAAGACGACCTTCTTGCCTTCCATCAGCGGGCTGTCCTGGTTCGCCGTGCTCTCGATGACGAGCTTGCCGCCGTTGTCGATGACCCACGCCCAGCCGCTGCCGAACCGTCCGAGGCCCGCCGCCTTGAACTGCTCCTTGAACTTGTCGAAGCCGCCGAACGAGCTGTTGATCGCGTCGGCAATCGCGCCGGTCGGCGCGCCGCCGGCGTTGGGCGCCATGATCTGCCAGAACATCGTGTGATTGAGGTGGCCGCCGCCGTTGTTGCGCACGGCGGTGCGAATCGCCTCGGGCACGCTGTTGATGCCCTTGATCAGATCCTCGACGCTCTTCGATTGCAGCTCCGGCGCTTTCTCCAGCGCGGCGTTCAGGTTCGTCACGTAAGCGTTGTGATGCTTCCCGTGATGAATCTCCATCGTCATCTTGTCGATGTGCGGTTCGAGAGATTCGGGCGGATACGGAAGAGCGGGGAGCGTGTGAGCCATTGAGTTTCCTCCAGGCGAAGCAGACCTAAAGGTCTGCACTACTAAGCGTGCACTACTTGATAGAGAGCATCCGGTCGAGCGCGACCTTGGTCCAGTGCTTCTGCGCGTCGGGCACGGTGATGCGGTTATGCACCTCGCCCGCCACGAGCCCCTCGAGCGTCCAAAGCAGATGGTTGGGCGACACGCGGAACATCGTCGAGCAGAGGCAGCCGAACTGATCGAGCGAGAGCACCGTGCGCTCGGGCGCGACCTCGCGCGCGAGACGGTTGACCAGATGAATCTCGGTGCCGACCGCCCAGATCGAGCCGGCGGGGCTGTTCTTCACCTGCTTGATGATGTATTCGGTCGACCCCGAATCGTCCGCGGCCTGGACCACGTCCCACGGCACTTCGGGATGCACGATGACGCGGAGGCCCGGATGCTGCGCGCGGAGGTTTTCAATCTGCCGGACCGTGAAGCGCGTGTGGACCGAGCAGTGTCCCTTCCACAGAATGATGCGCGCCCGTGCGGCCTGGTCGGGATCGAGGCCGCCGAAGATCTCGTTGGGATCCCACACGACCATCTCGTCGAGCGGGACGCCCATCTTGTACGCAGTGTTGCGGCCGAGATGCTGATCGGGCAGGAACAGAATCTTGTTGCCGCCCGCCCCGAGCGACGTCGAGGGGCGCGCCCACGCCCACTTCAGCGTCGCCGCCGCGTTGGATGAGGTACACACGACGCCGCCGCGTTCGCCGACAAACGCTTTAATCGATGCGGCCGAGTTGATGTAGGTGACGGGCACGACGGAGCGGATGCCCATCTGCTCGAGATCGCTCCAGCACATCTCGAGCTGTTCGGGGGCGGCCATGTCGGCCATCGAGCAGCCCGCGGCGAGGTCCGGCAGGATCACCTGCTGCTTCGTCGAGCTCAGCACGTCGGCGCTTTCGGCCATGAAGTGCACGCCGCAGAAGATGATGAACTCGGCGTCCGGATGCTTCGCGATTTCGCCGGCCAGCTTGAAGGAATCGCCGGTGTAGTCGGCGAACTTGATGACCTCGTCGCGCTGATAGTGATGCCCGAGAATGACGACCCGGTGGCCGAGCGCCTTGCGCGCCGCGGCAATGCGGACGTCCATCTCCTCGTCCGAGAGCCCCAGGTACCGCTCAGGCAGGGGCTGCCGCTCGGAGATGTGCTCCTTCTCGTACGCCGTGAGGACAGGCAGCATCGTCACAGGGGATCCGATCCTTGATTATAGCTGTAGTGCAGACCTTTAGGTCTGCCGTGCCGGGCAGGCCTGAAGGCCTGCACTACGCATTTGCCGGGCAGGCCTGAAGAGCCTGCATTACGCGTGCGCGACGACGTTATAGAAGGTGTCGCGTTCGATGGGCTCCCGCCCGGCGGCGCGGATCAGGCGTGATATCTCGCGGGTGGTCATGGCCTCGGGCACTGTCGAGCCCGCCATGTGATAAATCTTCTCTTCCTGCACGGTGCCGTCGAGGTCGTCGGCGCCGAACCACAGCGCGGTTTGCGCCACATCCAGGCCCGTCGCCACCCAGAATGCCTTGATGTGCTCGATATTGTCGAGCATCAGCCGCGACACCGCGTGCACGCGCAGCGTCTCGGCCGCGCTCGGCGCCGGCAGCCTGCGCATCTGGTTGTTGTCGGGATGGAACGCGAGCGGGATGAACGCCTGGAACCCGCCGGTGTCGTCCTGCAGCGTGCGCGCGCGCAGCATGTGGTCGACGCGCTCCTCGGCCGTCTCGATGTGGCCGTAGAGCATCGTCACGTTGGTCTTCATGCCGAGCCGGTGCGCGAGCCCGTGGATTGCGAGATAGCGATCGGCATCCGCCTTGTCATGACAGATCTTCCGGCGCACGCGCTCCGCGAAGATTTCGGCGCCGCCGCCCGGCAGCGAATCGAGGCCCGCGTCCATCAGCTCGCGCAGCACCTGCTCGTCGGTCATCTTGTACAGATCGGAGAAGAACGCGATCTCGATGGCCGTGAAACACTTCAGATGGATGTTCGGGCGGATGCGCTTGAAGCCGCGCAGCATGTCCGTGTAGTACGAGAACGGCAGGTCGGGATGCAGGCCGTTGACGACGTGGACTTCGGTGAGCGGCTGGGCGGCGCGCGTGCGCAGCTTGTCCCAGGTCTCGTCGAGCGACATCGTGTACGCGTCGGCGTCGCCGGGCTTGAGCCGCGCGAACGAGCAGAACATGCAGCTCGCGACGCAGACGTTCGTCGCTTCGATGCGGATGTTGTAGTTGTAGAACGCTTTCGCGCCGTGCCGCTTCTCGCGCTCGCGGTTGGCGAGCCAGCCGACGAGCAGCAGATCGTCGGACTCGAAAAGGCGGACGCCGTCCTCCACCGTCAGTCGGAGTCCGGCGTCTAATTTTTCTGCGATGTCTAGAAGGCCCGAGGTCCGAAGGCGGGACTGCACATTCTTATTACTGACTCACGCCCATCAGCTGAATGCGCAGCGTGCGCGCGCGAGGACCGTCGAGCTCAGCCATCAGGATGCGCTGCCACTGCCCCAGCACGACTTCGCCGCCGCTGACCTGCAGCGTCAGGCTGTGGCCGAGGAGCAGCGCGCGCAGATGCGAGTCGGCGTTGAAGCGATCGCAGTCGGAATGATCCGGGTTGTTGTGCATCCACTCGGCGTCGCGCGCGACCATCTGCTCGAGGAAGCGCTTGATGTCGGTGAGCAGCGCCGTCTGAAACTCGTTGATGAACAGCGCGCACGTCGTGTGCATCGACCAGAGGCTGACGAGACCTTCCTTGATGTTGAACTTCCGCGCGAACTCCATGATGCGGTTCGTGAGGTCGACCAGCTCGACGCGCTGATCCGTCGAAATCACAATCGTCTCACCATGAATCGTGAGACCGCCGGCTTTCGCGGAAGCCACTTCTTCGACGGGCCTTTCGCGAACGGTGACGGTCGAGCTTTTGCTCATGAAAGTCCTCTCGGATGTTGGGGATACTCGGAAACGATCGGGTTATGTTACGCAAAACGACACGCCACTGGCAAGGACTGGTCTATACTCAACGGGCACAACTGGCGGCCCTGACAAGGGGTCGCCCTAACTAAACGTACGTGCCCCGGCGACCAAGCGGAAGTGGGTGAAATGCCCACACGGTCTCGCCACTGTAAGCGGGGAGCGGCCAAGCCAGGCTGGTAGAAGACGTCACTGAGCACCGAAAGGTGATTGGGAAGACGGGCTTGCCGCAGCGATCCGCGAGTCAGGAAACCTGGTCATCGGGGGCGTCCTGTTCTCGGCGCGAAAGACGCCGAAGGGAGCACCGATGTCTTCGTCCGCGTTCTCGTTCCTCGCCCTTTTTCTTTTCGCCACCGCCGCCAGCGCACAACAACCGGGATCGGGCACTGTCTCGGGTGTTGTCACGGACCAGAACGGCCTGCCGCTGCCGCGCGCTGAAGTCCGCGTCCTCGATCCGGCCGGCGCCGAGACATCGCACACCTTCGCGGACGAAACCGGCCGCTTCCGGCTGACCACCCCGTCGGCCGCGTCCGGCACCTGCCGCGTCGCGGCGTCGCTCACGGGATTTCAACCCGCCACCGTTCCCTGTGAGTCGAGCACGCTGCGGCTTGTCCTGAATGTCGCGCCGATCCATGAGACCGTCGTCGTCACGGCGACGAAGACCGAAGCGCCGGCCAGCCAGGTGGGCGCCAGCGTCACGGCGTTCACGGCGGAGGATCTCGAACGTCGCCAGCTGCCGCTCGTCGCCGATCTTCTGCGCAGTTCGCCGGGCGCGATGATGATTCGCACGGGCGCTCCGGGCGCCGTCACGTCCCTCTTCGTCCGCGGCGGCGAGAGCAACTACAACAAAGTGCTGCTCGACGGCATCCCGCTCAACGAACCCGGCGGCACGTTCAACTTCAGCAACGTGACGACCGAAGGCCTCGAGCGCGTGGAGATCGTGCGCGGCGCGCAGTCGGCGCTGTTCGGATCGGACGCGATGGCGTCGGTCATTCAGCTCGTGACGAAACGCGCGGATCGGCGTGACAGTCAGCCGCACTTCTCGGCCCTGTTCGAAGGCGGATCGTTCGGCTCGGTCCACGGCAACGGCACCGTCTCGGGCGCGACGGGCAGGATGGATTACCTCGCCGGCGCCGCCGGATCGACGACCGACAACCAGGCGCCGAACAACAACTACGACAACACCACCGTCTTCGCGAACGTCGGCGTGGCGATGACGGACACGGCGACGCTGCGCTTCATCGGCCGCGGCGAGTTCGAGCGTGTCGGCACGCCCGGACAGACGGCCTTCGGCCGTCCCGACCTCGACGCGTTCTTCAAGCGGCACGACGGCGTCGTGGGTCTCTCGTTCGATCAGCAGCGGACCCCGATGTTCCGGCAGCGCATGACGTATTCGGTGAGCCTCTCGAATCAGCAGTCCACGAACCTCATCGCCGATCCGCCCTACACGCCCACGTTCGGCAATCTCCGCGCGCCGTTCCAGTTCTCCGATTTCCGCTTCGACAGCCTGACGACACTGCAGCGGCACCACGCGAGCTACCAGGCCGACTGGAAGCTCGCCAACGACGCCGCGCACGGCAGCCAGATGCTGACGCTGCTCGCCGACTGGGACGGCGAACGCGCCGAACTGACCGATCGCCTCGCCAGCACCGTGACGTCGCCGTCGCGCGACAACTTCGGCTGGTCGATCGAGCATCAGGCGCTCTGGCCGCGCGTCTTCGTCACCGTCGGCGGGCGCGTGGAGAAGAACGAGAACTTCGGCACCGCCGCCGTGCCGCGCGGCGCCGTCGCCGTCGTTCTGCACGACGGCAACCGCAGGTTCGGCTCGACGACGGTTCATGCCAACGCCGGACTCGGCATCAAGGAGCCGACGGTGCTGCAGTCGTTCAGCCTGTCGCCGTACTTCCTCGGCAATCCCGATTTGAGCCCCGAGCGTTCGCGCACGGTCGAAGCGGGCGTCGAACAGCGGCTGGCGATGGACCGCGTCAAGGTGTCGGCGACGTGGTTCGACAACGAGTATCGCAACCTGATCAACACGAGGGTCACGAACCCGGCGACGTTCGCGTCGCAGTTTTTCAACATCGGCCTCACGCAGGCGCGCGGGCTCGAGACCGCCGTCGAAGTCGCGCCGCACAAATACGTCAACGGACGCTTCGGCTACACCTATCTCGACTCGATCATCGTCGACAGCACATCGCCGGCGAGCGCCGTGCTCAAGAGCGGCCAGTCGCTGTTCCGGCGTCCGAAGCATTCCGGGTACGCGGGCGTCACGTGGCACGACTCGCGGCTGACGGTCGATCTCGACGGCGTGTTTGTCGGCAGCTATGTGGACAGCGATTTCTCGTCGCTCGCGCCCGCGATTCTGGTGGGCGGCAACTACTCGGCGTGGGACGCGCGGTTCGCATACAAACTGACGTCAAAGCTGTCCGCGACGGCCGCGATCGACAACATGGCGAACGCGAGCTATATGCAGCCTCTCGGATACCCGGCGCTTGAGCGGGCATTCCGCGCCGGGTTGCGGGTCGGGTTCTAAGACGCTTCACCACAGAGGACACGGAGGACACGGAGTGGAGAGCTTTGTGAAACCCCGCGCGGCAATTTCCTGGAGCGGTGGAAAAGACAGTTGCGCCGCCCTCCTCCGTGTCCTCGACCAGTTCGACATCGTCTCGATGGTGACGATGTTCGACGAGCAGGCGGTGCGCAGCCGTTCGCACGGGCTGCGGCCCGAGGTCATCGCGGCGCAGGCGCGGCGGCTGGGCGTCACGCAGTTCATCGGCCGCTGTACGTGGGACACCTACAGTGCGGTCTATCAGCGCGTGCTCGATGACGTCGCGGCGAGCGGCGTCACGCACGTGATCTTCGGCGACATCATGTTCGACGAGCACCGGCGCTGGGCCGAGCGGATGTGCGACGGCAGCGGGCTGACCGCCGTCGAGCCGCTGTGGGGCGAGTCGACGGACACGCTCTTCGACGAATGGATCGCCTCGGGCGCCGACGCGCGGATTGTCACCGCTCGCGCGGAGTTTCTCGACGAGACGTGGCTCGGCCGCAGCCTCAGCGCCGGCATGGCGGCCGACTTCGTGCGGCTCGGCGTCGACAAGTGCGGCGAGCGCGGCGAATATCACACCGTCGTGACCGACACGACATTGTTTTCACAGCCGCTCGCACTGCAGCACGGCGACGTCGTGCAGCACTCCGGCTGCTGGGCGCTCGATGTGACTCCCGATGCTGCTTGACGCGCGCGGGCTGTCGTTCGCGTACCGCCGCGGCGCGCAGGTGCTCGACGACGTGTCGCTGTCGGTGCCGCGCGGTTCGATCGTCGGGCTCATCGGCCCGAACGGCTCAGGCAAGACGACGCTCATCCGGCTGCTGAACGGGACGCTGTCGCCGGCGCGCGGCTCCGTGGCTCTCGACGGCGTTCCGCTGGCGACGCTGTCGCGCCGCGATCTGGCGCGGCGCATCGCCGTCGTGTCGCAGGAGACGCACGTCACGTTTGATTTCACCGCGCTCGAGATCGTGCTGATGGGCCGCTACGCGCATCTCGGCGCCTTTGCGCTCGAAGGGCCCGACGACGTGTCGATTGCGAGGAAGGCGCTCTCGGCCACGGGAACCACGGCGCTCGAAGGCCGTCAGTTCGCCACGCTGAGCGGCGGCGAAAAACAGCGCGTCGTCATCGCCAGCGCGCTGGCGCAGGCGTCGGACATTCTCCTGCTCGACGAGCCCACGACGGCGCTCGACGTCGGCTTCCAGTTCGAGATCGCGTCGCTGCTCGCCCGTCTCAACCGCGATCGCGGGACGACGATGGTGGTGTCGACGCACGATTTGAATCTCGCGGCGACGCTGTGCACCGAGCTCGTGCTGATCAAGGCCGGCCGCGTGCTGGCGCAGGGCGCGACCGGCGACGTCCTGACGGCCGCGAACATCCGGCGGCTGTACGGCGTCGACGCCGACGTCACGTTTCATCCACGGGCCGGTCATCTGACGGTGGTGCCGCTTGCCCGGACGGAGTGACGTCCGCCGGCGGCTCGCGGTCACGCTCGCGGGCTTCGGCGCGCTGACGTTCGCCGTCTGCCTGCTGGCGCCGCTGGTCGGCAGCACGTCCATCCACTTCTCGCGCGTTTTCGATCGATCGATTCCGTTCGCCGACAACGTCGACGCGCAGGTGTTCTTCGTCGCGCGGCTTCCGCGCGTCGTGGCGGCGGCCGTGGTCGGCGCCGGCCTCGCGCTCTCGGGCGTCGTCTTTCAGGCACTGCTGCGGAATCCGCTGGCGTCGCCGGACACGCTCGGCGTCGCGGCCGGCGCGTCGCTCGGCGCGATGCTCGCGCTGACGGCGCACGCCGACTTCACGCTGCTCGGCGTGTCGGTCGTGCCGCTCACGAGCTTCGCCGGCTCGGTCGGCTCGCTGGCGATTGTCTTCGCGCTGTCGCTCGCGCGGCGCCGCGGGACGTCGAGCACCGTGCTGCTGCTCGGCGGCATCGCCATCGCGGCGCTGCTGAACGCGGCGGGCCGCTTCATTCAGTACCTCGCGGACGTGACCGAGACATTCCGTACCGTCCAGTGGCTAATGGGATCGCTCGACGTCGGCAGCTACGCGCCGATTCTCGCGTCGCTCGTGCCGTTCGGGATCGCGTGCATCGGCTTCGTCACCCTGCCGCGCGTGCTCGATCTGATCAGCCTCGGCGAGGAAGCCGCCGAAGCGCGCGGCGTCGACGTCGTGCGCACCGAGCGGATTGCGCTCGTCAGCGCGTCGCTCTCGACCGGCGCCGCGGTGTCGCTCGGCGGTCCCGTGCTCTTTATCGGCATCATCGTGCCGCACATGGTTCGGCTGATCGTCGGCGCCGATCACCGGCTCGTGCTGCCGGCCTCGGCGCTCTTCGGCGCGTCGTTTCTGATCGTCTGCGATCTGATCGCGCGCACCATCATCGCGCCGGTGGAGATGCCGGTCGGCATCATCACGGCGATCATCGGAGGCCCGTTCTTTCTATGGCTGCTATTTCGAGGACGATAAGCAAAGGGCTGAAGGCTCAGGGCTCAGGGCTCATTCTCGCCGCAGCCCTCAGCCTTCTGCCCTTCGCCCTGCCCGTTCACGCCCAGGCCCGGCGGATCATCTCGATCATTCCGTCGACGACCGAGATGCTGTTTGCGATGGGCGCCGGCGATCGCGTCATCGCCATCGGCAGCTACGACAACTATCCTCCCGAAGCGCGGAAGCTGCCGAGAGTCGGTGCGCTGATCGATCCGAACGTCGAACAGATTCTGCAGATGCGCCCCGATCTGGTCGTCCTCTACGGCACGCAGACCGAGCTGAAACGCCGCCTCGACCGGGCGAACATCCCGAACTACTCCTACGCGCACAGCGGGCTCGCCGATATCACGCAGACGATCCGATCGCTCGGCACGCGGGTCGGCGTGGCCGCCAGTGCCGAGGCGCTGGCCGCGCGCCTCGAGCGGCAGCTTGCCGACATCCGCGCGCGCGTGGCGAAGCGCCCGCGGCCGAAAGCACTGCTGGTGTTCGGGCGCGAACCGGGATCGCTCAGGAACATCGACGCCAGCGGCGGCGTCGGCTTTCTGCACGACATGCTCGAGACCGCGGGCGGCACGGACGTCCTCGGCGACATCCGCCGGCAGTCGGTGGCGATGACGACCGAGATGGTGCTCGCGCGCGCGCCCGACGTCATCGTCGAGCTGCGATATTCGAAGGACGACATCAACAACGCCGACATGAGCGCGTGGAACCGGCTCGCCGCCGTGCCTGCCGTCAGGAATCATCGAGTGATACTTCTGACGGGAGAAGAATTCGTCGTCCCAGGACCACGCGTCGCCCAGGCGACCGAGCGGCTTGCCGCGGCTCTTCATCCCGAAGTGTTCAAATGAAGAAGACGCTGATCTCGTGGTCCTCGGGGAAAGACAGCGCGTGGATGGTGCACGTCCTGCGGCAGCAGCCGGACATCGAACTGGCCGGCGTGCTGACGACGGTGAATGAGAAATATCAGCGCGTGGCGATGCATGCGGTGCGCGTGGAACTGCTGCAGGCGCAGGCGGACGCGCTCGGCCTTCCGTTGTGGCAGATTCCGATTCCCTCGCCGTGTCCGAACGACGTCTACGAACGCGCGATGGCGGCGGCGGTGGCGCGGGCGGTCGGCGAAGGGTTCACGCACATGGCGTTCGGCGACCTGTTTCTCGAGGACATCAGACGCTATCGCGAAGAGAAGCTGGCCGGCACCGGGCTGACGCCGATCTTCCCGCTCTTCGGCGCC
>Ga0153915_10002913_pt1 | contig 15633 bp, 10 predicted proteins | sample Opewatmetagenome_2_FD_107003 | JGI IMG/M metagenome (GOLD analysis project Ga0153915, IMG submission 107003) | Freshwater wetland microbial communities from Ohio, USA - Open water 3 Core 3 Depth 3 metaG | ecosystem: Environmental > Aquatic > Freshwater > Wetlands | place: USA: Ohio, Lake Erie...
GGGAGCCAGCCTTGGAGAAGGGTTTTTGTCTGCCGGCGGCTGAGGGGCGCGAGCGGGGAACCGACGGCAATAGTGACTCTATCCTTTCCGGCCAGGAGAAGCTGGTTGTCCGGCGTGATCCGCGTGCCGCGCTCGTAGTCTTTAAGGCCAATGACGTTCCAGCTGTTGCGGAAATAATCGAACGGCTCCTGTGCCGACAGAGGAAAAGATGCGAGGACAGCGATCGTCGCAAGAATCAAAATGGATGCCGACTGCATGATCCGCGCTAAGCCGAAGGCAGGACGATGGAGTCTTCCCCGCGCTCTTCGGAAGGAAAAAGTGCGAAACAGCCTTCCTCTCAAAATCGATTCTTGGGCCATATACGGATACCCCTTTATCCCAGCGATGACTAAAATTTTTCGGCCGCATTGACGAGGGCTACGGGATTGATGATTTTGTAACCGTCAGTCGTGAGATGGGCTGTCTCGAACAGCAGTTTTACGATTTCACCGGCCGTCAGGTTCGGCTTGACCTGCCAGCCGAGCGCCAAAACTCCAGCGGCATAGGGAATCGACCAGCTAAGTCCTCCCCGTCCGCAGTATTGATAGCTTGGATTTCCGTCGTCATATTCTTCGGCCGTCGTCCGGACCGAACAGGGCGCATAAACGCGGTCTTTTGGTCCGCTCCCGGGCCTCCCGGGAAATCCGGCCCTGCATTTGCTCACGTCGTCGGGATCATTGATGTCGTAAAAGCAGGGCCCGATGATTCCGTTATCTACGGTACAGTCCAGCACCAATAGTCCCGCTTTCTTCGCGGCCTTGACGGCCTTATCCCAATCCCCGTTATTTTTTTTAAAAGGGCTGCCTTTTCCCGAAGGGGCCGCGGAGACGGACACGACCTTAATTTTCGCTCCCTGGGGAAGTGATCGGTTGACCTCGAGGATCCAGTCCAGGGCTTCAGCCTCGAATTTGGCATCCGCCGTCCAGGACGGGGCGGCCGCGAAATAGACGCGAACATCCGGGGCCGTACCGATCGTGTTGCCGGCCAGAAGGCTCATCACTCCCGGGGCGTGCATACTCCCACGGCCGGGCGGCTGCTCGCAGCCGACGTCTTTGTATTGGACGACCTTGCCTTTGAATTCGGGATGACTAAGGCAGAGATTTTGGTCGATGATGGCGACATTCACCCCGCGGCCTGTGATTCCCTTTTTATGAATCGACCGCACGCCCAGGCCCGGGTTCTTTGCTTTTTCTAATATCGCTTGGGCGGTATCTTTGGCTGTTCCGAATCCTGTCTCCCCGTTGAACCAGAGCGTCGAGATGAGATCAAAAGTGAGCGGGGCCGTGATTTTCGTTAAATCGCACCAACGGACATCCTCGTAGTCCTTGACTGAGCTAAGGATTTTAATGTTCGGATGAAACCGGGCAGGATTTTTTTTATCCTGGGTTTCCTTTGTCGTCTCTTGGGTCTGGCCTTGTCCGACCAGGACCAGGATGAGAAAAACGACCGGAAGCATTCGGCACTTGGTTAATCTCATTTCTCATCTCCCGCCGGGCACGGATGTTCACTCTCCCGATCGGCTCGAAGGCCGATCGATAACCAATTTGACCCAGCTTACAATACGACTTTCTTCTTCCGCCAGCGGAGCTTCATCGTCAGGACCCGGTCCGTCGAGAAGATGCGGGCGGCGATCACGACCATGACCGTAAAAAAGACCGCCATGTAGAGAATGCCGAACAGGACGGCCTGGTAGTTTTCGAGAAAGATGTTCTGGGTAGCCAGGAACGGATGGGAAAACGGAATGGCCAGGAGAAGGATCTTGACGGGCAGGGAGAGAGTTTTGATATCGGCGAACATCGAGATGAAATAAGGGATCATGATGAGAAAAATCATGGGCATGATTAAGCTCTGAGCGCTGCGGAAATCTTCGGCCAAGACTCCCAGAATGGTCGCCAGGGCCAGCGCGCAAAGAATGGCAAAGAACAGCGAGATGCCGAGAATGACGAACGCTTTGGCGTCGAAGGACAGTCCAAGCTTTTGGACGACCTGCGAGACGCCCGGCGCGTTGCCTATGCCGCCCATCACGCCGCCCATGTAGCTCCGGAACCCCACCATATAAATCGCGGCCGAAAGCAACCCGGCCAGCCCGGCGGCGAGCATTTTGGCGGAGACAATCGTGGCCCGGGAAAGGGGCACGGTCAGCAGCGTTTCCAGGGTTTTGTTCTGTTTCTCCATAGCGATGGCGGAGATGACCATCTGGGACGAGTAAATGAGAATCATCATCAGGATGACCGGGATGATGATGGATTGGGAAGCGACAAAGCCGGCGATCATGGCCGCCTGACCCTCGGCCATCCGGCTTTTAATGATAATGAAATCTTTGCTCTTGATGGGGTTTTTCACGTTTTGGGGGTTGAATTCCGGGATTTTCTTCTTCAGGAAGTCGTCGGACAAGTACGTGTTGATGGCCGAGATAACGCCCTTAAGGATTCCGGACGTCCTCGTCCCCATGATCGAGAAGTTCCTCATGAACGTGTAGGTCTGGATTTCCTTGGTTTCGAATTTGGCCACGGATTCCCCGAAACCCTGGGGAATGACGACAAGGAGGTTCGTCTCCCCGGCGCGGGCGATATCGACCGCCGCCGCCGGATCGGCGGCCTTGAGCTTTTCGACCTCGAAGTTCATCGCCTGAAGCCCGGCCAACAGCTGCTGGGAAAATTCCGAGACGTCCTGATCGAGGATTGAAATCTTCTGCTTCCCCGCGGCCTTGATGGCTTCCTTTTTAGTGAGATCCCCGATGAAGTAGAAAATGGCCATCATGAGCAGCAGGGAGATGATCAATTGGGGGGTGAGCATGTCCCTGATTTCTTTGAGCAGGAGGTTTCGAAAGTTTTTCATTGGACGGCGCTCCTAAACACGGTTTCGAGATTCTCGGCCTGGTATTTTTCCTTCAGCCCTCGCGGTGTTCCGGTATCCAGGATTCGGCCTTTATCGATCAAGGCAACCCGGTCCGAAAGGAACTCAATTTCCAGCATGTTGTGCGACGAGAGGAGGACTGAGATGCCCTCCCGGGCATAGCGTTTGATGATCTCCCGGACTTCCAGGGAATTGATGACGTCCAGACCCGAGGTCGGCTCGTCGAGTATGGCCAGGGCCGGCCGGGTCATGAGGGCTCTCCCCAGCAGAAGCTTGCGGACCATGCCTTTGCTGTAGGTGCCGACTTTTTCGGCTAGCCGGTTTCCCAAGTCTGCAACGCCCTCAGCCGTCTTGATGAATTTCGAGGCCTCTTCGTCCGTGCGGGCATAGAAGTTAGCCATGAATTTTAGATAATCTTTTCCCTTGAGGTTCCTATACGCCCCGGCCTCTTCGGGAAGATAGGAGATATTCTCCCGGATCTTCTCCGGCTGCTTTTTCACATCAAAACCGCGAAGCTCGACTTTCCCCCCGGACGGAGTTAGCAGCGTGGCCACGATTCTCAAGGTTGTCGTCTTCCCGGCACCGTTCGGGCCGATCAGGGCGAAAATCTCTCCCTCGTCCACCTGGAAATCAACCCCCTTGAGGGCTTCCAGGCGGCCGTAGGACTTCTTCAATCCTTCGACTTTTAATATGATCGCCATCCTTGTCTCCTTTTTTGTTCGTCATTTTGAGTGAGGGTCTGTCTATTATAAATATCCTTCGAACTAAAAAAATCCCTTATCGACAAGCGGTCAAAGGCATCGGCGGAAGGCCGACCCCTGCTTCTTTATAGCATTTTCTCGGCGGCACCGCAAATGCATCGCAACCGGCCTCCCGATTTTTTGGAAAGGATCTTAAAAATTAAAGGATTTCTTCCTTTTCCTGCGGGGACGAAAAGAAACGATCCGGAGTCGGCTCTCCTAAGTAATGAATCCGCCGCTTCGCGGTTCGTAGAGGGGAATCTCCGAGAGGGGCTGAAGAAGGATCCGGGCCGCCAACCAAAGCCCAGGCTGGCGGGCCAGGACAGCCTGGATATTTTTATTGAGCATCTCGGCCTTTTTTTGTCCGGGGATCCAGGCGTACATCCAGTAACAGCAGGTCTCCCAGTTGCTCAGGTCGGCCCCGATTTTTGGGGCGATAGAGAAAGAGACGAGGAAATCGAAAGTCAGATGGGAGCGGGCAGGAATATGCTTCAGGATGCCCGTGACCTTCAGGTCGACCGAGCCGGCCAGGCGGATGGATTTTCCCAGGGGGTTGTCCCGGCCGAACAATTTTTTGGAGGCGTCCTCTGTGATCACTATGGATGTGGGTTCACTGAGAACGTACCGAGGATTGCCGGCGGCCAAGGGGAATGTGAACATCTCCAGAAAGATGGGATCGACGGCGGCCCCCCTGAGAATCGAGGTTTTGCCCGGGCGTTCAACGGACCATTTATTCATCCAGACGCGGGCAAGGTTCTTCAATTCCGGGATTTCGGTCTTCAGCAGTGAGGCGAGGGGGGCAGGATGCGTCCATAAGTATTCGACCTGTCCGCCGGTTGTAAACTTTTTTTCAATGATCCGATAAATTTCTTTCCTGTGGACATGACAATTGTCAGATTGGAAAACGCTTTGGACCCACATAAACGTCAGGATCACCAAAGCCATTCCTAGGCCTAAGGCGATGATATTGAAACAGGTATAATTCTGGCACCGACGGGATTTTCGGGGACCGGCTGAATGACCTTTTCTGGGCATTTCCTACGCTCCGTTCTTTAGCTTTTTGTCTTAATTCACTGCAAAAAGAATGCCAAGTTTATTCAGCCAGGGAATTGTCCGGTCTTGAAAACTGCGCCAAACCGGGCCGCACGGAGGACTTGTTAGAGTCTCCAAAGGTAGGAGGCTTTGAAGAAGAATCCTCTTTGCGATTCTAGGAAGCGGTCGGCGCTGACATAATCTCCGTCTTTCCACTCGATCTTTTCATAGAGGGAGCCGTAGCCAAGGTGGATGACGGTTCCCGGGATGTAGGTGAAGGAGGCGAGAAAATCCGTCATCAAGCGCTTGCGGAAGGAATTGTATTCGACGATGGCCCTAAAGAAGAGATACTTGTTGACTTGATAGATGTTTCGGCTGCGAAGGATGGTATAGTCGAATTCCTTGGCGTCGTCGGCGGAGCGGGCGAAGTCCGAGTAGGCCAGGCTGAGGTCGAAGTGGAGGTTATCCGAAGGAATGTAAGTGGCCGAAACCTGGGCATCGGTCCCCCGGCCCTGGTAAGGATCGTCCACGTATCGGATTTTTTCGCCGTACCTGTAAGATCCGGCCAAGGCCAGCTTCTTCGAGATATAGCTGTTGGCGACGAAACTCAGGCTGCTGCGGTCGAACTTGCGGCCGAGATAGACCTCCGTGGCGTATTTCCCCCCGAGCGTGAACGTCGTGTTCCGCGGCAGAAGAAATCGCAGATTGAAGGAGTTGTCCGTCTCGTACAGCTCGCTGAACCTGTCGCGGATCTGAGTGCTATAGACCATGGGGCTGATCCGGAGAAACGTCTTGGACTTCGGATAGAGCATCGGCATCGCCCCCAGCCTGAGCCGGGTCAGTCCGTTCCGGGTCAGGTAGCCGACTTCCGTGTCGAATCTCTCGCTCAGGTCCTGGAAGGCGGCCAGGATGACCCAATTGCGGGTCGAGTATAGGTATTCGAGTCCGAGGGCGTGGCCGTCCACGGCCTCCGCGGATGTTCCGGGTTTGGTCTGCGACAGAAAAGCATGAAAACCGAAGGTGCTGGACGGGGTGAGGCGGATCTGGCCGTCTGCCCCGGCCACGGAATTGTAATGGCGCCCTTGAAAGCGGCCGGTTAAAAATCCGCCGAGATGGCCGTCGCCGCTCAGAGCATGCTTGTAGCGGACGATGGTGAAGTGGGCATAGTCTTGCGCGCCGTTCGGGGGAAGCTCGTCCATGGCGTAAATCGAAGCGATGGCATCTTTTGAAGAGATCTTGCCGTTGAGCTTGATGCCCAGCAGAGGATCGACGATCGTCCGGGTATAGACGATAGCGCCGATCGGATCGCCGTCCTGGGCGGCCGCAAAGAAAAACTTCTCCTGGCCTTCCAGGAAAAAGGGCCGCTTTTCGGGATAATACAAGGAATAGCGCAAGTTGAAGTCCACTTGCCCGGCATCCGATTCGACCTGGCTGAAATCGGGGTTCACCGTGCCGTCCATGATGAGCTGCGAGGTCAGGCCGTATTTAGCCGTCAGGCTGAAGTCGGCTTCACCTTTTTCCGCTTTAAGCGCGCCCTCGTCCAAAGCGCTCCGGCCGCTGTAAGTCACGGCGGGAAGGATTTCCAGGAGCGTATAGTGCTTGATATCCGTGAACAGCAGCGTCCGCGTCTGGGTCAGGAAGTTCATCCCCTGGACGGGGTCGAGCGCAGGATAGGTCCCGGACTGGGAGAGCCGGCTGATCATGCGCTCGAAGATGATACCCATTTCGACGGGCTCCCTACGGGCGTACCGGATGCTTTTGAACGGGACGCGCATTTCGATGGCATAGCCCTGGGCGTCGATCTTTCCCGCCGAGTACCAGACGATATCGACGCTGAAATCCTCCTGATTTCCTTCGAATTTAGAGTCGGCCTGGATCCCCAGGGGATTGACGTAGAGGGCGTACAAGGATTGCTGATCGTTGAACGTGCAAAGGTTGATGCAGATCCAATCTTCGGGGCGGATCGTGTCCCGGGCCGCGATCGAGGCCTTGATCTTGGCGGGCTGGCTGTCGAAGCAGCGGAAGGCGAAGTAGAGGTTTTCTCGATCGTAGGCATAATAGACGATCGTGTTCTGCTCCATGTCCTTGCCGTAGTCCGGGTGATATGTCTTGAAGCCCGTTTCGGACGGGGCTTGCTTCCACACGGCATCGTCCAGGACGCCGTCGATGACGGGAGGAACTTCGGTTTTGTACGGACTGAGAGGCGGCAGTTTTTCCGCGGCCGCACCGGGCGCGATTCCGAGAACAATCAAGAGCACCGCAAGACCCACGATCGGCGTTGAAAGCCGCCTAAGAATTCCTGTCCTTTGCATCCCAGATCACCTTTTATTGAGGACGTTAAAGATAATATGCTTGCCTGGTTTTGTAAATGGGGGAGAGTACAGAGGACCCGCAGAGCGTGCGCCTGACCGGGAATCGTTCTGAGGATAGGCCCATCACTAGTCCCGGTTATTGATTACATATTCCAGCGGTAGGAAACCTTGATCAGAAAAATGTTATCACCGGGGGCCGTCAGAAGGTCGGCCAGGTCGCGGCGAAACTGGAAATCTCCCGGATGGGCATAGTCGGCCCGGTTCTGAGTCCAGACAAAATACAGCAGCGAACCGGGGAGATATTCCCATCTCAAAACGATAGTTCCGCGAAGGGACTTCACGTTAAAGTCGGGATTGCCGAAGTAGAATGCCCCTGCCGGCCCCTCACCATCGGGGTCGACGCCGTAAACGCCGTCTTCAAAGCTAATGGTCGATGTCCCCTCGCCGTAGATGTTGAAGTCAAAGGTCTTGGGCCGCGCCAGTTCTCTGAAGCGGCTATAGGTGCCGACGCCGATGAAAGGCTGAAGGTAAGCCTGGAGCGAAAGCTTCGGAGTGAACGTCCAGTTGAGGCGGAACTCCAACGAGATGATCTTCTGCTCGATGTGGCCAAAGATATACCTGGTCCCGAATGTTTCGGTCATCAAGTCGTCCTTGACGCGAGTGACCCACTGGTTATTGGTGGATTCCCCCATAATCTGGGGGCCAAGGGATAGGCTGAGATTTGACCGCGGCTTCCAGATCAGAGTCAGTTGCGCGTTCCATTCCCCGCCGTTCTCTGGCTGAGTGTAGACCGAGCTGTTGCCTTCGATGACGATGGACTTCCGGCTGTCTGTGGCGAGCTGAAGGTCCAGTTGCCATCCCCACGGCCTGAGCGCAAGCGGGCCGCCCCGGGTCATGTTGTTGCTCAGGGTCGGCGGGTTGTAGGCGAACATGGTGTTGAAATTCCAGAAGTTCCGGAACACGCCCTGGACCGAGGCCAGCCATCCTTCATAGACCTTGTTGCCCCCGAAATCGTAATTGCGGGCGGCACCTGCGAAGACGAGAGCCTGTTGGAAGATCTTTCCCGGTTTCGTCCATTGATAGGCAGGCAGCACAGAGAGATTGACCAGGTCCGAGCCTGAGTACTGGAAGCCCGAGTCATTCGGGTCGAACCCGGGCGAAAGAGCTCCAGCCTGGGCGAGTAGGAGAAAGTTGCCGCTCTGCTTGCCGAAGCTCAATCGGCCTCCCCAGCCGTCGAGCGATGTGGCCGCGGGGTCCACATCGACGTGCGTGGCGTCCGGCCGCTGGAAGTAATGCATCGAAGAATGCTGGAGACGGAGAATGTCCTGGACGCTGCCCTCGATGCGCGTTCCGCCGATCCATGCCCCGAGGACGTAGTTCCGCTTCTTGTCAAGGAATGACCATCCGTCAAAGGCCAGGCTGAAGGCGTTCTTGTTGAGGATGCCCTTGAGAGAATCGGTCTGGAGGTCCCGGGTGACACCAGTGGCCATGAACCCAAATCCTCGCTGGCCCTTATTGATGTCTTTCTGGGCGCGGAGGACGCCGTAATAAGTAAAGGGTTCGACCTCTTCTTGGAGACGAGAACCGAACGTGTCGATTTCGGCATACTCACGGGCCGTCAGGGCATTGACGAAGCCGACGTTCCAACCGCCGAGCTTGCCCGTGATCTTGGCTGCGCCAAGGATCGTCGAGCGGTCGGGAAAATCGACGAAGCCGTCCTGCGTGACATAGCCCTGGGGCGCCCGGCCGACTCTTCGGCTGTAAAAAAAGCTTGGACTAGGCCAGTTGATGTTGGCGTTGAGGTAGACGCCGCCGCGGCCGAAATTGTCGAAGATCGAAGCCCCCTCGATAAAGAAAGGCCGCTTTTCTTCATAGAACGTCTCGTAGGCCGAGAGATTGACAACGGCCGGGTCCACTTCGACCTGGCCGAAGTCGGGGTTGACGGAGGCGTCCAGCGTCAGGTTGCTCTTGAGGCCGATTTTGAGGTCGAAGCCCATGTTCCCGAAATATTTGTGCCCCCGTTCGAAGGGATTGCCCTGCTCGGACGGCCGGAACTGGGCTTGACCGACGGAGTAGGGAAGGAACTCGATGTGCCTGCCCGGGCTGATGCCGCGGAGGCCCTCGAGCCGGGCGAATTTTGAAACGAAAGCGGTCTCGTTCTTCGGCACCCAGGAAAAGGCGTCCTTCTCGTTTTTCCGCTTAATGGCCCGGAGGAAGTTCACGCCCCAAATGGACTCTTCCTTTTTTGGGAACCGGATCTGGTTAAAGGGGATTTTCATTTCGACAATCCAACCCTCGCCGTTGACGACGGCTTTCCAGTCCCATACGCCGTCCCAGGAAGTGTCCTCGTTGATATCGTTGGACAGCACTTCGTCCAGAACCGAACCGGCCGGGTTGACGCCGAACAGGTAGCCCGTCCTCTTGTCATAATAGGGATCGACGGCAAAGAAGAACCAGTCGGAATCGGTTTGGGAGTCCCTCCGGCCGAGACGGCCGATGATCTGTTTAGGCTGGGAGTCATAGCAATAGGCGGCCACGTACAGGGCCTTGTCGTCATAGGCCACCCAGACATGCGTCTTTTCCGTGGCCGGAGCGCCGTCGTTGGGATCGTTCTGCGTAAAACCGTCGGCAGGTTCGGACTGCCAGACCTTCTCTTGAAGGATACCGTCGATGATGATGGGCTCTTCGGCCCGCACGGCCCGCACAACTTTCTGCTCAGGGGCCTTTTTTTCTTCTTTGACCTGTTTATCCTTGGCCGCCAGGATGAATGGCATAACCAGCACCAGGAGCCAGAGGGTTGTTTTCTTCATCTATATTCTCCTCAAGAATTTTCGGATCGGAAAGATGGGCATATATATGGCCTCACACCAAATAACGGGCTAACAAGGGGTTTTTCAATAGGAAAATAGTGCTGTTTATGAAAATAAGACCTTTTTCCTAGCCTGTCTAAGCCCATGGAGCCGCAATTTTCTCCTTTTATTCTCCTTAGAAAGATACGTAACGGCTCAGAGGAAAGTTGCAGCAGGGTCTGTTTTTTTATCAAATTTGCTTCTTACTCGGGGTAAAGCGGGGTTTTATGCCCCGCCCATTCCTCGATTCTATACACTCCATGCCTACAAATGGATTCATCGCTGAATCCTCCTTGGAAGGAAGGCAGCGAGCGAAGCGAGCGGACACTCTTGGAGGAGGAACCTTTCATAGGTTCCCCCTCCAACGGGCGGTGGGAATACCCGCCCGCCCTGCCACCCCTTCAAGGAGCATCCTCCCATGAATTTATTTTTAAATGCTCCCAGAGTGTCCCCATCCCTGTCCTAAATATGATACAATCGACTGCGGCTGAGGGCAGAGTTTTTTAACTGAGAATGGAAATCCTCAAGACCTTAGTGGCATATTATTTGCTGCGTTATTGTCAAAGAGAAAGGAAGGATGATGTTCAATAAATTAAAAAATCGTCGCGGTCGTGTGATCAGAAAATGTCTTTTGGCCTTCTTATGGACGGCCTGTCTCTTAGTGGCTTCTCCGTATGCCTGGAATCAGGAAACCTCCCAATGGAAGCTCAGAGTCGCCGTCGAGAACGCCGCTATACGCCTGAAGCCGGACCTGGCAAGCCGGGTTGTCGCGACGGTGCCGAAGGGAACGCTCCTCAACTCCGATTTTGCCGAAGGCGCCTGGTTTCGGGTAACCGTGGCTCCCGGCAAGGACGCCGCTCCTATCCTTGGGTATATCGCCACCAACGAAGTGGAAATTTTAGAGGAAAAAATCAAGATGCCTGCCGAATACTATGAAGAGCCGGCCAAAGAATTCCACAGCTTTGGGCTCAATCTCAAACTCGCCGCCGGGTGGAACCTGTTTTCCGGCGGCGACTACTATCGGGGCGCCTCGGGCATGTTCAATTCAAACGCCGATGCTTTCCTTTCGTCGGGATACAGCCAGGAGTCCCGGCGGTCGAAGTCCTTTCGATCAGGCTTTGAGGTCGGCGGAGACATCGTCTATGATTTCAGCCCTCACTTCGGGGTCGGCCTCGGAATGGACTATGTTTACGCGCAAGCCGAAAGCGTCTTCTGGTTCCAGGGCCATGACGCGATCGCTCTCAAACTCTTGAGCACGCCCTGGCTCGACGCTTTCTCCATCAAGCTGGGGCTGTTTTACAGCCTGCCCGTATCTTCGTGGCTGACTGTATGCTTAAACGGAGGCCCAGCGCTATTCCTTGTCAAATACAATTACAAGCGGAGCGTGATCGTTCCCGGGATCGTAGACGATTTTTATCAACAGGCCAAGGCCCAAAAGCTAGGCTTTCGCGGCGGCCTCGGGCTGGAAATCCAATTGAATCCGCGAATAGCAGTGCTCCTCGAAGCTCAAGGCCGCTACGCCAGAATCTCGGACTTTGAGGGTTCGGAGAAATTCTCCCACGAAGTTGCCGGCTGGCCCAACATCCGGGAAGTGCAAGGCTTTCTGTACTACTTGGGCGGAGAAAAATACGCGGAGCTGGCCGTTCTCTCGGAAGAAGCTGCCAACAGTCAAAATGCCAGCCGGGCCGTTTTGGACTTTGCCGGGATCAGCTTCTTGGCCGGATTGAGATTCCGGTTCTAACGATGGTACCGATCGAGAAGCTCAAAGAATAAAATTCAAAAGTGAAACGAACTTGGTACTCCTTTTTCGTGTCGCTGCGGATCCGCTTGTACAACAGTTCGCCTTCGCCTTCATAATATGTGAATGATTCGACTTCACCGGCGGCCGTCTCTTTAAAGGAAACGGAGGCGACGGGCGAGACCCTGAAGTACCTTCGGCCCTCCTTGTCCGGTGGGCGAAGCTCGTAGGTCTTCTTCCCAGGGATCTTCAGCGCAAGGCAGTTGTTCTTGATGACGATCTCCAGAGTCTCTTTCATCTCCTCGCCGTAGTAGAGGCCGAGATATTTTTGGAGTCGGTCGAGCGGGATTTCGGGAGGCAGGACGACGCCTTTCCTGGGCAGCTCGAAGGCCTGCGGCCCCTGGCTGAACTTCATGGCGATGATGCCGTTTTTCTCACCGCGGAGGAACGACACGCCGGCCAGGTCGGAAACCACGAATCTCCGGATTCCGTCCGGACCCGGGTCTTTAAGCTCCAGGGCGTTCCTTCCAGGCATCTCGAGAAAGAGCCGCCCGTCTTTCACCGATACTTTCCAGTCTGCATCGATGTAGGCGCCGAAGTTGGCGATGTAAACTCCCGCCAGCTCCTCAAGCGAAGGGGCAACGCCCTTGGCCTTTTCCTCGGCCGGCTCGGGAGCGAATTTCTTCCTCAACCCGTTGACGGTGCGCAGTGCCTTCTCGACGCATTCTGCCGTAAAGGCATCAAGAATTTCGGCGGCATCGTCTATCTTGCCGGCCTTTCTCAGGTTGACGGCTTGTCTTATGATGTCCGGAAGGCTCGCCGCGAATTCTTTCTCGAGCGCGTCGAATTCGGCGCGGACAACGGCGTTGCGGGCTGGCCGGTCAAGATTGACTTTATCGGCGAGATCGCGAAACAGCCACCAATAGGAATTTTCAGAGAACCGGTCCGCAAGCACCCGGTCCGGCGGAGCAACCTTTTTGCCGAACGTCCCGGCGGCGGAGACGATCGTGGGAAGCTTCGATCCGTGGACGAATGCGGGAACGAAACATCCGCTGCTCGGCACGCCGGCGGCCCACCAGAATACGGGAAGCTCGTCCGCCGTCCTCGGAAGAACGGCGATGCAGGAGCTGGCCGTGACGTCGAGGTCGAGGCTGGGGCTTGTCGAACGATCGCGGGCGATGCGCATCATCCAGGCTTCGTCGATGGCGCCGATTTTTTCCTTGAGCAACCCGAGCGAACATCCGGAGCGGGTTAACGCTCTCTGCCGCTGGGCGAGCCATTCGGGCAAGTCCGGGAGATAAGCCTTAGCGAAATCAAAGGCCAGGCCGGGCGTGGGCCGCCACCAGCCTTTTTGTTGGGCATACTGGGCCAGGTCGTGCGAGGCTAAGTCCCACTGGGAGGTCACACTGAGCGTGTTGGAGATGGAGGCTACCCCTTTTTCGTGTCGTTTCGCGATCCAGCGCGTTCCGGCGGTTTCCAGGATCCAGACTTCCCGGGGATCCGCGATCAGGAAAGAATTCTCGTAGGCTCCATCGAGATCCTGGCCAGGCATCCCCGAGCCGAACTGGCCGTATTTTTCTACTAAGCCGACGATGACTTCGACGGCCTGGCGGGCAGTCTTGCTCCGTTCCAGCCCGAGTCGGAGGAGGTCCATGCCCGTGGGCCCGGCCGGCGGCCCTTGGCCCGCTCGAGCGGCCGCGATGGCTTCGCTTAAGGGTTTCGTGAAAATACCTTCGTTACCGATGACGACCCCGTATTCGTTGATTCCCTCTTCGTAACCCCAGCACCAGTAAGGGCTTGAGCCGAGCGTCGCGTAGGTCTCCGAGGATTGGGGAATCGTGATGCGGCCAAGGTTGATCTGCGATCCCGCGGTCCATTTCTGCCTGGGATAAAACATCAACGGCTGGCAGTCAAAAACCGTCCGGTCGCTGTTCTTGGCGAAGATAAGCAGGCCTCGGACCGTCGCGTCGGGCAGGGCGACCCAGGTATCGCAGCCAAAAATATTGAATATCGCGGTGAAGATGACCAAAACCAGGATGACGACGATGATGAATAATTTTTTCATATGTGGATCTCCTTAGAATTCTCTTTTCTCGTAAACCCGGATAGACAAGCGGATCGAGATAAAGAGCATTCCCGCCATAAAAACGATGAGGGCGCCGATGAACAATGGAACGCCTAGTGAAGCCTTGATCCCGCCGATAGCCCGGAGGATCCCGAGTCCTGGATCCTTGAGGAATTCAGGCATCGAAAGAGGGCCGGTGAGATGGAGCGCCTCCGTGGCCAGAAACTGGAAGACAAAAAAGAGGCTGCCGAGGGCAAGACAGACGACCGCAAAAATAAGTGCGCCGAGCCCGAGCCCTAATTTGAAATAAAAAGGGAAGAAGAGCGCGGCCAGGAAGGCCGCAAAAAAGAAATATCCGGCGATCCCCTCGACGGAAAAAAGCGATCGGAGGTCGATCCGGATGAAGCGCAGCTTGACCACCGAATTCAGGAGGTATCCGTGGACAAAGGTCCAGGCTGCGGAAACCAAAGCCAAAAATCCCACCAGGACATACCTGGCCAGGACGATCGTGGATCTCTTGAGCGGAAGACTGGCATAGAAGACTTCTGTCTTGTACCGGTCTTCGAGGAAGAGGGTGACGAAGACCCAGACCAGGACCAGCCCGATGCCGGAGATCATGAATGCCAACTCTTGGGAAAACGGAGGTCTGAGGTATAGAATATCGGCCCCAAGGATCAAAAGCCACAACCATCGGCTGACGACGAAATCTTTTGCCCACAGCTTAAGCACGGTTTCCCCCTCGCGTCATATAATACATGATGTCCTCGAGCGAAGCCTTTTCGATGACGGCCTTCCCGGCGAACCTGCGCCTGGCTTCTGCGGCGTCCGAGGTCAGGGCTTCAAACCCGAATTCGCGTTTGCGGATCCCCTTGAAGAACTTCCAGTTGTCATCATTGAGAAGTTCGTTCCCGGCCTTTACGACCGCCCATTTCTCCAGGACCTCATCTCTGGCACTGGAAAAGACGATCCGGCCGTTATGGATGAACGTGATGTAATCGGCGATCCTTTCCAGGTCTGAAGTGATATGGGTCGAGAAAAGGACGGACTTTTTTTCGTCCTGGATGAGGGCCGACAACTTGGCCAAAAGCTCCCGGCGAAAAACCGGGTCGAGGCCCGAGGTGGGCTCGTCGAGGATGACGAAGTCGGCGTGATGAGAAAGCGCGACGGCCAAGGCGAATTTCATCTTCATGCCGCGGGACAGCTTCCGGAAAAGCTTTCCGGCCGGGAGGTCGAATTCCCGGAGAAGACGATAAAAAAGCTCGTCGTCCCAGTCCTTGTAGAAGGGAGCGACCGTGGCTTTGAGGCTTTTGAGCGTCAGAGATTCATAGAAAAACGGCGTGTCGTGGACAAATCCGATCCGGCTTTTGACCGCCACCTCATCGTTCACGTTGTCCAAGCCGAAAACTGTGATATTGCCCCCGTCCCTTCGGAGAAGGTTCAGAATGAGCTTGATGATCGTCGTCTTGCCCGCGCCGTTGGGCCCGATGAGCCCCATGATGTATCCCTGGGGGAGGGCGAAGGAGACGTCCTTCAGCCTAAAATCGCCGTAATTTTTGTTCAAGTTTTCGATTTCGAGGACGTTTGGCATCGGCGAACCTCGCTTTAAAGATCCTTTCTCTTGAAGACGAACACGGAGCAAACGAATGAGCCCAGGCTCAGAAGAAGCATCGTGGCCAGGAGAAAAGCGTAATAGCCCGGTGTTCCGAGACGGGCGTTCAAGGATAGGAGAGCGTTGTTGATCGCGGCGGCCCAGGCTTTGATGTTGAGATTGATCAACTTCTCGGATACGAGAGCGAAGGTGATAATGCCCAGCACCTGCATGCTGATGAGGAACACGAAAAACCCGACCATGCCGAACCGGATGAGAAGCGGCATCAAGATAGAAAAGTACAGGGTCATCAACGCCAGGGCCAGAAAGATCGTTCGGGCATTGAACAGATCGGCCGGGCCGAGCTTGTGACCCGGGAAGGCCAGGATGACCGTCATGGCCAGGACATAGAAA
>Ga0153915_10002914_pt1 | contig 15633 bp, 13 predicted proteins | sample Opewatmetagenome_2_FD_107003 | JGI IMG/M metagenome (GOLD analysis project Ga0153915, IMG submission 107003) | Freshwater wetland microbial communities from Ohio, USA - Open water 3 Core 3 Depth 3 metaG | ecosystem: Environmental > Aquatic > Freshwater > Wetlands | place: USA: Ohio, Lake Erie...
AGAAAATCACGCGCGAACAGGAACAGCCCTCCGCCGACGAACGGACCTAGCATCATCCCGAGGTTCGAGGACATCACGATCTTCCCGAGGGATCCCCCGCGCCTGTTCGCGGGGCAGGAGTCTATTACGAGCGCTTCGCTGACTGGCCAGACCATCGCGCTGGCGACCCCCTGGAGAGCTCTGACCAAGATAAGCCCAGACCAAGTGTCGGGCACCGTGAATAGGATTGCGAGGAACGCGTACAAGAAACTCCCGATGAGGATCAGGCGTTTCCTGCCAATCCGATCGGAAAGGTTCCCGAACGGCGTGGCAAGGATGGCCCTTGTGAACACGAAGGACGAGAACAGGATTCCGACTTCCAGGCCGCCGCCTCCAAGGAGGATGACGTAGAGCGGGAAGAGCGGCAGTATGAGGCCGAATCCCAAGCTGATGATGAAGTCGAGGGTGGCAAGGTAGTTGACGTTCTTGCGGCCCTCGGCATCGCTAAGTAGACACGAGTTCAATCGACTGCCCCCGACGGGGTCTCATCCGAAGATGTCGACCCCAGCACGCAGGTTATCCAATATGATGGGAACCAGGGATTTGGGCGTAACCCTCATACCACAGTCCGGATGGGCGTATGCCAGATTCTCTCGGCCGACCTTCTTCGACAGCTCCTGCAGCTTCGCCGCAACCGATTCCCGGGTGCCGACTTCGGTCATCGATGTCGGCGTCACTGAGATGCATCCAGCCCCGAGCTTCTTGTCGTTGTCTTCGAAGGGCTTCCTAGACACGTGCTCGCTGTTCTTCAGCTCGATCCTACCCGCGAATGCGAAGCTGAGCATGCTCACGTTCTCCAGTTTCACGAGATGGTCGACTACACCATAGCCGCCCACGAAACCGCACACATGAACGCTCACCTTCTCTCGCGGGAGGTCAGCTGCTATCTCGTCCAGGAGATGGACTCGCTCCTTCAGGTCCCTGTAACCCTGTGACAAGAACGGCTCATCGAGCTGCACGTACGCTCCCCTGTCAGTCAGCTCCTTGGCGATTGGCGTGAGCCCCTCGGCGATGTCCTCGTAGAGCCTGAAGTCGAGGAGGTTCTTGTAGTAGCTCATGATCTTCTTGCTGCCACACGTCATACCCAGCGTGGTTGGACCCGTGAGCGCGACCTTGATCCTCAGGTCCGGATGCTTGGACAGGACGTATTCCAGGTCCTTCACCTTCGAGAACTGTTCCGGCGTGTTCCTGAGGCTCACTCGGCCCGTGACCATAGGCGAGCCACCTTCAACTCCGAGGCCGTTGAACGCCTCCGAGAAATAGGTGACCATGTCCGTCCTCTGCTCGCCATCCGAGAGGATGTCGACCCCGTGCTCGCGCTGGAACTGTATCGCGCGGTCGATCGAGTCGTGCAAGTCTATGCTGAACCTGTAGAGGCTCCCGATGGTCGTGATTGGCAAGCGAGGCATTGGCCTGCAAGACTCCTGGCTGGCTTATAAGCCTTTTCCGCAAATACGCCGGAAAAGGATTATCTTCGGTGTGCGCCGTGCAGTGAGCGTGAAACTCATCGTCACCTCATCGGAAGACAACGCGTCTATGAACATACGCGCGAGACTGCTCGAGAAACAAGGCTGGACCGAGAAGGGGACTTTCGACGGCAACCGGGTGCTGGTCAAAGATGATTTCACGATGGTCCAGGTAAACAAGATACATCTCGACGAGGACTACGTGGATGACAGGGTTGCCCGGTCTCTTGGAGTCCACCCCGAGGTTGTGATCTTCGCGTCCCGGCATCGGGCCGAATCTAGGATCCCGACCCTCACAGTACACCCAATCGGAAACTTCTCAACGGCAGGATTCGGCGGAAAGCCGGGAATGCTCAATCCATCATCTCCCCATCTCATGACATCCGCGCTGCGCACGCTAAGGACATCTGCCCAGGGAATGGGTTTCAACGTGTCCTTCGAGACCACTCATCACGGTCCGATCCTGAACTCCCCGGCATTCTACATCGAGATCGGGAGCTACGAGGAGCTGTGGGGCAGAGAGGACGCGGCAGAGGCGATTGCCAAATCAATCTTAAGCGTGAAGGATGAAGGGCACCCAATCGTGGTCTGCGCAGGTGGTGGCCACTACGCGCCCAGATTCACAGAGGTAGCACTCGCGAAGAAGGTCTCGATTGGACATATGGCAGCTAACTACGCCATAGACACCCTTGACGAATCCATGATCAGACAGATGGCCGAAAGAAGCGCTAGAGCGAAGAAGGTCTACTTTCACAGGAAGGCGATGCCCAAGCCGAAGTACCGCGAGCTGAGAGAGAGGTTCGCATCCTGCGGAATCGATGAGATCAGCAGCGACGATCTCGAGATGCTATAGGAGGGACGTGGCATGAGCACACAATTGAGGCAAATCGTAGGTGAGCTCGAGGCGATGGCTGATCCTCAGTGCGTGGCCGGATTGGCGCGATATGGTGTTCGACCGAAGAAGATCCTCGGGATCTCGATCACGAAGCTCATGGAAATCGAGAAAAGAACCGGCAAGAACCATGACCTGGCCATTGAGCTTTGGAGGACCGGGATCCATGATGCGCGGCTGCTTGCATGCCTCATCGATGATCCGAGGCGCGTCACGGAAGCTCAGATGGAGAAGTGGGTGAGGGATTTTGACTCATGGGTTATCTGCGATGGATGCTGCGGTCACCTATTCGACAGGACCCCATTCGCATATCAGAAGGCCGATGAATGGAGCAGGAGAAAGGAGGAATACGTCAAAAGGGCTGGCTTTGTCCTGATGGCGTGCCTCGCTGTCCACGACAAGAAGGCAGATGACGAGGTCTTCCTGGAGTTCCTGCAGATGATTCGCAGGGGCTCGAACGACGAGAGAAACTACGTACGGAAAGCTGTCAACTGGGCCCTCAGAACGATTGGGAAGAGGAACCTCCGCCTCCACGCCGAGGCAATAAAGACAGGAGAGCGGATTCGGAAGCTTGATTCGAAGGCTGCGAAGTGGATTGCTTCGGATGCCCTCCGAGAGTTGAGAAGCGAGGAGGTCATGTCGAGACTCAAGAAGAGAAGACTGAAGTCACTGCACTAGTGTTCCCTTGAACTGCTTACCCTCAAGGGCGTTCCTCAGATTCTGCAGGTCTCTGCCATCAACGATTGCCAAGGATATCTTCGAACGCTCAACCACTTTCGCGCCAGTCGGGTCGAAGACGATGTTGGGCCCAGCTCCAAGTGGAGTGCCTCCAACGAGAACGATTAGGTCCTTGTACGTCATCTTGGGGATGCGCTTCGCAGTGAGGTCCTTCTTCGGGTCTGCGGTGTACGCGCCGTCTACCGATGTCGCATTCACCAACCACTTCGCTTTTGCGCGCTCGGCAAGCAGTGCGGAGACGGCATCTGTCGTAATGCCCGGGCTAACGCCTCCCATGACGACTATCGGATGAGTCTTCGCTGCGTTAACCGCCTCGTCGTAACTCTTAGGCGGGATGTGCGTCGCGTGCTCCCCGAGCGCAATCATCAACAGGCGCGCGTTCAGGCGCGTGACCTCGATGCCCATCTCGTCGAGCGAGGTCTCATCTGCTCCGAGCTCCCGGCCGGAGTTGATGAAGAATCTTGCAATCCTCCCGCCCCCGGTGACTACGTAGAGTTTCCGATTTGCGGAGACTTCGATCAGCACTTTGGCCAATTCCTTGATGTACCTGGTGTCGTCCTGATCCTTGATCAAGACAGAGCCACCCAGTGAGAGAACGACCGGCTCCATAGCTGCTCAACTTTTATAACGGTGAACGCTCTAACCCGTACAAAAGGCTTGGGAAACGATTTTCGATGACCGAGCTATCGGACCTCCAGAAGTATGAGTTCCGGAGGAGCCTCGAGGAGGTGAGGAAGCTCACCGGGAGGGGTACGGAGCTCATATCGCTATACATACCTCCTTCGCGACAGATTTCCGATGTTGCGAACTACCTGAGGAGTGAATACTCTCAATCCTCAAACATCAAGTCCGCAAGCACCCGGAAGAACGTTCAGTCCGCCATCTCCTCCATTCTGTCACGCCTGAAGAACTTCAAGCAGCCCCCGGAGAACGGGCTCGTGTTCTTCGTCGGGCACAGGTCTATAGGTGCAGACCAGACCGATATGGTTCAGTTCGTGCTCGAGCCACCGGACCCAGTCCCCACCTTCATCTACAGATGCGATTCCAAGTTCTTCACGGAGCCCATCGAGTCGATGCTGGAGACTAAGGAGACCTTTGGGCTCATTGTGATCGACCGGAGCGAGGCGACCATCGGCCTTCTGCATGGGAAGCGGATCATGCCGGTCAAGAACATGCAATCCCTGGTCCCGAGCAAGCACGGCAGAGGAGGGCAATCCGCACGCAGGTTCGAGAGATTGATAGAGATTGCAGCCCACGAATACTACAAGAAGGTCGCAGATGTCGCAAACGATGCCTTCTTGAGCAGGCCGGACCTCAAGGGCATCCTTGTCGGAGGTCCTGGACCGACCAAGGACTACTTCGTCAAGAGCGAGTATCTACACTACGAGCTCCAGAAGAAGATCATCGACACTTTCGATACTGGTTACACAGACGAGTACGGCCTTAAGGAGCTGGTGGAGAAGGCTAGAGAGGCCCTGAGAGACCTCGACCTCATGCGCGAGAAGGATATCATGCAGCGCTTGTTCGAGGAGATTCGGAAAACCGAAGGTGGGCTCTCAGTCTACGGTGAGGACCAGGTCAAGAACGCCCTAATGATTGGGGCGGTCGATACGCTCATCGTCTCGGAGGACCTCCGGAGGGTGAAGCTCAAGCTCAAGTGCCCGAACGACGGCTCGACTAAGGAGGTACTCGCGAAGGACTCGACCGAGGAGGTCAAGTGCGACAAGTGTGGCACCATCATGCACGTCGAGGAAGTGGACGACCTCGTCGCAGACATGGCTAAGCTCGCGGACCAGAACAACACCAAGGTGGAGTTCATCTCGGGCGAGTCGGAGGAGGGCGGGTTGCTCCTGAAGGCGTTTGGGGGCGTCGCGGGGATACTCAGGTTTAGGGTGAACTGATGGCGGAGGATGCGTTCCATTCATTCAAGCGCGAGTGCTCGGAAGCGATAGCACAGGCCCTCAAGGAGCTGAAGGTGGACACGGCAATAGTGCTCGAGCGGCCGCCTGAAGGGATGGGCGACCTCGCGTTCCCGTGCTTCCCGCTCGCGAAGATTCTCAGGAAGGCTCCGGACGCCATCGCGAAGGACATCGCGTCCAAGGTCAAGCCGCACGGGATGATCGAGAAGGTCGAGGCCAAGACTGGATACGTCAACTTCGCCGTCAAGTTCGAGGACCTTGCGCACGGCGCGCTCGAGAAGGTTCTCAGTGAGAAGGAGAAGTACGGCCGGACCGAGGGCAGGACCACCAGGATTCTTCTTGAACACACGAGCGTCAACCCGACCGGGCCAATACATGTGGGCAGAGCCAGGAACCCGATCATCGGGGACACGCTCGGCAGGATCCTCCGACAGGCCGGATATCCGGTCACAACGGAGTTCTACGTGAATGATTCCGGCAGGCAGGTCGCCACCATGTGTTGGGGCGCGAAGAACCTGATGCTCGAGTCGGAGCCGCAGCGTCCGAGAGACGACTACAGGTACGTGCTCTACTACCAGCAGGCGCACAAGCTGCTGGAGGAGGACCCGGACAAGACCAAGGAGGTCGACGACATGCTCTACAAGCTGGAGCACGGCGATCCCGAGATAGTTGACCTTGTCAGGATCAACTGCGAGAAGGTCCTCTCAGGCATCACGGAGAGCCTCCACGCGATCAATATCGACCTCGACGGCTTCACGTGGGAATCGAAATTCGTCCAGAATAAGAGCGTCGAGAAGATCATCGAGAGGTTGAAGAAGTCGGAGTACTGCCGCGAGGAGGGTGGGGCGTTCCATTTGGAGCTCGCAAGCTTCGGAATCACTGGCCGGGAGACTAAGTGGATATTTGCCAGGTCTGACGGAACCTCGGTTTACACCACCAGGGATCTAGCGTATCACATAGACAAGTTCACGAGGGCGGATGTCGCGATCAACATCCTTGGCGAGGACCACAAGCTCGCCATGCAGGAGCTCGCGGCCGCACTCTCCATAATGGGCGTCCAGAAGACGCCTGAAATCGTGTACTACGCTTTCGTCTCACTCCCGGAGGGCAGGATGTCCACGAGGAAGGGTGTGGTTGTCAACCTCGATGACCTCGTCGAGGAGGCAGTCGACCGGGCCTATGAAGAGGTCAAGAAGCGCAGGACAGACCTTCCTGAGGGTCGCATGAGGGATATCTCCAGGATTGTCGGCATCGGCTCGCTCAGGTACAACATCGTCCGCGTGCAGGCGGAGAAGCAGATTGTGTTCAAGTGGGAAGACGCGCTCAACTTCGAGGGCAGCAGCGCTCCCTTCGTCCAATACGCGCACGCGCGCGCCTGCTCCATACTAGCCAAAGCAGGATCATGGAACCGAGCCTTCGACCCGAAGGCTCTGACAACGGAGCACGAGAAGTCCCTGGTGAAGATGATCTCCAGCTTCCCATCGGTCATCGACGACTGCGCGGAAAACAGGCGCGCGCACGTGCTCGCGGTGTACGCCCAGGACCTCGCCGCGGAGTTCAACCACTTCTACAGGTTCGTCCCGGTTCTGAGAGGCGAGGGGAAGGCCAGGGACGCCAGACTGGCCCTGGTGGAGGCGAGCATGTGGACCCTGAGGAACACACTGAATTGCCTTGGGATCAATGCTCCGGAGGAGATGTAACGCTCAGAACCTGAACGTCCAGTCTCTGTTTCCGTACCGGTCCCGGACGAACTCAGACACCAGCATCTTTTCGCGATCGATCAGGGGCCCGCCGAGGAGCTCAATATCGAACTCCCGCGAGACCTCTCTCGCAAAGGCGGTCTTCATCTCGAGCATGGTCGGCGGAAGGCCGGACATGATGGTCGCCAGGCTCGCGACCCGTTCGGAAGGTTTCATCGCTTCCCCCTCCTCGACCGCTCGCGGCCTCAGGACCGCGTCCATGGTCTCCAGGTTGGTGTCAATGATGACTGTCCCATGGATGAGGACCGAGCCCTTCCTCCTCAGCTGTGCGTTCCCGGAGACCTTCCTACCTGCGATCTCGACATCGTTCATCGGCCTGTAGGCAGCGACCACTCCGAACGAGGCAATCGCCCTCGCGAGTGCGGAACACACGGTCCGAAAGGCCTCCGCGTGCTCTCCCGGGAGGTCCGAGTCGCGGACGATGAGCCCGTAGATGAGCTGCCCGGGGTCTGTATATATCGCGCTCCCGCCGGACTTGCGTCGCACGAGGGCGACCCCGCGTCTGTCGCACTCCTCGAGATTGACAGAGTCCTGGATCTTCTGGAAGTAGCCCAAGGAGACGGTCGGCTGAGACCGTCTGTAGAAATGAAGTGTGTTGCCGACACGGCCTTCGGAATGGGCTTCCAGGACGGCCTCGTCTATCGCCGCTGACTCGGGGGGCCGCACGAGGCCGCTGTCGACCAAGCGCCAGCTATCAGTCATACTAACAGACACGTGAATGAAAAGTATCGTTAAGAGGTTTCCTAGTGTTTGTCTAAGCGAGCCCGGTCATTCGCCTTCGGACTTCTTCTCGCGCCTCGGGCCCTTCTTCTCGCGCTTCGACCAGCGTCTGCTGAAGTAGATCAGGAGCGGAACAAGGATGATTACACCTATGACCCCGCCCCAGAGCGCATACGCCTTCCATGCAGCCTCCTTCACGACGAGGGCGTTCGGGCCGCTCAGGATGAGTTCGCTCGGCGTTAGCTGTTCGTTGGACGTTGCGTTCACCTTTATGGTGTAGGTTCCTCTGGTCGACGGCGTGTACGAGAACCGTACCTGTATCTTGCCCTGCGCGTCCACCGTGGTTACCTGTGTTGAGCCGTTGTAGATCTTCACCGTCTCGGTCCCAATCAGCTTCTCGGTTCCATCTAGGTTCTGTATGTAGAAGCTGACCGTGATGCTCTCAGCGGTCGCGCTGCCCACGTTCGTGATGTTCACCACGATGAGGCCGGTCTTGCCCTCGGTAAACTGCGGAGGCTGGTAGCTGGCATTGTCTATCCTCAGGTTCGGGCGCGGCTTCGAGATGACCGTGATGACCTTGGGCGCCTTCAGGTGGTTGTTCGAGAGGTCAGTGACGTTGAGCGAAACCGTGTATGTCCCGAGTGCGGCGTAGGTGTGCGTCACGTTGTACAGGCCTGTACCGTTCGTGTAGCTCGCGGCGCCCTTTCCGTCGCCGAAGTTCCACGAGTAGTTCATCTTCGTGTAGTTATTGACGTTGTCTCTCGTGGCGCTCGCGATGAAGTACAGAGTCTGCTGCTCGACTAGCGTGATCCCAGCGGTCGACCAGGTACCGTTCCTGACTTCGTACTTCACGGTGGGTGCAGTAGAGTCTTTGACGTGGACCGGCATCGAAACGTTGCCATGGTGTCCAACGACGTCCGTGACATTGAGCCACAAGGTGTAGTTACCCGCCCTCGCATACGACCATGTCGCGTTCTGCTGGTCATCGGTGCGCATTATCCTTCCGGACACGTTTCCGTCACCCCAGCTGAACTGGACGTGGTCTATAAGACCTGCCCTGTCCCCTGCGGAAGCCGCGTCGTCATAGGAGCCCGTGATGGGATCCGTGCCGTTCACGATGAAAGTCTCGCTCTGGTTCAGGTACAGGACACCGCCCACTAGGGTTCTGTTCTTGAGGGTGATGACCGGGTGCGGCGCTAGCCCGTCGCAGGTCACGTTGATCTGCGTAGTGTTCGTCATGAGGGACACGTCTTGGACCGTTAGGTTCGCGTGTCTGAGTGCACTCGCGGTCGCGTACACATGTACGGTCGTTTTGTTTGTCGTTGTGGCATTCGTCCCGTCGCCGAACTCCCAGATGTAAGTCAGCGGGTTGCCGTTCGGGTCGGACGAGCTGTTCGCGGTGAAGGCCGAGTTGTTGCCGACGCTAACGAAGTACTTCAAGACGACATCGGTCGCGTTCTTGAGGACGTAGACCGTCCCCTAGGTGTCTAGACCGCCCTTCGCAATCGGAAGGATGGCCTTCTCGATCGTCAACTGGATGCTTATGGGCCCCGAGCCCGTGCTCGGGTTCAGGGTGAACGTCTGATAGCCTCCCACGAAAGTGGTGGAGTCCGAGGTCGAGTTGCTGACCAGCTCGAAGCTGGGCATCAGCTGGACTGTGAAGACGTAGTCGACGAAAGCAGTGTCATGGAACACGTTGACGGCCATCGTGTACTCGGGGCTCGAGACCGGCGGGGCCGTCACTCCTGACGGGACCGTGACTGTGTACGTGGCCTTGTACGAGTACGCGACTGGTGCGAGAGATGTCACCGAGCCGACAGTCGACCCGAGGTTGAAGGATACGAGGTTCAGCGCGGAGACGTAGAAGACTCCGGAGCTCGTAGAGGTCTTGTTGACCTGCAAAAACCATGGGGTCGTGACGTTCTTGGGGCCGAAGTCACTCATCATCTTGTTGAAGTCAAAGTCCTCCTGGGCATCCACCGCGCCGTCGGAGTTGTTGTTCATGTCGATTTGCATCCTGAGGCTGCCGGCATCGCTGTACTGCAATCCCGGGAACGGCTCGTCGTAGGCCCAGGTTGTTGCCAGGGTCAAATTGAAGCTCCGGTAGTTCGCATCGTACACGATACTCGAGAGTTCCTGCCTTGGGGTCTGCGAATCCAGCTTCATCGTGAGGATCGTAGTTGAGGAGACATCGAGGGTCGTGACGTTCGACTTCACGCCGTCCGCTTTGACGGAGAGCGTGAATGTGCCTGGGTACGCGTCGAAGGTGAACGACCCGAAGGTCGCGTCGCTCTTCATGAGCCTCTTGATCCACGGGATGCTCGGATCCTGATTGAGCAGGTAGGCAACGACGTTCTGCGCGTTGCCCGTGTCCGTATTGACGACCCCGACCACCTGCGTTGAGAAGCCCATTGTCACCGTGGTGGAGCCGATGGATGTGACCGTGATAGCCTGCAAGTAGGTCTCAAGCCCACTCCTTTTCGCGAACAGGTAGAACGTCCCCAGACCTGTGGTGTCGAACATCGACACGACGGCGAACCCGAACGCGTTCGTGGTGCCCGAGGACACGATCTGTCTGTTGTCCGCATCATAGAACCCCACCGTGATGCCCGACTTCTGCGAGGTTGGGGGGCTCACTGTGATGTTCCAAGAGAAATCCTTGGTCGGGAAGGCCGTGAGCTGGACGGCTTTCGTGCTGTAGCTCAACAGCCCGTCAAATCTGAAGAAGTCAGCGTTCAGGGCGTCGTAGTACCCACTAGCCGTAACGTCCAGCCGGTAGAAACCTGACGGCGCTTCCTGCGCGCGGAAGAACAAGCTCGTGCCGCCAACATGTGTCGCCTGGATGGTAGCACCCGAGTGCACGTTCGTCAGGATCACAATCGCGGATGGGACGGCTTGGGAGGCTTGGCCCAGTACGGGCACGAGAATGTCGTTTGTCCCAGGCGCCTGACCCTCGACGGCTACGGGCAGGACCACCAAGGTCGATAGTGCCATTACCAGCACGAAAAAGCCGGCTGATAGCTTGCTCATCACATCGCTCTTCATAGCTATTCCCCTCTCTTCCAGGGAATCATTGCCAAGACCCCCTTGGAAAAAGGTAGTCCGGCGAATAGATTGCCCCTTTATAAGCTTTAGCTATCGGCTGGAAAGCTCCAAGACGAGCCAGCAGGTCGGGACGAATGTCCGGGGAAGAGATGCCTCAGGTGATTATCTTCTTGATCTGCCCGGTCTCGATGGCCCTGCGCGCTTCGACCGCCAGCCTCCGGCCGGTGCTCATGTTTGTGCGCCAAGTCGTGTTCCCGTACGGGTGTCCAACCCACATATGTACGTTGGTGCCGCCACCGACCCTCGGGGCGACGTCATATATGAAGAACTTCAGGTCCTTGTCCACGCACGTCTGGAGACAGAACGGCCCTATGATCCCGGGGGCGTAATGTTCCTGCGTAGCCTCAACGTATTTCTCCGCGAGGTCGAACGCACCTTCCAGGAGTGACTCGCGCATAGTGGCCGAGTTGTGTCCGCAGACCGTGTACTCCGGCAGGGCCTGATCCCCCTGCAAAGTCATCTGCTGGGACGCAGGGAGCCTCACATGCCCGTCCAAGGAGGTCTCGAACCGCCAGTCGATTCCGAGCAGCTCGATGCGGTCCATCTTGTTCTCAAGGGGTGAGTAGAAGAAGTCGAGGTTGAACACCGGGCCAATCACGTATTCCTCAATCCGGGCCTCCTTGAGGTCCTCCTCCGTTATCACGTTCTGGAATATTAGGTCCCTGGACTTCTTGCGGTATTCCTGGAAAGAGGACGCCGTGAAGAACCCGCGCTCGAGCTTCTTGACCTTGTGATGCAGCTTGACCATCACGAGCCGCTCGATGTCCTTTGGGTCCTCGATTCTCTTTGGAAATGGCAAGCCGGCCTTCTCGAGCAGCCAGTAGTAGTCCTTCTCCTCGCCGCGCTCCTCGCTTCTGAGGAGCCCGCGCGAGCCGATCAGGGGCAGGTTGAAATCGGACTCGATGTCCTTTATGTCAATATACGATGTGAACGACCTGTTCGGGACGAAGAGCACGTTGTCCTTCTGGAGGCGCTCCTGGAATTTCGGCTCCATCATCTCCTTGAACTTCTTGACTATGAGGCATTCGTCCACGACGCCCCGAAGGACCTTCCCCGACGGGTCCCTCTGGGACTTGAAGAACCGGGCATATGTCTTCTCCCGGCCCTCCTGGCAGATGCCTACAGTTCGGAAGCCCTCCTCCACCGCCCCGTCGCACACGTCTAGTGCCGAGTGCGACGCGACCATGCCGATCTTCGCTTTCTTCAGGTCGTACTTCTCAACGATGTCGAAAACCCTTTCCCTGCTTATCAACCGCAACCCCCCTCGAAAGGCCGCAACGACAAGGGCATCCGAGTCATCGGATTATCCGTATATTACTTTGCGGTCGTTGGCGTGAGCGCGACCTCGTCCAACCGGATCCCCAATTGAGTATGGGCCACCCTGAACCCGAACTTCTCATACAGGAGTTTTGCCCGCGGATAGCTCGTGTGCAGGTAGATCGTGGTGGCGCGGCCCACGAAATCAGTAAGGGCACATTTCATCAACTCTCTTCCGAGCCCCCGGCCCTGGTTCGCTGGCGCAACGTAGATGTCATATATCAGCCCCGTCTCGCCGTTCAGATGGTTGATGACGAACCCGCCGTCCACCAAGTAGATTGAGTAGTTCGGATCCGCCCGAAACCTCCTCAACCGGAACCTAGCCTGCAGAAGGGACTCGTCGTAGTACTCGGAGAAGAGCCGGATCATGGCACTCTTGTTCTTGTCCGAGAACCGCTTGCATGAGTGGTCGAACCCCTTGGGGCTGTCCAGAGTCATCCGCCACATAGTCATCGGGTCGAACCCCCGGATGTACCGGCCGAAATCAAGCGAAAATACTGCCCACTTCTTCTTTGCAGCCGCGAGGAACCGCACGAGACAGTCCGCGACCATGAAGATGTCTTGAGGGTCGGAGGCCAAGAACATGCCCTGCCGCCGGTCTTCCTCCGTGATTACCCTCGCGGTCCCAGCATCCTCGGTGTAGAACGCCCACGCCTTCCTCTTGCCGGAGGTGGTTATGCTGATTCCAGTCAGCTCCTCGGTGCCGCTGATGTTCGGGGACTTCCCCTCAGCGTCGGAGAGAGTCCCGTCGATTGGAATGTCGAAGGTCGTGACCAAGGTGCACTCCCTCTGCGTGAGATTCGGAACTGCTCGGGTAGCTCTCCAGCCCGCCTGCACCAGCGCGTTTTGGAGGAGCTTCTTCTTGGTGTCCTGAACCAGGATACGCTTGTAGGAACGCTTCCCGAGTTCCCTGCTAAGGCGGTCGATCGACGCATGTGTGAGCTTGAGCCCGCGCGGGGACTCCCTGAGAAACCCGCGTGCCACCCCTTCCCTCAGTGGCATGAGCTCCAGGGAGAGCGCGCCCTCCTCACCCTTGATAGTTATGACATCTGACCGAGCGCCGGAGGCGAAATCATCCATAGTTCTCCTGGTCTCAGAAGAAGTAGAACCCCACGTTGTAGTCCTTGACGCACTTCGCCATGGCCTCGAGCCGATTCAGCGTGCCCTCGATCCTGCGTGCGATCATCTTGCTCTCCAAGGGGGCCTTCTCGCGGAGCACATTAACCTCCTTCAGGATTTCGTCAGCGTCCTTGGCGGTCAGGACCTTCTTCTGTTCAGCCAGCTCGTTGACCTTAGCCAACAGAGACAGTCCGTACTTCTTCGCGAGTTCGGGCACGGGTGACCCGGTGGGTCCGAAGTTGCCGACGCATCCTTTCTTGTTGTCCCAGGACAGACCGCACTTCCCGCATGTGGCATACATCTCATCGAACTCGAGCAGGTCCCACTCCGTGACGACGTTCTCCTTCTTCGCCGACGCTGCGACTTCCTTCCTCTCAGCCGCCGGAACCTTCTCCATCAGAAGCCACTTCGTGCGGACCTCCTTCACGAACGGCTCGAACATCTTCCTGTCGGACTCATCCTTCACCTTCTCCAGATAGAGCTCATCGCCCTCGACCTTCACCCTCGAGCGCTTCAGGAAATCGTCTATCTTCTGCTTCCCGAGCTTCTCTGCGGCCCTCCTCATGTCCACGATCCTGTCGACTTCCATGGACTTCTCCCATCTTCCCGGATCTTCCAGGAAGACCTTGACCACTGTCTGCTTGCCGTTCCGGCAAAGCGCTTTCTCAGATTCCAGCTCGGTGATTGCCATGTTGAGGCCCATCTCAGTGCACCTTCTCGGATGCGGAGACCTCTTCCCACGATAAAACTTTTCGCAGAGTGCAGTCCACGAAAGGCTCTCAACGCAATAACCTAATCTATGTCCTCGCCATGCCGAGAATTGGCAAAGGAGAGGAAGAATGACCCGGGCGAACATGAGCATCCTGTCCAGGAACGACATCGAACAGGTCCACGACGCGTCGATCAGGATACTCTTGGATGTGGGCGTCAAAATCGAGAGCCCATCCGTGCTCACTCTGTTCAAGAAGGCGGGAGCTAGAGTGGACGAGAAGAAGGAGATTGCCCTCCTGCCCGAAAGGATCGTATCAGACGCCCTGAGGACCGTACCCAAGTCAATCAGGATCTGCTCAAGGCGCGGAGTGGACTACACGATCCCATCTGATGGCGTCCAGCTAATGTCTCCGGACGGCCAGCCACCTGCGGTCTGGGACATCGACACCTGCGAGAAGAGGCCGTCCAAACTGAGGGACCTAGTCAACATGTCAATCGTTTCAGATGCGCTCCCCGAAGTCGGTCATGTGTGGCCGCCGGTGGTTGCGACTGATATGCCCGCGGACAGGTCGACATACTTCGAGTTCCTCGCGAGCATGGCTTTCACTTCGAAGCACATACAGCACGGTGCGATTTCAGCCGAAGAGGCCAACTATCAGATAGAACTCGCTGCTGCCGTTCTAGGTTCCAAGGAGGAGCTCAAGAAGCGGCCAATATTCTCAGACGTGTGCACGCCGATCTCTCCACTCAGGTGGGATAAGGGCGAGGCTGAAGCCCTCGTCGTTCTCTCCCAGGCTGGGATTCCGATGGCGCAGCTCTCGATGGGTATTGCGGGCTCGGTGACTCCCGTGTCAATCGCGGGGACTATGGCCATCGTAAACGCCGAGAACCTATGCGGGCTCACGATGACCCAGTTAGCCAGCCAAGGTGCTCCGTCGTTGTACTCCTCCTTCTCCGGAGTCATGGACCTCAAGACCGGAGTATTCGTCTGTGGCGCGCCAGAAGGTGTCCTAATGGACTGTGCCGCGGTCGAATTGGCAAGGCACTACAAGCTCCCCACGTTGTGCGGGGGCTTTTCCAACTCGTCGCGAACCCTATCTGTCGAGTCCGGATCCGAGGGCGCGATGTGCGCGATGGGCGCATTGCTCTCGGGCGCGGACATGCTCGTCGGCCTCGGAGGGATGGACCGCGCAGGGATGATGTGCATGGAGAAGATCGTGCTCGATGCGGAAGTCTGGAGATGGCTGGTCCGGATCAGAGACGGCGTCCAAGTAGATGAGGGAACCCTCGGGTTCGATGCCATAAAGCGCCAGGGTCCCGCGGGCTCGTTCATGTCCGACCCTCACACCGCGAAGTACATGAGAAAGGAGCTGCTGATTCCGCAATTCACCAGCCATCACGACGCCAAGAGGCAAGGGCACTCGTTCGACGACCTTCTCGAGTACTCGAAGAAGAGGACGAAGGAGATTCTCGCGACCCACAAGCCGCAGCTGTTCACCGAGGAGGAGGCTGCCCGGGTTGGCAAGGTCGCGCTAAAGCACGGAGTCATCCTGAGGAACGGGAAGCATATCTTCGAGCACCAGTAGGGCTCAGACACGTCTCTTGAAGAGCCTTTCCAAATCACTTGTCGACAGGACTATCATGGTTGGCCTCCCGTGCTCGCATGTGTACGGGCTGTTGGTGCGCGTGAGATCTGCTATCAACTGCCTCATCTGCGATTCGGATAGCGCGTCGCCCGCACGAATAGCTGTGTGACATGCTACCTTCCAGATAACCTCGAGTCCGAGCCGCTTCGCCGGCGACATACTCGACAGGTCCCCAAGGACGTTCCTGAACGCGGATTCCCC
>Ga0153915_10002915_pt1 | contig 15631 bp, 18 predicted proteins | sample Opewatmetagenome_2_FD_107003 | JGI IMG/M metagenome (GOLD analysis project Ga0153915, IMG submission 107003) | Freshwater wetland microbial communities from Ohio, USA - Open water 3 Core 3 Depth 3 metaG | ecosystem: Environmental > Aquatic > Freshwater > Wetlands | place: USA: Ohio, Lake Erie...
ATCGATCGGGGATTTGTTGAACTCGACGAGCTCGATCAGCTGGAGGATCTTGGCGTCGATGTCCAGGATGGACATGTGGCAGCCGAAACAGCCCGCCAAAGAGGCCGTGGCGATGATGGGTTTAGTCATGGTCGTCTCTCCTCAACTCCGTTTGCCCTCAAACTCGCTGCCGATCGGTTTATGGTCGAATTTACGTTTTCCGATGGGAACCGTGAAACCGACTTCTTTCTTCAGGAGGGCCCCGACCGGACACATGTCCATGGCCTTCTTGGCCTCTGCCGGGGAGAGGGCCGCCACGAGGTCATGGTCGAAAGCGATCTTCGTTTTCCCGGACCTTCTCACAGAGCCAAAAATGGCTTTCCCGTCTTTGGCCTTGACGCCCCTCACGCAGCGAAGACATTGGATGCACCGGTTTTGTTCGAGGAGGAGGTTTGGCCCCGCAGGCTCGACCTGTCGCACCGGGAACTGGTAGGGAAAGCGCGGGACGAGCATCTGATAACGATAGGCCAGCGCCTGCAGCTCACAGTTGCCGCTCTTTTGACATGTTGGGCAGAGGTGGTTCCCTTCGACAAAAAGCATCTCGATGAGGGATTTTCGCATGTCCTCCAGGTCCGGGACGATGTTCTCCACGGCCATGCCCTCCGCCACCGGCTGAGTGCACGCTGCCATATGGCCCCTGCCCACCCGGACCGTGCAGATCCGGCAGCTTCCGGCCGGCTTTAATCCTTCATATCGGCACAGCGAGGGGATGTAGACTCCGTTGGCGTTCGCGGCCTCTATAATCGTCTGTCCAGGCTCGGCAAAGCATACTTTTCCGTCGATGGTAAACTTGATCTTACTCATCGCCTTACTCATGGTGGGCCTCCGTGAGCTTCTGACCGGTCAAGCTCGAAGCGGGCTTGACGGCCGCCGCCAGGTCGAACTCGGAGATGAAATCCTTGTCCTGGTGGACCTTGGCCTCGTACATCTCCCGGAAATTCTGGAGCGTCGTCAGGATGGGATTCGGCGAGGTTTGGCCGAGGCCGCAGCGGCTCATGGCCTTGATGGTCTTCCCCCAGGCTTCGATCTCCTGGAGATCCTTGGCCGTTCCTTTTCCCGACGTGATTTTTACCAGCTTTTTCTTGAGCAGGATGTTGCCGGCCCGGCAGGGCACGCACCAGCCGCACGATTCCTCGATAAAGAAATCCATGAAGTTATGGACAACATCGAACAAATCTCTCCGGGGTCCGATGACGATGACCGAGCCGCCCGTAGGCAGGTCTTCAAAGCACAGTCTGCGCTCGAACTGGCCTCGGGAGACGCAGGTTCCCGAGGGGCCGCCGACCTGGACCGCTTGGGCGTCCTGGCCGCCGGCCATTTTCAGGAGATCCTGGATCTTCAGGCCGAAGGCGACTTCGTAAACGCCAGGCTTGGCGCAATCTCCCGAGACGCTGAGGACTTTCGTCCCCGCTGATTTAGGCGTGCCCATCAGCTTGAACCAACCGGCGCCCCTGTCCAGGATGCGGGCGGCCGCGCACAGCGTCTCGACGTTGTTCACGGTCGTGGGGAAGCCGCGGTAGCCGAAAGTGACCGGGAACGGCGGCCGGTCCCTTGGCTCGCCGCGCTTTCCTTCCGCCGATTCGAGCAGCGCGGATTCTTCGCCGCAGATATAGGCCCCGGCGCCGAGCTTGATAGTGATATCAAAATGACAGCCTTTTTTGCCGGCGATATTTTTGCCGAGGAGTTTTTTCTTTCTCAGGTCATCGAGGGCTTTCTCGAGGTGGGCTTTGAGATAGGCATATTCCGCACGGAGGTAGAGGATCCCTTCTTGGGCGCCTACGGCAAAGCCGGCAACGGCCATGCCTTCGAAGAGGAGATGGGGCAGCTCGGTCAGGATAACCCGGTCCTTGAACGTCCCGGGCTCGCCCTCGTCCGCATTGCAGACGACGTAGTGGGGAAAGGCTTTCTCTCGGCCGCAAAACTCCCATTTCAGACCGGTCGGAAATCCCGCGCCGCCGCGTCCAAGCAGGTTGGCCCTTTTGATTTCGGCGATCACGTCTTCGGAGGTCCAGGTGACAGCCTTTTTGATGGCCGCGCCCGATTTGAAGGGCGCGAACAAGACCGGCCCCTTCTTCCGGATGTTGTTGCAGACCATGGCCCGGACGAGCTTCGATTGATTGGCGCCGTCGCCGCGGCTCTTAACAAGCTTGTGCACGTCCTGGCCGGCCTTCATGGCGGCGACGAGCTCTTTGACCTTGGACTTGGTCAGCTTGGTGAAGACGACACCGTTGATGATGGCCGAAGGCTCCTGATCGTTCATTCCGATGCAGGATGTTTCATACAGACCGATCAGGCCGTCGGCTGTGGTCCCGCCGAATTTTGCGCCGGTGTAATTCTCGAAGGCTTCGGCGACGGCCTGCCGGCCCTTCATGCCGGCGACGATGTTGTTGTTCAGGTAGACGGCATACGTTCCCGCCGGAGCCGTCGAGAAGAAGTGGTAGAATGTCACGATGCCCTCGACATCCACCTTCGAGATGTTGAGCAGCGACGCAATTTTGGCGGCGCTTTCCGAAGAGACCTGGCCAAGCTCTTTCTGGATATCCCTAACCATGTCGATGAGGCGGGACGGATCCTTCTTGTAGCCGGCCACAATCGATTCTATGATTCCCTTTTGTGCCATGATGAACCTCTTCTAATGAATTAAGTTATCAAGAAAAAATTGAGACCTTTATATAACATAAATGAAATCCGGACACAAATAATAAAACCGGCTCCGGACACTCTTGGAAGGAAACCCTTTCTTAGGGTTTCCTTCCAAAGTGCATTAAAAATAAATTCATGGGAGGATGCTCCTTGAAGGGGTGGCAGGGCGGGCGGGTATTCCCGCCGCCCGTTGGAGGGGGAACCTGTGAAAGGTTCCTCCTCCAAGAGTATCCGGTCGCTTCGCTCCCTGCCTTTCTTCCAAGGAGCATTTGGAGATGAATTCATAGGGCGATGCCAACGCCTACTTGAAATCATAAAAGAAATGCCTAAAAAACCGCGGGGCCAAATTGATTTTTCCGGCCGTTCTTCCTATAATGCCATCACATGAAACCCGGCCTCGATATCGACTATGTCTGCGCCTTGGCCCATCTGCGTTTGACGGAGCCGGAGAGGAAAGTGCTCGCCCCTCAGATGGCCAAGATCGTGGAATGGGTCGGCCGGCTCGACGAAATCGAGCTGCCCGTTCCGTCGGAAGCGCCGGGTTTTCATCTTCCGTTTTCCTTGCCCCTCCGTATCGATGAAGTCCGGGAATCCCTGCCTTTGGAATCGGTCCTGGCCAACGCCCCGGAAAAAGAAGCGCCTTTTATCAAAGTCCCCAAGGTGATTGAAGAGAAATGAACCTTACCTCTCTGAGCGCGGTCGAAATCCGGTCTCTGATCGCGGGAAAAGAGGTCAAAGCGGAAGAGGTCGTCCGGGCTTTCCTCGAACAGGTTGTCAAGAGGGAGCCGGCGGTCGGGGCGTTTCTTTCAGTGGAGGGCGAGAAGGCCCTGGAGCAAGCCAAAGCCCTGGACCGGAAAAGGGAAAAAGGGTGCCTGGCGGGAGTCCCGATCGCGGTTAAAGATAATATCTTGATCAAAGGCATGCGGGCGACCTGCGGGTCTCGTATCCTGAAGGACTATGTCGCTCCCTATAGTGCGACCGTCATCGAGAAGCTTGCCGCCGAGGACGCGATTTTCATCGGCAAGACCAACCTGGATGAATTCGCCATGGGATCGTCGACGGAGAACTCGGCCTTCTTGGTCACCCGGAATCCCTGGGATTCGAGCCGCGTCCCCGGCGGTTCGAGCGGAGGCTCGGCGGCGGCAGTGGCTGCCGGCGAAGCGGCAGCAGCCCTGGGCTCCGACACGGGAGGATCGGTCCGGCAGCCTGCGTCCTTTTGCGGTGTCGTCGGTCTGAAACCGACCTACAGCCGAGTTTCTCGATACGGCTTGGTCGCTTTCGCCTCGTCCCTCGACCAGATCGGTCCGCTCACCAAAACCGTCGAGGATTGTGCCCTTTTAACCAAGGTCATCTCAGGCCCTGATGGGAGAGATTCCACGCTTGCCGACCGGCCGGTGCCGGATTTCCCGAAGACCATGAAGGAAAAGCTGGGGCCGTTCAAGGTCGCTTATCTCAAGGAGAAACTGATTGGGAAGATCGACCCGGATGTGAAAGCCGTCTATCTGAAGACGTTGAATGCCCTCCAAGACCTGGGCGGGGAGCTCATCGAAATGGATTTCCCTGCTTGGGAGTATGCCCTTCCCTGCTATTATATCATCGCGCCTTCCGAGGCCAGCTCCAACCTGGCAAGGTACGACGGCGTCCGATACGGATTCCGCGACCCGGATTATGCGAGCCTCCGGGAGATGTACTTCAACACGCGGACCTCCGGCTTCGGCGAGGAAGTCAAAAGACGGATTCTCCTGGGGACTTTCGCCCTGAGCTCGGGATACTACGACGCCTATTATCTTAAGGCCGGGCGGACGCGCCAGTTGGTCGGCCGGGAGTTTGAACGGGCGTTCGCCGAGGTCGATTTTATCGCAACACCGACGGCGCCGGAGCCGGCCTTCCCCGTTGGAGCGAAGAAAGACCCGATCGCTATGTACCTTTCCGATATGTTCACAGTCTCGGCGAACCTGGCCGGCTGTCCGGCTATTTCCGTCCCCTGCGGCCGGAGCCGGGAAGGGCTGCCGGTCGGGCTGCAGGTCATCGGAAGCCATTTCCAGGAAGGCCGATTATTTCAGCTTGCTTTTTTACTTGAAAAAAAAGTAAAATTTGAAAATAATAAGAACACCATAAACTGGAAGGAGGAACGATGAGGAGAAAGAGTCTTTTCATTTTGGTCCTGGTTATCGCTTTGTTGTCCCTTCAGAGCTGCAAATCCCACCCTGAACAAGGCCTCTTGGCCAGATATTTCGACGCGATGACCATGAATGATACCATGACCCTGGCGACGATGGCTCTCGAACCTATGAAGATCGAGTGGTCCGCCTGGAAGATCCTCAAGGTCAGCGAGGAACAGATCGTGCCCGCCCCACTTCCGGATCTGAATAAACTGGAGATGGATTCCAAGAAAACAATGGATGGGCATGTCACTCCGACTTTGGAAGCCAAGGATGCCGTCGACATCGCCAAGGATGAGTATGATTCGGCTAGGACCGCCGCTGCCAAGGCGGCCGCCAAAAAGAAGGTCGATGATGCGCAGAAGAAATACGACGAAGAAACCAGCCTCCACAATGAGCTGAAAAAAGCCTACAATGAAGCTAAGGCCGCGGCTTCCAGAGAAGAGGAAATCACGAGTTTCTCGCTCGGGGCGGGCCAGTTGGCCAACATCCGCGACCTGAAAGGCACGGTCCATACCAAAGACGCCGAAGTTGAAGTGAAGGCCAAGGCTGGCTCGACCGAGAACTGGCGGTTTAGCCTAAAGATGTACCGACTGAAGGATGAAACCCTGAACCTCAATCATAACGGCCGCTGGGTCATTATCAAGCAGGAACGGATCTAAAGGCGGGACCGGTCGATCATAGCTACCCGGGCTTTCTCTCTCCTTTCCCCTTGGGACGGGGAGCTCAAGAGAGAGGGGCCGGTCATCAGAAATTTTCGATTGACTCTTTTCTCATTATCTTTTATAAATAATGGCCTATTTTTGGGCCGTTAGCTCAGAGGGAGAGCACCGGCCTTTTAAGCCGGGTGTCGCTGGTTCGAGTCCAGCACGGCTCACATTCTCCTCGCCCCTGTCGTCTAGCCAGGTCTAGGACACCGCCCTTTCAAGGCAGCAACACGGGTTCGAATCCCGTCGGGGGCGCTTTTGATTCTTGGCGGCTCGGGAAGGCTAAACCCTCCATGGTCGCTTCAACCATCCTGACGAGGATTTTCTTGAGAGCTTTTTTGCCGCTTTTTCTTCCAGAGCCAAATCAGGAAGACGGCTGGGATTTGATACATAGCGAAAATGATGGGAGAAAGAATAAGCCAAAAGACGTTCATGTCGCGGACAAAGAGGAGAACAAATCCGGCGATTCCGCCGATCGAGAGAAGAATGGCTGCCGCCAGCAAAAGGGTGGAAACGACGTTTTTCATCATACCTGTTCCCTCGTTCCCGAGACCATTCCCGGAGCGTCAGGGCGGGCTCGCCGTCCTATGATTCAAAGGAGAAATGCTTCTCCTTGAAAAGCTTGATGCACACATCGACGACGCGCGAATCGTAGAGTATGCCGCGGTTCTTGAGAATCTCCGCCAGGGCTTTATTGACGCCGTGGGCGGGGCGATAGGGACGGTGCGAAGACATAGCCTCGACGACGTCGGCGACGCACATGATCCGGGCTTCCAGCAGGATGTTCTCGCCGGTGAGTCCGCTGGGATAGCCCGTGCCGTTCAGGCGCTCGTGGTGTTGAAAGACGATCTCGGCCAGGGGCCAGGGAAACTCGATGGATTTGAGGATGTCGTAGCCGACCTGGGGGTGAGTCTTTATGATCGAATATTCGATCTCCGTGAGTTGCCCGGGCTTGCTGAGGATTTCGGCGGGGATATAGATTTTGCCGACATCATGGATGTCGGCGGCCATCTGGATGGCTTCTACTCGGTCCTCCGCGAGCCCCATCTCCCTGGCGATGGCACAGGACAGCTTGCCGACTCTCCGCTGATGACCGGCCGTATAAGGATCTCGCATTTCGATGGTCAGAGCCATGGCTTGGATGGTGCCGGCCAGGGCTTTCTGAAGCCGCTCCCAGCTCCGGGTGAGTTCGGCTTCGGCGTTTTTTCTCTGGGTGATATCTCGAAAAATGAGGACGTTCCCGCGGGGTGCCTTTGAATTGCTCGAGAAGGGGGTCAGGGTTTTTTCGATCGCGATTTTCGTCCCGCCCCGGGCGCTGAGGACGTTCTCCCGGACGGCGGGCCTATGGCTGCCGGGCCCTCCTTCCGGCTCAAGGTCGATAGGGAAGATATCGTGGAGAGGCTTGCCGAATGCTTCGGTCTGCGTCCAGCCGGTCAGCTTTTCAGCCCGGGGATTCATGAAGTTGACGGCTCCTTGATGATCCGTAGCGATGACGCCGTCTCCGATGCTGGTGAGAACCGTAGACAGCCATTCTTCCCGCTCCCGCAGCTTTCGATCCATCCCGGCTTTGTAAAAAGCCATTTCGATCGTGGTCTGCAGTTCCCGCTCATCGAAGGGCTTGAGGATATAGCCAAACGGCTCAGTCACCTTGGCTCTTTGGAGGGTGGTCTCATCGGCGTAGGCGGTCAGATAGATAACGGGGATGGAAAATCTATCCCAGATTCTTTCCGCGGCCACGATCCCGTCGACCTCTCCCTTGAGGACGATGTCCAACAGAACGAGGTCGGGGGTTGTCGCTTCGGCCAGGCGGATGGCTTCCTCTCCCGTGGACACGACGTCGATCACCTCATAGCCCAGGCTTCCGAGCATATTCTGGATATCTTTGGCCACGAGGCTTTCGTCCTCGACGACCAGGATGCGTATGTTTGGCATTGTCTTGACGTGTCCGGCCTATTGTATGTTTTTCTTCGCCGATTGAAAAGCCGATTCCTCCTTTTCAATATTTTGGTCACTTCGAGGCAGGCTGCCAGGCAAGCTCAACTCCTCGCCAGGATCATAGCAGTCCATTTCCTAAAAAAAACCGCCGTTCCAGGGGATTTCAGGGGTGATTTTTGCCGTGCGGACCTCATCTCTGGCGGGGAGACCGCCTTCTCGGAGAAACCCGAGTGCAGCGGATGGGCGGTGCAGGGTTCGAACCTGCGGCCCCCGGTTTGTAAGACCGATACTCTACCGCTGAGCTAACCGCCCGGATTTTTCGGAGATTATACCAGAATATCAGCTCTCATCCAAATTCGCGAAGTCGATGTGAGTATTGGCGGCTTCCTGAATTCATGGTCAATAAGCGAGGCGAGCGGCGTACCCCGGGACGGACTCCGGGCGATTTGACATAAACTGCGTCATATGTTAAATTTATCAGCTATTTTTTATCTTTATTTTAGAAAAAGGTAGAAAAACATGTTTGCCGTGATTAAGACAGGCGGAAAGCAGTATGTTGTCAAAGAAGGAGATATCCTGCAGATCGAGAAACTTGGCCTGGAGGCCGGACGAAAAATTCTGCTCGACCGGGTCCTCCTTATTGAAGACGGAGGGAAAACGCTCATCGGAACGCCCGTTCTTGAAAACGCCGTCATCAGAGCGGAAATCCTGAAGAACTTGAAAGGCGAAAAAATCCTTGTTTTCAAGAAAAAAAGAACAAAACAATTCAGAAGAACGCGGGGCCACAGGCAGTTATTAACCGAAATCCGGATTGAAAGAATCATCCCCGACAAATCCGCCGTGCCTGCCGAAGAGCTCAAGCTTGACGTCAAGCGCGTAGAAAAGGCCGCGCCGGAAGCCAAGCCGGTCGAGAAGCCCAAGGTCGTTCCCGTCGAAAAAGCAGCGAAAGCTCCGGAAAAGAAGGCGCCGAAGAAGGAGATAAAAGCCAAGGAAAAGGCGGCTAAGGCGGAAAAGCCAAAAGCCAAGCCGGCGGTCAAGGTCAAGGCTGCGGAAAAGCCAAAAACCAAAGCTCCGAAAAAGTCTAAATAGAGGAGATCAAAAATGGCTCATAAAAAAGCGGGAGGCAGCGCTCGGAACGGAAGGGACAGCCATTCGAAAAGATTGGGCGTTAAACAATACGGCGGGCAGCAGGTAAAAGCCGGGTCGATCCTTGTCCGCCAGAGAGGCACGCCCTTCAAGCCTGGAGTCAATGTCGGGAGAGGGAATGATGACACCCTCTTTGCCAGGATCGCCGGAATTGTCCGGTTCCAAGGGAAGGGCAAAAGAGGCACGTTTGTCTCAGTCCTTCCTGCCTAGCGGAGGGCCCTATCATCGTCACGGTTTCTTTTTATCTGCCGCTAAGATTAGGGTTGGGCACAGACCATTGACATCGGCTGGGCTTTTCAAAACCTCGAGCTCTGGCACGAAAAATACTTTTCCGGGGACACGCCGCGGGACAAGGCACGACCTTTTGCCGGAGGAGAGCCACTGTTCAGGCGCGATTTCCATAGCGAGCTCTCTCTTGATTAACGATGTTTATTGATCAGGTGAAGGTTGTCCTTAAGGCCGGCCGGGGGGGAAACGGCAGCGTCAGCTTTCGCCGGGAATATAAGGTTCCGAAGGGCGGGCCGGATGGCGGCCGCGGCGGGAACGGGGGCAGCGTTGTCCTTATTGCCGATGAGGGCCTAACCTCACTTGCCTATTTCCGTTTCCACCCGATCAACCAAGCCAAGAACGGGGCCCACGGCGAAGGCGGCAACCGGCAGGGGAAGCAAGGCCAAGACCTGGAGCTTCACGTCCCCGTCGGAACGGTCGTCAAAGAAATCCGGGGCGGGAAAATCCTGTTCGATTTCCTCCATCACGGCCAGAAGTTCATTGCGGCCAAAGGCGGCAAGGGCGGCCGGGGCAACGCTTCGTTTGCCACAGCCACTCATCAGACGCCCAGGGAACACGAGCCGGGGAGGCCCGGCGAGGAAAAGGATTTATGGCTTGAGCTCAAGTTGATCGCCGATATCGGCCTGATCGGATTTCCCAACGTAGGAAAATCGACTCTCATCTCCAAGATTTCTGCGGCCAGGCCGCTCATCGCCGACTATCCATTCACAACTCTCATCCCCCACTTGGGCGTCGTGGACTTCGGGGGGATGAAGAGCTTTGTCGTGGCCGACATTCCCGGCCTCATCGAAGGCGCCCATCTCGGCCACGGCCTCGGCGTCGCCTTCCTCAGACACGTCGAGCGAACGAAGATCCTTGTCCATATTCTTGATGTCTCCCCTTATTCCGGCCGCGACCCTATACGGGATTATTCGGTTGTTATGAAGGAGATCGAAGCGTTCAATTCTCGCCTGGCCAAGCTGCCTCAAATCTTGGCGGCCAATAAGATCGATTTGCTCGGCCCGGACAAGAAAAGACTGGCGGCCGTGAAAAAGCTTGCCGTTGCAGAAGGACGGCTTTTTTTCGCCGTCTCGGCCCTCAAGGGAGAGGGCTTGTCTAAACTCGTGGCTGCCATGGCCAAAATGCTTCAGGATCTCCGCCTCGGAGCAGAATCGACCGATAAATGAGAAAAGAAAGGATCGGCATCTTGGGCGGAACATTCAATCCGGTTCACTGCGGGCACCTCAGGGCCGCGGCTGCCGTACGGACGAGGTTCTCTCTTGACCGGGTTCTTTTTATCCCGTCTTTTATCCCCCCCCATAAAGAATCAGCCGGCATCGCTTCTGCCGAGGAACGGCTGAAGATGGTGGAACTGGCCGTCCGGGGGAAGCCCGCGTTTATTCCCAGCGCCGTCGAGATCCGAGCCAAGGGAAGATCCTATTCCATTCTTACCCTTAACAAAATTAAAAGTTCCTACCCCAGGGCTTGGATCTTTTTCATCCTGGGAGTCGATGCCTTCCTGGAGATCGAGACTTGGCGGGAATGGAAACGGGTGCTCGAGCGGTGCCTGTTTATTGTCGTAACACGGCCGGGCTACCGCTTGAGGGATGCTGAAGACGTTTTGGGCCTTGCCTACCGGGGCCAGGTCCGTTCTGTATCCCGCTTAGAAAAGGTCCCGGAACAATGGTTTCTGAGGTCCAGGATTTTTCTCGTGCCGATCGCCGCCGCGGATATCTCGTCTACGGAAATCCGGAGACGGATCCGGGAAGACCGGTCGATCAAAGGACTAGTCCCGGCGGCGGTCGAGGACTATATCCATAAACACGGGCTTTATCAGAAGTCCTCGCCAAGAATCATCAGCGGCCTCGGACTTCCCTCAACCGAGACAGCCCGTAAACCGCGACGAGGATAAGGAGGTAAGCAAAGATTAAGACACAGAAAGAAAGGACGAAGACCGGGAGAATCACCCAACGGGATCTGCCCTCGGATGTGAAGGCCGCCGTCAAGGCCGGCCAAGCGAAACAGGGCGAAGAAATCTGCGTCATGGATTTGCGGGACACGGCCGCCTTCACCGAATTTTTCATCATCATGAACGGCCGTTCCTCGAGGCAGAATGTCGCCCTTTACGAGAATATCGAACGGGAGCTCAAGGACAAGCGTTTGAAGCCGATCGGCGTCGAAGGCGCGGGGCATGGGGAATGGATCCTCATGGATTATGGCCGATTCATCGTCCATATCTTTTCCCCGCTCGCCCGGGACTATTATTCTCTAGAAAAACTGTGGGGGGATGCGCCGCGGCTGTTCGTTTAAGAATCTTGGCCAACGCCCGCTAAAAATATATTGACTTTTTCCCTTTCCATCAGTATTTTGTATTGACCCTCGGAAACGCCTTGCGATCTTCAGAGGGCCGTGTGGGTGTCTCCATGAAGTTAAAAATTCTGTGGCCGGGCCGGACCAAAAGCCAAGACTTGCGGGCGCGCCAGGATTTTTATCTGAAAAGGATCCAGGCGGTTGTGGCCTGCCAGTTGATCGAGACTCCGGAAGCCCGCGGCTTGTCAGAGCGGCTGAAGCAAAAAATTTTGGAGCGGGAAGCCTTGGGGCTTGAAAAACATTTCAAAGATGATTATATTGTCTGCCTCTTTGATGAAGGAAAAGAGATGACGTCCCAAGACTTGGCCCGTTTTTTCGAGCGGTGTTCGACGGGTTCGGTCCGGGCGGTGACCTTTGTCGTAGGGGGATTTTTGGGCTTGGCCAGGCGGATCCTGGACAAGGCCGACTTGACACTGAGCCTGTCCAGAATGACTTTTTCGCATGAGCTATGCCGAATCATGCTCTTGGAGCAAATCTATCGTGCCATATCGATCATGAAAGGAAGACAGTATGCTAAATAAAGGGGTACGCTTGAATAAAAAAGAAATGGATGTCTATAAGAACAAGCTCATCGCCAGGCGCAATGAGATTGTCCGAAAGCTGAGTGAGTTCCAGACCGAGAGCAAAGAGGTCGAAACCGATATCGCCCAGGATGTGGCCGACAAGGCGGAGAGCTCTTATACGAAAGAATTCCTCCTCAGTCTTTCGGATGCGGAACGAGAACAGCTCTTCCAAATTGACGCCGCCCTCAAAAGGATCGAGCGAAAAGAATTTGGCAGCTGCCAGATGTGTCAAAAAGAAATTAATAGAAAAAGGATGAACGCGCTCCCCTGGACGCCCTACTGCATCGAATGCCAGGAAAAATCAGAGTCCGAGATTCCTTGATTGGTTCTCTAACAAGGCTCTTCGCCCGAAGCGCCAAGCTCGTCGAGCTCGCTTTTTTTCCATCCTTCTGCAAGGTCTGCCGTGCGTTGCTCGAAACGCCGGGCGAGAAGATTTTGTGCCGGTCCTGTTTGGAAAAAATCCGGACGCATCGCTCTTCGTTTTGCCTCTGCTGCGGCCGGTTTTTCGAGGGCGCCGTCGAGCCCCACCTCTGCCTGTCCTGCCTGAACGAGAGACCGCCCTTCTCGGTCCATCGTTCCGGCGGTCAGTATCGAGGTGAATTGAAGGATGCCATTCTGCTTTTCAAATACCGCGGCTATGAAATCCTGGGGAAACCTCTAGGCCGCTTCCTCTTCGAGTCTCTGAAGGGCGAAGAAAGTCTCTGGTGGGGTGTGGACGCGATTGTCCCCGTGCCTCTCCACTCGAAAAGAAAAAGAGAACGAGGGTTCAATCAGGCCAAAATCCTGGCCGAAGAATTGTCTAGGCTGAAAAACCTTCCTCTGGAAGAGCTTATCTTGAGAAAGATGAAAAATGTTCCGGCCCAGACTTCGCTGGAACGGGAAGAGCGGGCGAAAAACGTCCGAGGTGCCTACGCGGTTTTAAAGGGCGGAAAAATTCGAGGCAAGACGGTGCTCCTCGTCGATGATGTTTATACAACCGGCTCGACCCTGAAAGAATGCAGCCGAGAGCTCCTGAAAGCAGGGGCCAAAGAGATCCGGGCCATCACGATCGCCCAAGCCTAAAGAGTTCGGGGCATGCGCTTCTTAAAAGGAGAAGGGGGCCTGTCGCCGAGCAGCCCCATCATCCTCCGACCTTTTAAATCCCCCCTAATTGCCTAGGGGGGTAGGGGGGTTAATAACGTTAAAATCTTTATTTTTCATACCTGCTATCTTAAATCCCCCCTAATTGCCTAGGGGGTAGGGGGGTTAATAGCGTTTAAATCTTAATTCTTTATCCAGCTCTCTCAAAAAATAATGGGCTTTTGCGCGGCGCATGCCCCTCGCTCCGCTAAATAAAAGGATAAGTTTGGGGAATCCATGGGTTCTCACTTTTCGATCCCCGCTAGAAAAAAAGGGGACAGGTCCTAAAAAGGACTGTCCCCAAAAGGTTTGGCTGCGCTTATTTCTTGGCTTTTTCCGGCGAAGCAGGCTTCAGGATTTTCACCTTGCGCGGCTTGAGCTCCTGTCGCTTAGGCATGGTGATTTTCAGGATGCCGTTCTCATGTTCGGCCTGAATCTTGTCCGGGTCGATGGAGTTGGGCAGGGTGAAAGCCCTGTAGAAAGAGCCGTAAGAGCGTTCGATGCGGTGATAGTTTTCTTCCTTTGTTTCCTTTTCGAACTTTCTCTCGCCCTTCAGGGTTAGAGTATTGTCTTCGATCTTGATCTCAACGTCCTTTTCGTCGATGCCGGGGACTTCCGCCGTCATCACGAGCTCGTGCTCAGTCTCGTAGATATCAACCGAAGGGGCCCAGGTGGAAGCCGTCAGGTCTTTGTCTTCGCTGCGGCCAGTGAACATGTCCTCAAAAAGACGGTTCATCTTCTCCCTCAGGGTGACCATATCTGTGAAGGGAGTCCATCTTATAATCGCCATTTCTAAACCTCCTAGATTAGAATTAAAACCTCTTATCAATATAATATGTGAGCATAGATTTGTCAAGTAATATTATAATAGCTAACTAATATATAATTTTTTAAATGGAAATGTCAATATATATATATAGATTTTTTGGTATCTGGATAGCTCTGGAAATACTAATCTTTCCCCTGGATGAAAAGGGTTATCTCCCCTTTAATTTGTCTCTTCTCGATGGTCGCAAGGATCTCCGAGATATTTCCCCTGATAAATTCTTCAAAGACTTTTGTGATCTCTCTGGCGAGGACGACCCGGCGGTCGCCCAAGGTCTCCAGGACAAGCTTGAGATAATCGCTGATTTTCCGGCTGGGCAGGTAGAGAATCAGGGTCGCCGGCTCTTTTTGGAGCGACAAGAGCATTTTTTTTTGGCCCGTCTTCTTGGGCGGCGGAAATCCGAGGAATAAGAATCTATGGGTCGGAAGCCCCGACGCCGAAAGGCCGGCCGCCAAGGCCGTCGGGCCCGGAATGGGCACGACGCGAATCCCGGACCTCAAGGCCTCTCGGATCAGTCGAAAACCTGGGTCGGATATTCCGGGAGTCCCGGAGTCCGAGACCAGGGCGACACTCTTTCCTTGCTTAAGGATGTCCAGGATCACTGGAATCTTTTGGTTTTCCCGGGGCTGGAAGTAGCTGAAGAGAGGCTTCTTGATGTTGTATTTATTCAAAAGCTTCAAGGTCTGACGGGTGTCCTCGCAAGCAATGGCTTCGACTTCGCCAAGGATACGGAGAGCCCGGAATGTCAGGTCTTCGAGGTTTCCTATCGGTGTGGCCACGATGTAGAGCGAACCGGACGTCCCGGAGTGTCGAGGCTTCTCGGCCATGACTTACTTGTCCCAATCGTAGGGGTAAAGAAAGTCGTGGCCGATGGTCCGCGAGGATATTTTGGCGATGGGCGGGAGTTTCCTCTTGAATTCCGATCTTTTGATCATGGCCATGATTTTTTCTATTTTTTCTTTCGGGTACCCGCGGGCTATGAGCTCCTCTTTCGACTCTCGCTCATCGACGAGATGAAAGAGAACCTCGTCCAATTCCGCGTAGGTCATCCCGATTTCCCCCTCGTCGGTCTGGCCGGTCCACAGGCCTGCCGTCGGCAGCTTTTTCTGGATCTTCACGGGCACTTTCAAATAGCGGGCCATTTGCTTGACCTGAGTTTTGTAGAGGTCGCCCATGGGGTTGATGGCGCTGGCCAGATCGCCGTGGATCGTGCCGTATCCGATGAGAAGTTCGGTCTTATTGCTCGTGCCGAGAATCAGGGCTTTTTCTCGGGCTGAAAAATCATAGAGGATCGACATCCGTTCCCGGGCCATTTTATTGCCGCGGCGGACCCGGTTTTCCGTGGGGTATCTTTCGAAATAAGAGTCAACCATCGGCGCAATATCGATGATCCTATGGCGGATTTTCAGGAGTTTGGCGGTCCGAACGGCGTCCCGGACATCCTCGTTGAAGCTTGGTCCGTAGGGCAGGATGAGACCGAGGACATTTTTCGGACCCAGGGCTCTGGCCGCAAGATAGGCGCAGACCGTCGAATCCAGCCCTCCGGACAGGCCCAGGATCCCTTTTTTGAAGCCGAATTTGGCAAGCTCTTCTTTGATAAAAGCGGTCAGGATTCTCGCTGCAAAAGGACAGTCAATCGTCATAGTCATGGACAATCCTCTTGAGGGCTTCGAGGATCACCTCGGGCTTATCGTCCCGTTTGAAAGGCCAGTTTTTGCGGGCCCTGCGGATCTCCGCCAGATCGACCTCCTGGATCAGAAAATTCCTTTTAAGATAGGGCGCCTGGGCAAGGCGTTTTCCGAAAGGATTGAAAATAAAGGATCCGCCGGCAAAGACGATGCCGTCCTCCAAGCC
>Ga0153915_10002916_pt1 | contig 15631 bp, 11 predicted proteins | sample Opewatmetagenome_2_FD_107003 | JGI IMG/M metagenome (GOLD analysis project Ga0153915, IMG submission 107003) | Freshwater wetland microbial communities from Ohio, USA - Open water 3 Core 3 Depth 3 metaG | ecosystem: Environmental > Aquatic > Freshwater > Wetlands | place: USA: Ohio, Lake Erie...
AAGCCACTCTCCTATTCATGATGAGGATTAAAATTAACACTATAACATTTCTCCTCTCATTCCCCTAAAAGTGGTATACTTTTAAACGACCATTTTTGGTATACTTTATCACGACCATCTACAGGGTTGCATAAATTAGTCAATATAAAAACAATATTCTTGCGGCCACCACCATGATTTCGCCCATTATTGTTGCCGCAAATTGTAATATTAATGCCAAAAAATGTAATGGACTGTATGTCCTCCATTTCCTAATGTGGAGGGAAGAAAGACTAACTCATTTATAACTCGCTGAAATAATGGGATAAAAAAATTTTTATCAGGTATTTAACCCTGTGGCATGTTATTTGTATATATATAATTCAACTTGTTTAATGGATAACCAATTTGTTAAACGGTACGAAAGGAGGTTCACTTCTGATTTTAAATTTTTATGTCTTAACCATTAACTACAAACATTTTAATTTAAGGAGGACAACATGTTGTCAAACACAAGAAATGAAAAAGGTTTTACACTTATCGAACTTATGATCGTTATCGCCATCATCGGAATCCTGGCCGCCATCGCCATCCCTCAGTTCAGCGCATACAGGACCAGGGGTTATAATGCATCATCCGAAGCAGACCTGAGAAACCTTGCCACGGCGGAAGAGGCCTATTATACGGATAAGCTGTCATATGATGCTTCTCTTACTACTCTTGCAACTGGTGGGTTTGGTTTTTCACAGTCTGCTAATGTTACTTTAACGACAACAGGAGACACGACTAGTTACACAATTACATCAACTCATCAGGCGGGGAATAAAACCTATACACTTATAGGTCCAGGCGGTACAATATCTGGAATGTAAGTTCAACTTGCTGATTTGAAATATTTTTTAAGGGAACTGAGCATATAATCGTTCAGTTCCCTTTTTAATATCTGGATTTCTACTATTGATGATAATGATAATGCCCCTTATTTTCAGAGAAAAATTCTGAAACCAAATGGTAAAAGAATGATTTCCGTAATACTTCCGACATATAATGAAGCAGAGAATATAAAAACTATAATCCCTATGCTCAACAGGCTATTTATAGGAGAGGGAATAAACGGTGAAATTATTGTGGTGGATGATAATTCACCTGATGGCACTGCTGTCATAGCTCAAGAATTGGATAAAGATTATCCGGTTCAAGTCCATGTTCGTAGGGATGACAGAGGGCTGTCAAAGGCGGTCATTAAAGGTTTTGAACTTGCCAAGGGAGATATATGCGTGGTTATGGATGCAGACCTTAGTCATCCTGTGGAAAAAATCCCGGAGATGCTGAAACCGATTATCAACAATAAATGCGATATGGTTATAGGAAGCAGGAATATCTCTGGAGGCGGATGTGAAGAATGGCCCCTTTCAAGGAGGATCATCAGCAGGTTTGCCGGATTAATGGCAAGAGGTGTGACGGATCTTTCTGACCCTACCAGCGGGTTTATGGCAATAAGAAAGAATACTATTAGTGATATAAAGCTTGATCCCTTGGGATGGAAGATAGTCCTGGAGGTTGCTGTAAAGGCAAACCCGCGCATAAAGGAGATCCCGATTATTTTTACGGATCGAATGAAAGGTGAGAGCAAGTTAAATCTGAAGACCTATATAGACTATGTCCGGCATCTCTGGCGATTATACAGCTATTGTCATAAAGGATTTTCCCAGTTTGTCAGGTTCTGCCTTGTTGGGGGTTCAGGCACATTTATCGATACCTTCGTCTTAGTAAGCCTTGTGGAACTGGCGTCTTTTGATCCACGTCTTGCCGCTGTCTTTGCCTTTTCCACGGCAGTTATCTGGAACTATATATTCAATCGGATATGGACCTTTGAAAAAGGCAGGGATATAAAAACTATTCATTCCTTCGTGCTTTTTATAATAATATGTATAATAGGTCTTGGGATCCGGATTGGAGTAATGCATCTGTTGATCATGTATGCCAATATGGGCGAAAGCCCATGGTATATCCTTGCAAGTCTGCTGGGGATAGTCGCCGCCACGATCTTTAATTTTTTAGGCAGCAGGTATCTTGTGTTTTCACACTATCTTTTAAAGTAATTGAATCCTCCTCCTTTAAGGGGGAGGGCAGGTGGGGGTCATAAAAATTTAAGTGCCACGGGCGTGAGTCTGTGAGTATCTATTGGATTTATTAGTGTCCGACTATTCTTCAAAACAATATATCCCCATTACGCTGGTCATTATTACTTTTGCTGTCTATCTCAGCACGATCTGCCCGACAGTCTATCTGGGAGACAGCGGGGAACTCACAGTTGCGGCATTTTCTCTCGGAATACCCCATCCGAGCGGTTATCCCCTCTATGCACTCCTTGGCAAGTTATTCTGTCTGATTCCTGTAGGCAATATCGGGTTCAGGATGAATCTGATGTCGGTTTTTTTTTCATTGGCAACAGTGTGGGTTGTATATTCCATTATATATAAAATAACATCGTCTATTGCATCATCTATCGCCGGTGCTTTTTCCCTGGCATTTACCCCCCTTTTTTGGGGGCAGACGATATCGGCCGAGGTTTATCCATTACACACCTTTTTTGTTGCACTAATAATCAGACTTTTAATCTATTGGGAGGATAATAGAGACCTTTGTAGGTTAGCCCTTGTTTCCTTTATCGTGGGACTTAGCTTCCTCAATCATTTACAGACGGTAATGATGGCGCCGTCAGTTTTATTTTTTTTTATTATTTCTGATAGAAAAAATATCCTTAATATAAAAACAATTGCTGTTATTTCCATCCTTTTTTTATTTGCCCTGACCATCTATTTTTATCTGCCCATCCGCACCCATGCAGGCGCTGCTATTCACTGGGGCGACCCGGATAGCCTGAAGACTTTTTGGGATGTGGTCAGCGGGAAGGCCCACCGTTCCGGGTATGTCTTTAATAAAACCTATGGAAATTATATAGTAAGGAGTCATGAGGCCTTAAGAATAGTTTTGGCACAGTTTGGGGTCATATCATTATTTGCCTTATGGGGCTTTATCAAACTGCTGTCATTGCGGTGGAAAATATTTTATTCAGGAATTATTGTATTCGATTTCTTTTATACTATTTTTCTTAACACTGTGAATATTGAGGTAACAACCTTTAACCTGCCAACTTTAATCGTTATTGCGATCCTTATAGGTATCGGGATCTCGGATTTATTAAATAGATACAGATTGATTGCCATTAAAAGTAAGATAAAAATATATCAAATTTCAAATATTGCCTGCTGTGCAGTCCCTGTAATTTTTATGGCTTCTAATTTTAATATTTGCGATCAGAGTCGCAATTATACGGCCTATGAGCATGCATTAAATGTCTTTAGAACAGTTAACTATGACGGTACAATGTTTATTGATGGAGATAACAATCTTTTCCCGATCATTTATGCTAGAATCGTTGAGCAGATGAGGAAAGATGTGATGGTTTTTGATCAATATGATCTTTTTTTTAAAGTGCAATATATGGGTGATAAGACACCCTTTGTTTATTATGGGGAAAGGGATGATCTTTTCGATTTTTTAAAAAAGATAATTATAGAAAAAAAGATGCCCTATGGAGTATATTTTTCATCATTCAACCCCGATGATATTTTAATGCCTGAGGATTATAAACTAATCCGATATGGTATCCTTTCACAGATTACTAATAATCAAATGGACATCAATCAAAAGAAACAGGTGTCTGTATGGAATTATTATTTGACTGTAAGCCTGGAAGATAATTTTACCCGCGACTTTATGAACCGTGAAGTAACGGCATATTATCATTTGAATAAAGGGAGGCATCTTTTAATGCTGGGGGGCATTAAAGCAGGTCTTAAGAGATTGAAATTGGCCGCCCAAGTAGGATATGACGATGACCTCATACATACGGAATTGTCATCACTCTATGTAGACTATGGCTTTTTTAAGGAGGCCAGAATGGAGTTGGAAAAATCTCTTATCTATTGCCAGGACCTTGCCGGTGTTTATAATAACTGGGGCTATTATTATTCTAAGCGTGGCGATTTTAACAACGCTATCAATTACATCAGCAAGGCTGTAGAAAAAGATCCATCCAATATAACTTACTGCAATAACCTTGGGTTTATTTTTTTAAATGCAGGTAGGGAGAAATCAGCCATTGAGGCCTTTAAGAAATCATTATCTATTAACGGAAAGCAGGAAAATATTAAAAAAATCTTAAAGGAAAATGATGTGAATAGCATCAAAGGAGAATGATATTTTGATTTCCCGGCCAAAACAATTTTTCAGGCATAAAATATTCAAACAGGCTGTTTTAGTATTTACCTTAATTGTTATTATATTTATCTCCATCTGGACAAGGGCCTTTATAGGCTCAGTGAAGGATTTTGCTCAAGGTGAAGATTTTTTCCGTAATAAGCAGTATATCAAGGCCATTACTTTTTTTGATCGTTCAATGCACTGGTACACTCCCTTTAATCAATATATTGAAAGATCAGCCGAATATCTGTGGGAAATAAGCAGGAGGGCAGAAGAAATTAATGATGATCAGTTGTCTTTGATAGCGGTTGAAACCATCAGGAACAGCTTCTATTCATCCAGGAGTTTCTATTCGCCAGGTACGATTTGGATAAAAAAATGTGAAGATAAAATTCGCAATATTTTAAAGAATCAAAATCAGGAAATATTCCAGAGCAATATCGATGGCAAGGACAAGGCGTATGAACAGAATATAGAATATAATGATCCCTTAATCTTCTGGACCCTTATCTTAGAAATAGGGTTGTTCGGCTGGATTGGGTCTGTTTTTGGTTTCATTTTTTTTTATTTAGGACCGGAGAAGAAGCCTAATAAATATGTTCACACATATTGGTTCTGGATATTGCTTGCTGGTATCAACTACAGCCTCTGGGTTCTTGGTATTATCAAGGCATAAATACAGATCAATGGGATTTTATATTTCTACCAAGAATAATATCCTTTATTACATACCATTTGATGAACTGTAATTGTTTATACAATCTTATAGGTGGGTAGAGTATCTCTTTTACAGAGTGTTTTTAACCTCTTGATATTCTAGGTGCTCTTTAATAGAGATTTTTTGTCGGTAAAAATGGCTTGGATAATAAGGTAAATAAGCAATGGATAGAATAAATATACTGCCTCAGATATGGAAATATCTGATAATAATTATTCTAATAGTTATTGCCTATCTCCCTACTTTTTCTGGAGAATTTATTTTTGATGATAATTACCTTATTAAAGATAATCCCCTTATTAAAGAGGCACATTCCATTGCAACTTATTTCGTTCAGGAAGATGGCATAATCGATCAAAGAGATCTGGGCATTAATCATACCGGGTATTACAGGCCATTGATAAATCTGACATACAGGCTTGATTATAAATTATGGGGTTTGAATGCAGCAGGTTTTAGGACAACAAATTTTATTTTACATCTTGTGTGCTGTTTAATCCTCTATAAGCTTATTGGTCTATTAGTCGACAGAAAAGTTGCTTTTTGGATGGCGGTACTTTTCGCTTTACACCCAGTCAATACCGAATCAGTATCTTTTATTGTTTCAAGAAATAATATTATTGTAACGCTATTTGTACTTGGTTCATTTCTCTTCTATGTTATTGCATGGGAAAGGAAAAATTATTTCGCATATATTGCCTCTGTGTTTTCATTTGCAGGAGCTGTTTTTTCAAAAGAATTTGGATTGATGATTTTGCCTGTACTATTTCTGTATCAAAGACTGCTTTCCAAACAAAGAGGCAGCTTATTAAAAGAGCTTATTGGCTACATCCCATTTTTTATAGGTTGTTTTATCTATTTTATATTAAGAAAAAACGTAACCGGTTCATTATTGACTCCATCAAGTATAGCGGATCTATGGTCCAGGATATATTTTTCGCCTTTTATTATTTTTTATAATCTAAAGCTTATTATTTTCCCCTATAATCTTCATATAATCTATTTAGATTATCCAGCAAATATTTTTAACTGGCAGGCATCTATTTCAGTTTTATTATTTTTATTAATATGCCTGATCTTGTTTCTGTTAAGAAAAAATAAAAGGCTTTTATTTTCTGCCATTGCTTTTCTGTTTTGCCTTTTCCCTGTTTTAAATATAATCCCAAGTTCTTCCATCTCTCTCATTGCCATGCGATGGCTATATCTACCAATGGCCTTTTTAATGATTGGACTGGGAACTATATTGAAAGAGTGCCTTATAGTCAAACGACAACTCATGGCTTCTCTATTAATTATAACCATAAGCTATTTTGGGATATATACCTATGTGTTAAATAAAGGGCTCTGGCATGATGATGATACCTTGATGAAACAGGAAGTGCTGGGATTTAATAATTATTTGTTTGCATCAGACTTTGCTGAAAAATGTCTTACTAATAAAAATTATTTAGAAGCTGAAAAATATTTCAGAATTGCTATAGAAAAATTTCCTTATCAAGCCTACAGTTATATTAATTTTTCAGCCCTTTTAACAGAAACAGGGCGACCAAGCGTTGCTATATCTTATCTGAAAAAGGCAGAGAGATTGACAATGACTCATCATGAACAAGGTGAATGGCATAACAATATGGGCACGGCACTTTTCCAGATAGGAGATAAAGAGAACGGATTGAAGTATTTTATGAAAGCTGTTAGCTTTGCACCGGATGAGCCGGTATTCTGGGTCAATCTGGGCGGTGCTTATGCCATGACGGGCGACTATGAAAATTCTATTAAAGCCTTTAAAAAGGGAATCGACATTTCCCCGGAGTCTGTTCAACTATTGATTAATCTTGCCATGACATACATTAATGCCAAAGAGTATCAACAGGCTGTTTTTACCTTGGAAAAGCTTCCCGAAAAAGAGAGGATCAAGGATAAGGAGGTAGCAAGATTATTTGTTTTAGCGAGGCAAGGTTTGCAGAGTAAAGAGGATAAATTGGAAAATGCAAGGAATTGAAAAAAGTTTCCGGAGCCATCAGTTATGTTAAACGGTAAAAAAGTAATAGTAGTTCTTCCCGCATACAATGCGGGGGGAACACTTGAAAGCACCTATGATGAAATCCCTATGGATGTAGTGGATAAGGTATTGATGGTCGATGATCACAGCATTGATAATACTGTAGCTTTGGCAAAAAAAATTGGAATAGAGACAATTATCCATGATCATAATTATGGATACGGGCGTAATCAGAAGACCTGCTACAGTGCTGCATTAAATAAGGGAGCTGATATCGTAATAATGGTACATCCTGATTATCAGTATACTCCCAGATTGATTACTGCTATGGCAAGTATGATTGCCTATGATGTTTATGACGTTGTCCTGGGTTCACGCATTATTGGCGGCGGAGCAATAACCGGCGGAATGCCGATTTATAAATATATTTCGAATCGTTTCTTGACTGCCTTTCAAAATGTTCTCTTGGGGAGTAAATTATCCGAATTCCATACCGGTTATCGGGCATTTTCCAGAAAAGTTCTTAAGTTCCTTCCTCTTAATGAAAATTCAGATGACTTTGTGTTCGATAATGAGATGCTGGCCCAGATAATCTATTTTGGTTATGGCATCGGAGAGATATCATGTCCAACCCGATATTTTAATGAAGCATCATCGATAAATTTTGCCAGATCGATCCTATATGGAATTGGGGTTATTAATACCTCTTTTAAATTCCTTTTCTCTAGGTTAAAATTCTTCAAGCATCCTCTGTTCAATCCCGAAGGTCGTAAATTGACCATCAATAATGAATATGGTTATTAATATGGATTCAGCCTTATGTCCCTTATGCCATTGTAAGGATTTAAGAATTTTATTTAGAGCAGAAACCGTTCATTCAATATTTTGTATTATTCAATGCCGACAATGCAATTTGGCTCGTACCTATCCATTTCCGGATGACGATGTCCTTCATGTCCACGACACTTTCTGCTATTATGGGAAAAATGAAAGCAAGTTTATCCCGGTTTTACAGTATATCAGGGACAGACTATCTAAAATAAGGGCAAGACGATACCTGTCAATGATTTCGACTTCAATTCAAAGCCCAAGAATTCTTGATATAGGTTGTGCTGACGGTAGACTTTTAAACTCTTTTCTTGAATATGGCTGTGATTGTTATGGCGTAGAGCATTTATTTTATCCGAAAAATAGGTTTCTTAATAGTGACCGGATTAAATATTTTGTGGGTGACTTGGAGTCTCTTGATTTGAAGGAAAGATCTTTTGACATCATTATCCTATGGCATGTGCTGGAGCATATGGATAATCCTGACGCTGTCATTAACAGAGTATTTGATCTTTTATCTCCTAATGGATTATTCGTACTGGCTGTGCCAAATTTTTCCGGTATGGATGCAAAAATTTTTAAACAATTATGGTTCCATCTTAATATCCCATGGCATAAATACCATTTTACTGAAAAATTCCTCCACTGCCTTGTTGAAAAAAATAGTTTTCAAATTGTAAAAAGCACTACCTTTTGTTTAGAACAGGGGATCTACGGCATCATTCAAAGCATATTGAATTTTATGAGATGGCCGAAAAATGAGTTGTATGAGGCAATGAAGGGGATCTTTTTAAGAGGCAGGTTATTACCACTGCTTTTCCAATCTATTATAGCAGTAATCTTATTAATGCCTTGTACCTTGATCTGCTTAATAGCATCAATGAGGCAAGAAGGATCGGTATTAAAACTAATTTTAAGAAAGAATCGGAATTCATAAAAATAAATCCGTTATTACTTCGATACCATGATATCTGCAATTTCGAAACTAATTGAACTGAAAATAAAATTTCAGAATAATCTGATTAAATCTATGTTCTGTTTTATAGGCATATTCCTTGTCTATAGCTCAGCCCTTTATTTTTTTTCCTTTATAACAGCCGATCCGGATCTGTGGGGACATCTCATGTTCGGAAAGGAAATATGGACTTCAAAGGCTATTCCCCACATTGATATGTATTCCTATACCGCCAATGGCTTGGAGTGGATTAACCATGAGTGGCTGTCAGAGATGTTGATGTGGCTGGTGTTCAATGCATTCGGTTCGCCAGGGCTTCTCATAGTGAAAATGATAATTGGCCTTATCTCAGTAAGCGCCATCTCCATGATCTCTTATAACAGAAAAAGTCACTTTCTGATTTACAGTATCGTCTTTGTGATCTCTGTCTTTATCATGTCGCCGGGTTTCATGACCAGGCCGCAGCTAATGACGTTTCTATTTACTTCTTTTTTCTTTTTAGTGATTCATTATTACCTTGAGAGAAGAGTCAATCTTTTATGGACTCTTCCGTTGATTATGATTCTTTGGGTTAACAGTCATGGTGGATTTATGATAGGCGCAGGGATATTACCAATTGTTGTTGTCCTTGATTATACAGATTGTTTCCTTCACAAAAAAGATAGAGGTCATATTCACAGCCTTATATTATGGATGATAATCACTGAGGTATCCTTGATCATAAATCCATATGGCATTCATATGCTGACCTTCTTGTATAAAACTCTTACCTTCCCGCGCAGTATAAGCGAATGGGACCCTGTTGCACTATTTGATTTTTCTTATATAAGTTTGAAGATATTCTCCCTGGTCGTCATATTTTCTTTTTTCTTTTCCAGGGATAAGAATAGGTATTGGGAGATCGGTATTATCATGATTTCCATGTTATTTGCATTCCTGCATCAGCGCCATACTCCAATTCTGGCTATTTTTGCGGCCCCTTTCCTTTCGGAGAAGATTTCCTTTATTGCCCAAAAAATAAGCATTTTTGACAGAATCGCTTCACTGCATTCTCAAATGATTCTAACCGCCGTTGTCGTGTTGATAATCGGGTATCAATTATTTAACACATTAGATAAGCATATAAAGGCTGGATTTAATGTCATTGTAGATCCGACTCTATATCCTGTTAGCGCTATTCAGTTTTTAATGGTCAATAATTTAAAAGGGAATCTTTTAGTGCCGTTTGAATGGGGCGAATATGCGATATGGAAGTTGTATCCTGATAATAAAGTTTCCATAGATGGCCGGTTTGATACTGTTTATCCGAAAGAGGTTATAGATGATCATTTTAATGCCATAAATAATGAAAAGGCATGGAATGATCTTCTGGATAAATATCCCACGGATATTATCCTTGCACGTCGAACACCTTATTCTGTTAAGATGATTAAAGCGCAAGGTGATTGGGTTTATATCTATTCGGATAAGACATCAATTATATTTCTGAATAATTACGGGAGTCAGAAGGAAAATATTAAAAAGATCAAAAATAAAGAGTTGACCTATCCGGAAAAGACTCCTTCGATATATTTTCCATGATCATATTGAATTGAGTTTTAAGAATTTATTGCCCCAATTTTTGCTTAATGATTTGCAGGTTATGTTGTGCCTCTTTGTAATCGGGCTTTAATTGGATGGCTTGGGAATATTTATTTAATGCCTCTTGATTATTCCCCTGGAGCGATAATATAATACCGAGGTTATAATATGCCTCCGCAAAGTCCGGTTTTATCTTGATCGCCTTTTCAATAAAAGAAACGGCCTTATTTAAGTCACCCATCTTAGCATAGAGAGATCCCATATTATTATAGGCTTCAGCATAATTCGGTTTTATACGGATAGCCTTTGAAAAGTGCGGAATAGCCATGTCGAATCTGCCTTGGTTTTCAAGTATGACGCCCAGGGCATAATATGTTTCAGGGTGGTCTGTCTGGATGTTTTCCGCTTGAAGCATAAAAGAAATCTTTTTATTGATCTCATTAAGTTGACTTAATGCAACTTCCAGGTTATTGCATGCAGCAGCATTATTCGGATTTTTTTCAAGGACTTTCAGAAAATGAGAAATAGCCTCATCCATATTATTGCCCTGTGCCAGGATAACGCCAAGATTATTATGTGCGTCTTCATAATCCGGTTTGATTCTGATTGCCTCCGAAAAGTGATAAATTGCTTCATCCAGTCTTCCCTTGAGGCTTAACTCATATCCCAGATTATAATGCATAAGATAGTTGTCTTTGGTTTCAGCAAGTGAGTGGCTAAAAATTGTTATTCCGTTTTGCCAATATTGCACTTGCTTCCATGTGGCGGCCATAGATAATAGAATAATGATGGCGCCTGAAATTGATAATATGACATTTCGATGAGGCAAGCGTTTTAATAATTCAGGGATGCCCCAGGCAATGATAATGAACAGGCCGATCAGCGGGACATATGTGTATCTATCTGCCATGGCGTGGGTTCCTATCTGGACAAGGCCTATAACCGGTATAAGAGCGCCGAGAAACCATAACCATCCTGCTAAAAAATAGGGATGTATCTTATATGATTTTATGGCAAAAAAGGAGATCAGAAATAAAATCAATATGCTTGTAAGAATATGTGACCATTGAGGCATTCCAGGGTGGGGATAAAATATCGCTAAATGTAAAGGCCAGAACATCTTTGCGATATAAGCTGCATAGGAAACCACGGTATTCGCGAGTCGAATGTCAAAAGGGTAAGAAGTTAGAGATGGCAAGGCCCCGACTTCCTTCTCAGCATAATAGGCAATAAAACCTGAAACAATCGAAAGGGCAACTAAGGGTATCTTTTCATAGATAACATGAGTAGTCTTTGGAGCCATATCTTTTGGGCAAGTTGATTGAATGTGAGGACTACGATTAGTTGAAAAATTATTCATCCTTAATCTTTGCAGGGGCCAGAAGTCCAGGATAATAAACACAAACGGCAAGGTCATAACCATTGGCTTGGACATCAGACCCAATAAGAATGATGCAAACACAGGAATGTATCTCTTGAGATTGGGGCGTTCAGTGTAGTAGATATACAACAATATTGTTAGCATCCAGAAAAAGGTGCTCAAGACGTCTTTTCGGCTTGCTATCCAGGCAACGGGCTCAACATTCAATGGATGAACAGCAAATAATACAGCAACAAATGAACTCCTCCATAGTCTGCCTGTAGTCCTGTAAAAGATAAGAAAAAGCAGAATTGAATTAACGATATGGAACAACAGGTTATTAAAGTGATGGCCCTTAGGATTGAGCCCATAGAGGGTATAGTCCGCTATATGGGAAAGCCATGTTATCGGGAACCAGAAACCGGCGTAGAAATTAGTAAAGGCCCATTTTATGCTTTGAATCGTAAGCCCGTTTTTGATATTGGGGTTGTTAAGGATGTATAAGTCATCATCAAAGTTGATAAATGCATGGTCTTGCACCTGCCAGTACACCAGAAGAGTCAAAATGCTAATGAGAAGGCATATTATTGTTTTTCGATGGTTTTTCAAATCGCATTCCAGTTTAATATTTATTATAAAAATCAATCTGAAGGAGTTAACGGGTGTTAAAAAGAGTTAAGCCGTGTAATATCAGTTGCAATGATCATTTGGAATTACATTTATTGATTTCATATAAAAGTGGCCCTATGCCTTTTTTAAGATTATTTGATTGAAAGGCTACTTTTAACAGATGGGCCTTCCAGCAATGTACATTCCTTGATGGAATCGTGGATTGAAATGATAATGATATCACGATAAACAAGGCCAATATAGCGGAAAGAGATTTGTGTAAAAAACATTCGTGATCAATTTTTGGTAAACCCGTCTTTCTTAATAATAGGATAGTGAATGTAATTAACAGAATAAGAAGAGGCAAAAATGAGAATGGGTCTTTCAAGCCGATTAGATTGCCTATATTAATTGCCGTAAAGCCATCAGTTAGAAAAGGTATTATTATCTCAAAGAGAGGATTTACTATTTCATCAGGGACATGGATGAAAATAGCTGTAGACAGTACTACTTGAAAAATGGAAATAGAAAAGATTAATGCAAACCAGATTGAACGCAGCGGTGCGAAAGCTATGGGAATTGCCAGGAAAGGGAGCATCGGAATCAAATAGCGCGGTCCGTAAGTCCAGCCTCCATGCCAGCCATAGAATCCTCCGTTAATACAAATATATCCAAAAAAAATTATAATTATTATAAGGGCTTCAGGTAGGAATACTTTTTTTTTGATCATCCGAAAAAGTCCAAATAATGAATACAGAAAAATCGGCATAACAAAAAATAGGCCTCTTGATGGTGAAAAGAGAATAGCAGAAATGACATCCAACTTGGGGAGGGATATCCCCAATAGGCCTTTTTCTACGCCTTGTCTGAATGATTCATAGGATAAGTGATTATATGAAAAAGAGAAAGGGCTTCCAAAACAATGAAGATTATACAATGCAAGCAAAACTATGCAAGGGAGACCTCCTAATATAAAAAGCATTTTATGATAAAGAGGCAGCTTTGTGGAAAATAAATAAAACGTTAATATTATGGCTATATACATAGCTGTATAATCTGATAATGCTCCTATCCCGGCTAGTAATCCGCCAAAAAAAGGATAAAAGGCGCTTAAGATTTCATTTTTATTCATTCGCAGCTTTAACCAAAAAATTAAAGCAAACGAAAAAAAACAAAAAGATCCTGCGGTTTGATGGCCGCTAAAGATTAAAGCATGATGAAGTGCTATGCTGCCAAAACTATAGGCTAAAACCATACACATGGAGTCTGCAGATGCTATTTCCATTCTTCTGCTGAAGTAATACATTGTAACTCCGAGTATGATATAAGGCAGCGTTGTTACAAAAAATCTCAAAATATAAACATGCATTGCTGAAAAAGGGTTTCTGGCAGATAGGGGGGTAAAGTTTTTTATGAACCAGTAAATCGGCACTCCTAACAGCGGAACGCCAATAGCCTTCGCAGAATAATAATGGCCATTACTAAAAGATAAATCGTCATTTGCATTGGTTGTAATATCATCTACATTAAGCTTGTGATGATCAACAACGGCCATAATTAGATAATATCTGCATGATTCATTGGAAAACAGGATGGGATGATGGAAATAACTGCTCATTAATAAAAGCAATAAGATCAAGAGAGTGATCGGAGAGTTGAATAAACGGAATGATGGGAGTTTACCCCAATTTTTTATGGGAACCATTTGCATGTCTCAGCTATGAAATATATTCGAAGCGTAACTTTTATGAGAAACTTTGTCCTTTAGTGATTTGATAAACCAAGTCTAATAATTATTAAAATGGCTTTTATCCCGTCTTTCCAGTTTATCTTTTTCCCTTCATCGTAAGACCTGCCAAAATAAGAGATGCCGACTTCGTAGACACGACACCTTGTCTTTGCGATCTTGGCCGTTATTTCAGGCTCTATACCAAACCCCTTCTCCGACAGGTTGATTCCCTTGATGATCTCGGTCCTGAAGAGTTTATAACAGGTCTCCATATCCGTGAGGTTCAGATTGGTAAACATATTTGAAAGAAGGGTCAGAAATTTATTGCCGATATAATGCCAGAAGAGATGAACCCTGTGGGGGCCGCCACCCATAAATCGGGAGCCATAGACGACATCGGCCTTTCCATCCAGGATAGGGGCCATAAGTTTGGGGTACTCATTGGGGTCATATTCCAGGTCAGCGTCCTGAATAATAACCATATCACCGGTGACATACTTTAAAGCGGATCGTATAGCTGCCCCTTTTCCCATATTTTTTGTATGATAGATCACCATATCCACCTTTGACTCCAGCTCGGATTTTATTAACTCCGTTGTGCCGTCCTTTGAGCAATCATCAACGAGAATAATCTCTTTTTCATTAACAGGGGCCTTGTTTACCAAACCAATAAGCTCTGACAGGTATTTTTTTTCATTATAACATGGGATAATTATAGAAAGTCTCATAGGATGTCCTTTCGCTGATTATTTTCCTTCCTCAAGATATGGCTTAAGCTGATTGATTTGATTATTGACCCTGTTAAGAAATTCTATATCTTCCGCCGGGGTTTTAATAAAAGCGTAATTGAAGAGCTCCATAGCCTCTTCAGCCTTACCTATCTTCATTGCCATATTTCCCAACTGCCAGAGATCCTTATACTCAGCGTCCGGTGAAAAGATTTGCACCGCCTTTTTCATTGTCCGATAGGCATTCTTGTCATCCCCTGCCTTGTTATATGCCAGCGCCATTCTTCTGAAAATTAAATATTCATCTGTTTTAAAAGGGCAATCAAGGGCCTTTTTATAGAAAGAGATAGATTTCTCAAATAGCCCGATATTTTTATATATGTCGCCTTTCAATGTATATCCATGGGAGAACTCCGGGAAATTTTTAATGATGATATCGGCATTGGTCAGTGCCTTTTCGGTTTCATTCCTTTTATTATAGATCCTTCCAATCTGAAGATTAATTATCATATCCTCTGGATATATCGAATACATCCTTTGCAGCTCATTAAATTGAGGATCAAGCTGAGCCTCATCCAGGGCGTCTATGTCCTCATCTATCATTCCATAGGGATCGACTTTTTTAAGTTCATAGCCTTCAGCTATACGAGGATAATTATTCTCGTTTACATATAGAACGGCTGAATTATCAAAGAAGATAACCTGGTATTCAGGGAATGATTTTATGAATTCTTTAAGTTTTTGGTTGTCCCTTCTAACAATAACAAAGTCAGGATTATAACGATCTGCAAATGAATGAAAACCTTCTTTTGTAGTTAATGCATTCATGACAGAGAAATAATCCTTATCAGAAAAAAGGACCATTTGAAGATCCAT
>Ga0153915_10002917_pt1 | contig 15626 bp, 11 predicted proteins | sample Opewatmetagenome_2_FD_107003 | JGI IMG/M metagenome (GOLD analysis project Ga0153915, IMG submission 107003) | Freshwater wetland microbial communities from Ohio, USA - Open water 3 Core 3 Depth 3 metaG | ecosystem: Environmental > Aquatic > Freshwater > Wetlands | place: USA: Ohio, Lake Erie...
AAAAGGCTTTCCAACAACTGGCAGATGAACACCTCGTTTGTCTGGTCGAAGGCATATGGTGTCTCCGGCCTCAGTCAACTGAACCAGGCATCCGGGGGGAGGACCGGGATCCAGAATCCCAATTTCCTCATCAACAACAACATGGACAGCCTCCTCCAGGGCGACCGGACGTACATGTTCAAGCTGCAGGGGACGTACTTCCTTCCGGCAGGATTCAGCGTCAGCACAAACTTCATCGCCCAGACCGGAAAGCCGATTGCTAGGATAATCAGGGTAACGGGAATGAACCAAGGGTCTTTCTCCATAATGGGCGATGAGAGAGGCTCCAATTTCAGGCTGGACAACTACTACATGTTCGATTTCAGGCTGGACAAGAAGTTCAATATCGGCGGGAAGGCGGCCGTCAACATTGCGGCCGACTTTTTCAACCTCCTGAACTCAGACGCGATGACCGGGACGTTCGACATCGGAACAGCAACGGAGACGTTCATGAAGCCGGACACGATTACGCCTCCGCGGCGGGTCCAGCTCAGCCTGAGGGTGATCTTCTAACTGCGACCATCCGATCCAAGCAGGGCCGTCGGACGACGGCCCTGCGTATCCCCTTCCGTGCGATGACACCTTGAGGTTGCGGCCGCGTTTCCTGTATAAATAGGCACGGCCGCATGAAACACGGATCCTTTTCCCGGCGTGAATTCATCAAGCGCGCCGCTCTGGCCGCAGGCGCGCTGACCGTCGTCCCCCGACGCGTCCTCGGCGGCCGGGCCTACACCGCGCCGAGCGACGAGCTGACCAAGGCGGTCATCGGAGTCGGAGGGATGGGAAGGGAACACCTCCGATATCCCGGCTCGCGCCTTCTCGCCGTCTGCGACGTGGACTCGGGCCACCTTCAGACCGCCTTGGACATCTCCGGCGCCGGCGTCAAAGGATACAGGGACTTCCGGGAGGTCCTGGACCGGCCCGATATCGACATCGTGCACATCGTCACACCCCCCCACTGGCATGCGCTGATCGCGGTCGCAGCCGCCGAGGCGGGGAAGGACATCTGGTGCGAGAAGCCGATGACCAGGACGATCGGTGAGGGGATCAAGGTGGTCGAGGCCGTCCAAAGGAACGGCCGGGTCTTCCGGGTCAACACCTGGTTCCGATTCCAGGACGAGTTCTACGACCTCGGAACCCCTGTGAAGCCCGTCAAGAAAGCGGCCGCTAACGGCCTTCTAGGCTGGCCGCTCAAGGTCACAGTCTCCGGGATCACCGGGTTCGACTGGAAGTTCATCTGGAGCGGGAAAACGTACCTGCCGCCCCAGCCGGTCCCGTCCGAGCTCGACTACGATTTCTGGCTCGGGCCTGCCCCCTTCAAACCTTATCATCCCCATCGCGTCCACGGGACTTTTCGCGGGTATTGGGACTATGACGGCGGCGGCTTGGGGGACATGGGGATGCACTACCTCGACCCCGTGCAGTATATCCTGGGCAAGGACGACACCAGCCCGGTCGAAGTCGAGGCCGACGGCCCCCAGCAACACCCCGACGCCTGCGGCTCCTGGCGCCGGGTGAGGATGCGGTATGAGGACGGCTGCGAGATCGTGCTGGACGGAGAGAACCGGGACGCTCAGGCGGCCTTTGTTGAAGGCCCGGAGGGAAAGATCTTCAAGGATCTCAACTCCGATATTCCGGGTCTGCGGGAGAAGGTGCTTTCTCTCCCTGACCCGGCCCCGGAGACCGAGGACTTCGCCGAGGCCGTCCGCACGCGCCGCCGCTTCTCCCTGAACGAGGCCAACGGCCACCGTTCATGCACGCTGGTCAATCTGGCCAAAATCGCCGTCCGGCTGGGGAGAGGGCTCCGCTACGACCCGGCTGTCCAGCGCTTTGTCGATGACGAGGAGGCCAACCGGCTCGTCGACGAGCCCATGCGGGCGCCCTGGCATCTCTAGGTTCTGAAGCCAAAGAATGGGAATGAAAAAAACGGGCGCTTCAAGCCAGTGGAAAAAGGGAGCCTGTGTTTATCCCTTGCTCCTCGTGCTGCTTCTCTCCCCTCCTTGGTCCGCGCCTCAAGCTTCGACTCTCTCGGAAAAAGTCACCAAGATCCTGGTCCAATTCCCGGCGAACGGCCCCGCGGAAAAAGCCGGCCTGGCCGCGGAAATATTCAGCCTGGGCGAAGAGGCGTTCGAGGACCTCGGCCACCGCCTGTCGCCTCCGGGGAGCGCCGACGACAGCCTGGCCCGGTATGCCCTCGAGGCCGCGGGAACTTGGGCCATGCGGAAGGGAGGAGAGAGTGACCGGGAAACATATACCCGGTGCGTGATCAAAGCGCTGAAGAGCGCCCCTGACCCGGACGTGAAAATGTTTCTCATCGGCCGTCTGCAGCAGGCCGGCGGACCGGAGTGCGTCGCGCCTTTGGCCGGACTGATCTCCGACACGAACCTCATCCGGCCGGCCGTTCAGGCCCTTCTGGCCATACGCGCGCCGGGCACGGACAGGACCCTCATCAAGGCGCTGGGACGTTCTGACGAAGCGAGCGCGGCGGTTCTGCTCCGGGCTCTCGGCGACCTCCGAAGCCCGGCCGCGGTCGGCCGGGTCATTCCCTATGCCTATAGTCCGAACCCGGATGTCCGCGCTGCCGCTCTCTCGGCCCTGGCCGATCTCGCCGACCCGCGGACGGAGTTCCTCCTCAGCCGCGTCGATATCGCCGCCTCGCCGCGGCAAAGAGCGGCCGCCGCCTCCGGCTACCTCCTCTTCGCGCGCCGGCTCCACGAGGACGGGCGGAAAGACGACGCCCTACGCATCAGCCGGAGTCTCCTGGAAAGGTGCACCGGTCTTGACGAGACTCAGACGCGGTGCGCCGCTTTGATGCTCCTGTCTCAGATCGCCGGAAGGGACTCCCTTCCCGACCTCGTGGGAGCCATGGATTCCTCCGACCCCGCGTTCCGGGCGCGCGCCCTCGACCTGGCGGTCAAGATCCCGGGGGAAGAGGCCACAAACCGATGGATCGCCAAAGCCCGGCAAGCCTCGCCCGAAGCCCGCGAACAGATCATCAGGATGCTGGGCCGGCGGTCGGACAGGAAGGCCCTCGATCTCGTCAAAGAGGGACTGAAGAGCAGTGACACGGCGGTCCGGATCGCGGCCATCGAGGCCGTTACCAGGCTTCAGGGAGGTGATGCTCTGGCAGAGCTGACGTCTCTCTGGAGCAAGGCCGAGAAAGATGAGGCCGAGGCTCTCAAGAGTGCGTTCCTGAGCTCGACCTCGGACCAGGCGGTCCCTGCAGTCGCCAAGGCTTTCGACAGCGCTTCGCCCGCCGGGAAGGCGGCTATCATCGACCTCCTCGGCCAGCGCCAGGCGAGGCCGCACGCCGGGATTGTGCTCGCCGCGGTCCAGGACAAGGATGAGGACATCCGGAAACAAGCCCTTTCGGCGCTCGAAGCCGTCGTCCGCGGAGAGGACCTTCCGCAGATTATCCGTCTTCTTCTGGCCGCCGATGACCCCACCACCATCGCCCCCCTCCAAGACGCCTTGACCGCCTCCGCTCTCGGCATCGCCCCGGCAGAGAAGAGGGCGGACCTGATCATCCAAAGCCTGAACAACGCCCGCGGCCGGAAGAGGGTCGACCTCCTCCGTCCTCTCAGCCGGGTCGGCGGCCGGAGGGCCCTCCGGGCCGTTTTGGCCGAGACCAGGAGTGCCGACCCTCAGGTCCGGTCGGTCGCCGTTTACACGCTTTCCGGCTGGAAAGACCCTGAAGCCACCCCGGAGCTGCTCAGGATCGCCAGGGCCGAAAGCTCAAAAGCCAACCGGAAATTCGTCGTCATTGCCCTTCAGGGTTATGTCCGCCTGGTCACGGGGTCAAAGGATGGAGACGAGCGGAAACTCGCTCTGGTCAAGGACGCCCTGACAGTCGCCAAAGAGCCGGCCGAGATGAACGTCGTGCTGGATGGTTTGGCCAAGGTCAGGTCGATCGATTCGCTACAGGTAATTGCTTCTTATCTCGAGGATCCCGCGCTCCAGGACAAGGCGGCCTGGACGGCCGTCTCGTGCGCCCTCCCCTCCCCCGGGTTTGAGGGGCTGGCCGGTCTGGAAACAGCCCAAATCCTGATAAGGGCGGCCCAATCGATCGGCGCCGAATATGAGCGGGGGCAAGTCGAAAGATACTCCCGTGCGCTTCTCATCAAAGATGGTTTTGTCCCGCTCTTCAACGGAAAGGACCTGAGCGGCTGGAAGGGGCTGGTCAAGGACCCGCCGGCGAGGGCCAAAATGTCTCCGCAAGAACTTAAGGACGAGCAGAAGGCGGCCGACGAGAATATGCGGCAGCACTGGCAAGTCATCGACGGAACGCTCGTCTTCGACGGCCAAGGGGAAAGCCTGTGCACCGCCGAGGACTACGCCGATTTCGAGCTTTTCGTCGATTGGAAGATCGGACCGGAGGGAGACAGCGGCATTTATCTCCGCGGCTCGCCCCAGGTCCAGATCTGGGATCCGGCGCAGCGGCCGGAGGGCTCCGGCGGGCTCTACAACAATCAGAAGGGGATCGCTAAGCCTCTCCGTCCGGCCGACAACCCGGCCGGCGAGTGGAACGCATTCTATATCCGGATGGTCGGCGAGCGGGTGACCGTCCGCCTGAACGGGGTGCTCGTCGTCGACGATACCGTCATGGAGAATTATTGGGAGCGGGACAAGCCGATCTACCCGGCCGGGCAGATCGAGCTCCAGGCTCACAGCACTCCCCTTTATTTTAAAAATATATACATTCGCCCGCTCAACTAGGAAAACTTTTTTGCCTAAACGAACGGGTGCCGTCCCTCTTGCCCTTCCCAAGGCGAGGGGTAGTGGACGAGAAACCCGTATGAGGAGTGAGCGGGCTTGTTTTCTTGCCCAGGCGAGGGGTATAGGCGTAGAAGGTCATCCGCAGGCGAGCGGGCAGGGTTCCTCGAAGAGGAGAGCGAGCCGAGGAATAAGGGAATTTCCCTCGCTGGGGGAAATTCGCGGGCCTTCTAGCCTATACCCCGAGCCTTCCTTCTTGCTTTCCGCGGTACTTCCCATTAAGATTTGACTAGACGTAAAATAATCGTTGACCGAAAGGAAGGTGCCAGCATGGCTACAGAAGGAACTCCAGCCGCCGCGGCCGCTCCCAGGAGGAAACTGGGGCGCGGGCTGGGCTGCCTGGCTGTCGTCGTCATTGTCCTCCTTATCCTGGGGACCTGGGGCGTCGGCCAGTACAATTCTCTCGTCTCACTCGACCAGAAGGTCCGGTCCCAATGGGCCCAAGTCGAGAATGCCTACCAGCGCCGGGCGGACCTGATACCCAACCTGGTCGAGACGGTCAAGGGCGCGGCCGGGTTCGAGCGGGAAACCTACACCGCGGTGGCCGAGGCGCGGGCCAAGGTCGGTCAAATCCGGCTGGATGAAAGCCTGCTCGGCAACGCTGAGGCCTTCGCCAAGTTCCAGGCCGCCCAGGACGAGCTGGGGTCGGCCATCTCCCGCCTGCTGGTCGCTGTCGAGAATTACCCCGACCTTAAGGCCACGCAGAACTTCCGCGACCTCCAGGTGCAGCTCGAGGGCACCGAAAACCGGATCACCGTGGAACGCCAGCGCTTCAACGAGGCCGCCCAGGCGTTCAACACCAGGCGGATGAGCTTCCCGACGGTCGTCTTTGCCGGGCTCTTCGGCTCACGGTTCGCCGAGAAGGCCTACTTCAAGGCCCAGGCGGGCGCCGAAACCGCACCCAAAGTCAAGTTCTGATCGTGCCCGCCATCCGAGCCGGAGTCATCGCCGTCCTCCTTTCGTTTGGCTCCGGACTTTTCTGTAGCAGCGCGGCGGACATCCAGATCCCCCCGTCTCCCAGCCGCTGGGTGACAGACACAGCCGGCTTCCTGTCCCCCCAAACGGTCCAAGCCCTCGACGCAAAGCTCGGAGGCTATGATCAGCAGACCGGACACCAGGTCATCGTCTATATCGGAAAAAGCACGGGGGGCTACTCCATCGATGAATTCGCGGTCAAGGCGTTCCAGGCCTGGAAGGTCGGGCGCAAGGGGTTGGACGACGGTGTCGCGCTGTTCATCATGGCCGAGGACCACGCCGTGCGCATCGAGGTCGGCTACGGCCTGGAGAGCGTCATACCGGACATAACAGCCGGCCGGATCATCAACGACGTCATGTTCCCGAAGATCCGGGCCGGTGACCCGGACGGCGGGGTCAGTGACGGCGTCGAGGCTATCCTCGGAGCGATCTCGGGCGAGGCTGTCCCTAAAGCTCCGGAGCCGGGCAGGAAGAGGGCTCCGTCCTTTCTTCTCATCATCGGGATCGGCATCTTTCTTTTCCTCTTCGTCACCAACCCTTCCTTTGCCCTGTGGCTCCTGGTCAACATTTTCAGCGGGGGAGGATTCCGCGGCGGCGGAAGCGGCGGAGGGTCTGGCGGATGGGGCCGAGGCGGAGGAGGCTTCAGAGGGGGAGGTGGAGGAAGTTTCGGAGGCGGAGGAGGGTTCAGCGGCGGCGGGGGTCGCTCTGGTGGAGGCGGCGCCTCCGGCCGTTGGTAAGGAGAGGCAGGATGTCTTTCATGCATCGCCGCGGGCTCTTCAGGCTCATCGATCGGGACGAGGTCCGCCGGGCGATCATCGCGGCCGAAAAACTAACATCGGGGGAGATCGGCGTGTCCGTGGCCCGTTTCTTCTGGGGCCCCGTTCGTCCCCGGGCGGAGAGGGCTTTCCGCCGGCTGGGGATGGCGAATACGCGCCTCCGGAACGGGATCCTGTTCTTCATCGTACCCTCCCGACGGCGCTTCGTCGTCCTGGGCGATGAAGGCATCCATGCCAAAGTGGGGCAGGAATTTTGGGACGGCATCGCCGCCGGCATGACGGACCATTTCCGGAAAGGCGAGTTCCAGGAGGGGATCCTGGCGGGAATTCGAGCGGCGGCCACGGGCCTGGCCGCTCATTTCCCCTATGAACCGGCTTCCGACGTGAATGAACTCCCCGACGAGGTTGATACGGGAGGAGACAAGTAGCCCGTCCTCCATAGCATGTCGGGACGGCCGAACCCGGCCGGCCCGGATTCCGTCAATAATATGGGAGTTCTGGCCGAGATCTCCCAGAGAGGAGAAAGCATGCGCGTGATCCGCCGGAAAGGTCTTGTCTTGGCTGCCGTTCTTTTAATCGTGTCTACTGTGACTATGGCGCAGGAAACGCCGCCGTTAGCGGCGCCCGGGGAAACCGTGACCCCTCAAGGACCGCAGAGCCTGGCCGACCTCGAGGCCTTCCTCGACGGCATCATGGCCGCCCATATGAGAACACAGCACATCGCCGGAGCGACGGTCTGCGTTGTCAAGGACGGGCGGATATTCCTCGCCAAGGGCTACGGTTACGCCAACGTCAAAGACAAGAAGCCGGTCCTGGCCGACCGGACGCTCTTCCGCATCGCCTCCATCTCCAAGCTCTTTACCTGGACGGCCGTGATGCAGCTCGTCGAACAGGGCAAGCTCGACCTCAACGCCGACGTCAATACCTACCTCAGGGACGTCAAGGTCCCGGCGACTTTCCCGCAGCCGATCACCCTGACCCATCTGCTTACGCATACGCCGGGATTCGAGGACATGATAGGCTACACCGTGCGCAAGCCCGAAGAGCTCATCCCTCTCGGGGAATTCATCAAGGAAAACATGCCGACGCGCGTCTGGCCGCCGGGACAGTTCACGGCCTATTCGAACTACGGGTCGGCGCTGGCCGGCTACATCGTCGAGCTCGTCTCGGGGATGCCCTTCGAGGACTACATCGAACGGAATATCTATGAACCGCTGGGGATGGAACGCAGCTCGTTCCGGCAGCCGCCTCCCGGGAGTCTGACCGCGGACGTCTCCACCGGCTACAGTTTTGAGAACGGAGTTCTCAAGAGCGAGGACTTCGAGCTCCTGAACGGAGATTATCCGGCCGGCTCGATGAGCACGACGGCCACGGATATCGCCTGCTTCATGATTGCCCACCTCCAGAACGGCGAGTACGAGGGCCGGAGGATCCTCAAGGAGGAAACCGCCAGACTCATGCACACCCGGCTGTTCTCGCACGACCCGCGCATCGGGGGGAACGCCTATGGCTTCTGGGAGAGGAACCTGAACGGCCTGCTGAACCTCGAACACGGGGGCGACATCACCTGCTTCCATTCGCTCTTCATGCTCATCCCGGAAAAAAACGCCGGGTTCTTCGTCTCTTATAACAGCACCGGGAGTTCGGGCATGACCCGATATGAACTCTACGAGGCGTTCCTCAACCGCTACTACCCGGGGCCGGCGATGGCGGAGCCGGAGCCGCCCAAAGATTTCCAGAAAAGGGCGGGCCGGTATGCCGGAACATACGAGATGAACAGGCGTTCCTTCACCAAGTTCGACAAGTTTGTCGCCTTCCTAACTCCGGTCAAGTTCAGGGCCACGCCGGAAGGAAACCTTCTCCTGGTAATGCCCGCGGGGTTGGGAACAAAGTCGTTCGTCGAGACGGACCGGGATGTTTTCCGCGAGGTCGGCGGGCAGGAAACGCTCATCTTCAGGGAGAACAAGTCAGGGAAGGCCGCGTATGCCTTCTACAGCGCCTTCCCGGAGATGGCCTTTGTCAGACTTCAAGGAACCCGGCTTCTCTCGTTCCATTATCTCGTCGCCGGCATCTCCGTGATCCTCTTTCTCACCGCGGTCCTGGGATGGCCGCTGGGCGCGCTGGGAAGGGTCCTCTGTAAGAGGCCGCGCTTCGGGAACCCGGCGCCGCGAGGGGCGCGCTGGACGGCCGGCGGGATGAGCGCCTTCTTCCTTCTCTTCCTCGCCGGCCTGGCGATAGCGGCGAGCGATCTTGAGCAGTTCTACTACGGCGTCCCACTGATGTTCAAGGTCAGCCTGGCCTTCACTGTGGCAGGCGCTGTGCTGGCCGTAGGCGCGCTGGTCTTCACAGTTATAGCCTGGAGAAAAAAGTATTGGACGGGCTGCGCCCGGATCCACTACACGCTCATCCTGCTGGCGGCCGCGGGCTTCCTCTGGTTCCTCAATTTCTGGAACCTCTTGGGCTGGCGGCTCTGATCCCCATGTCCGCATCCCTCTTGGCTTTATACGGAGTCCCCTCTTTCCAGTTCGGGAAGGTCGATTCCATGGCCAGACGGTAGCCGACCTTGAACAAAATGCGGAGGTCATCGACCGCCCCGGAGAGATCCCAGCTGGGGTCATACTCGTCCGAAGGCTTATGGTACTTCTCGCTCGTGTATTTTTCCTTCTGGGCCAAGGTCCATTCTTTTCCGTGTGCAATGCTGTCGGTCCCGCCGCTCGGGTAAACGGCGGGCACTCCCTGCCGGGCGAACGGGAAGTGGTCGGAGCGGAAATAGGAGCCTTTTTCGGGCGTGGGGTCGGGGTTGACGGTGCGGCCGGCCTCTTGAGCGGCGGCCTCGATATACCGGTCGAGGTCGGAAAGGCCGAAGCCGACGACCGTGATGTCCTTCATCGGGCCATAGACGTTCAAGGCGTCCATGTTGATAACGGCCACCGTCTTGGCCGTGGGGAAGACCGGGTGGGTCGCGTAATACTCGGAGCCGATCAACCCCTGTTCCTCCCCGGTGACGGCGAGGAAGACGAGCGAGCGGCGAGCCGCGGGCTTGAGCTTCCGGAAGGCCTTGGCCAACTCGAGCAAGGCCGCCGTCCCGGTAGCGTTATCCACGGCGCCGTTGAAGATCTGGTCCCCTTCGAGGGCGGGATTTTTTCCGAAATGGTCCCAATGGGACACATAGATAATGTACTCATCCGGCCGCTCTGACCCCGGAAGAAGGGCTATGACGTTGTTCGAGGTCACGTTCCTGATGCTATTTTTCAGGGTGAGCGAGGCCCGGAGCCCCAAGGGAACGGCCTTGAAGCCCCGCTTGGCAGCGGCCCCTTTGATCTCTTCGTAATTAAGGCCGGCCATACCAAAGAGCTTACGGGCGGCTTCCAGGTGCAGCCAGCCTTCGGCCGCGCAGCGGGACATGTTGTTGTCTTCCCGGATCAGGTTGAACTGCGGCCCCGTCCAGCCGTTCTGCACGACCTCCCAAGGATAGCCGGCCGGTTCCGTCTCGTGGACGATCAGGACGCCAGCCGCGCCCTGCCTGGCGGCCTCCTCGAACTTGTACGTCCAGCGCCCGTAGTAGGTCATCGACCGTCCATTGAATAGGGCCGGGTCCTGGGTGGCGTATCCGGGGTCATTGACCAGGACCACGACCGTCTTCCCCCGGACATCCAGGCCTTCGTAGTCATTCCACTGGTATTCTGGAGCGACGATGCCGTAGCCGGCAAAAACCATCTCCGAACCGGCCAGGGCGGTCTCTTCGGCCACGCGCAGGGTCTTGGCCACGAATTCTGCCTTGAGGGCGAACGTGACGGCCTCCTTCGCGGACTCGACCTCGAGCCGGGCGGCCGGGTCGGCCGTGATGACCACCATCGGGATCTCCTGGAAATAGCTCGAGCCGTTACCCGGCTCAAGGCCGATCTTCTGGAACTCCTCCCGCAGGAAGCGGATGGTCTTGGTCTCGCCCTCGGAAGCCAGCCCCCGCCCTTCAAAGTCGTCCGAAGCCAGGATCTGCGTATCCTTGGAGAGGTCTTCGGCGGTGATGCTTTCCAGCGCCGGCCGCAGGCGCTCGGCTTCGCTCTTTCCGCCGCAGCCGGAGAACGCCAACCCGAAAACGATCAGCCAGACGACGACAGCCGGAAGGGACAAGATCCACTCACAGCCCAACATCTTGTTCATGTTCACCGTCCTCGATTCAAGATCGGTCCTTCTTCGGCTTGAGCCGGCCCCTCAGCCCTTCCACGCACTTCTCGGCGTGCTGGCACCACTCGGCGCAGGCCAGGTCGAGCTTGGGATTGACGATCGTCCGGCCGCACCGGGGGCAGCGCCGGCGGACATCGTCCTTGAAAAACTCCACTTCGCGGCCGCAATCCGGGCAAGGCACATCAAAGATGTCCCCCTTTTTCCAATATCTTGAGTCCTGACCCGGGCACTTGACGTCGGCCATTCCTCACTCAGCTTACCGTCCGCCTAAGGATGCTGTCAAGGGAACGGGATTCTGTGCTAGAATACGCGGGAATCGCGGATGGAAATCGCGTTCCAGGGGAGGCCGCATGAAAGAAGCGCATGACATCACCCTGCTCGGAGCCGGGCTCATCGGCACCTTCTACACGATGAGCATCCAGGGGCAGCGGAGCCGGGACCGCATCCGGACGGTCTGCGCTCAGACCGAGGAAGAGGCGGAGGCGTTCGCCCGGAAATGGGGCATCCCGAAGGCAACGGGCGACATAAAAAAAGCGGTCGATGACCCGGAGACCGACCTCGTCATCGTCGGTCTCCCCAACTACCTTCACAAGAGGGCGGTCACCCTCGCTGCCGGCGCCGGCAAACCCGTCCTCTGCACCAAGCCCCTGGCGCGAAACGCTCGCGAAGCCATTGAGATCCTGCAGGCGGTCGAGAAGGCCGGGGTTTTCGCCGGCTATCTCGAAGACCTCGTCTACACGCCCAAGACCCTCAAGTCCATCGCCGCCGTGAAGCGGGGGGCTCTGGGAAAAGTCATCTGGGTTCGCTCGCGCGAAACCCATTCCGGGCCGCACAGCGCCTGGTTCTGGGACAAGAAGCTGGCCGGCGGAGGGGCCATCGTCGACCTGGCCTGCCACTGCATCGAGATCATCCGGAGCTTCGTCGGCAAGAGGGTCCGCCCGACGGAGGTCATGTGCCTGGCCGACACGATCGTCCACCCCATCGCCGCCGAGGATTCGGCTATCGCGCTGATCCGCTTCGAGAACCAGGCGGTCGGGCAGTTTGAGGTGAGCTGGGCCTTCCGGGGCGGCATGGACCTGCGCGACGAGGTGGCGGGGACCGAGGGCACGATCTGGCTGAACCATTTCTTGCGGACGGGCTACGAGATGTTCACGGCGGCTGGCGGCAAGGGGTACGTGGCCGAGAAAGCCGAGAGCGAGACCGGCTGGCTCTTTCCTGTGGGGGATGAAGTCCATGAACTCGGCTATAACAATATGTTCGGGGACATGTTCGACGCCCTGGACGCAAACCGGCAGCCGGAAGAGACCTTCCTCGACGGCTACATCGTCAACGCAATCATGGATGCCTGCTACCTTTCGGCCAGGACGCGGCGTTGGGAGCCGGTCAGGCTTGAGCGCTGGTATCCCGGATCGAAACCGGCTAAAGCCAAGGCGGCGCTGAGGCGCCGGGGGAGGTATTCCCTGATCAAGGAAGAGCGGATGCCGGACGGGTCCCTCAAGGAGCTGCTCCAGGATTGGAAAACGGGGCACGTCATCCAAAAGGTCAGGGCGGCATAGATCCCCTTTCGATCGACAGCAGAACTGCCGGGCTGAGAGAATCAGAACACCTGAGCGAAGGAGGCGGCGATGGAGAAGATGAGCCGGCGGGAATTCATCAAGGGTACGGCCGCGGCCTCACTCACTCTCCTTGGGCCCGGGCTCGTCCGAGGGACGCAGGCCAACTCGCGGATCAAATTGGGGCTCATCGGCTGTGGCGGCCGAGGCCTCTGGATCGCGGGGCTTTTCGTGGCCCATGGCGGATACGAGATGTTCGCCGGTTCGGACTACTTCGCTGACCGGGTCGCAACGCTCGGCCTCAAGTTCCCGGTGCCCAAAGAGCGGCTCTTTTCGGGGCTCTCCGGCTACCGGCGCCTCCTGGAATCCGGAGTCGACGCGGTGGCCATCGAAACGCCCCCTTACTTCCATCCCCGGCAGGCGGCGGACGCCGTGGCCAAGGGCATCCACGTCTATCTGGCTAAACCGCTGGCCGTCGACGTGCCCGGATGCCACGCCATTGCCGAATGCGGCCGGAAGGCCACCGCCGCCCGGCTGGCCTTCCTGGTCGATTTCCAAACGAGGTCCCATCCGGCCTTCATTGAGGCGCTGCGGCGCGTCCATGACGGGGCGATCGGCGAACCCGTCTTCGGGGAAGCAGTCTATCACGCCGAAAGCCCCTGGGAGGAGCACTACGAAATGCTCCGCAACAACCCTGATGATCCTGAAGTGCGGCTCCGCGCCTGGGGGCTGGACCGAGCGCTCTCCGGAGATATCATCACGGAACAGGAGATCCACACCCTCGACGTGGCCAACTGGATCATGGGCGAGCCTCCTCTCTGGGCCGTGGGGACTGGCGGGCTCAAGGCGCGGCCGAAGGTCGGGACCTGCTGGGACCACTTCGTTTGCTATTATCAGTACGCGAATGACGTGGCCGTCCAGTTCAGCGGCCGTCAGTTCAAGGGGCACGGCACGGCCGAAGGGATCAAGAACCGCATGTTCGGGAGCAAAGGCATCCTCGAGACCGAGTACGGCGGGGCGGTGGTCATCCGAGGGGAAAGTTTCTTCAACGGCGGCCGGACGGCAGAAATCTACGAAGCAGGGGCCGTCAACAACATCGCCGCCTTTCACAGGTCCATCATGACCGGGGACTTCGCCAACCCGACGGTTACCCCGAGCGTCCAGAGCAACTTGATCACCATCTTGGGGAGAAAGGCCGCCTATGAAAAGCGCCGGGTCACCTGGCCGGAGCTCCTGAAAGACGAGGAGCGCCTAGAGCCGGACCTGGAGGGCTTAAAGGAGCAGCCATGAGAAGACATCGCTTGTTTTTGGTCCCCGTCTGCGTCGTCCTCGCCGCCTCCCTGGCGTCCGTTGCGGCGGGCTCCCCGTCCCAGGTAGCAACAGGAAAGCTCCGGGTCGTCGAGCTCAAGGGAACGCCCTACGAGCGGGGGGAGACCCACGGCCGGGCCCTAAGGCAGGAGATCCAGGAGCTCACCACGCGCTGGAAGGCCGACCTCGAAAAAACCTACGGGGTCCCGGCCCAAACATTTATCGACAACCTCCTCAAGGCAACCGACTTTGAGCCCGCCATCGAGCGCTGGACGCCGGGGCTCCTGGACGAAGTTCGGGGGATCGCCGCCGGAGCCGGTGTCGACTTCAAAACAATCTACTCGTTCCAGCTTGAAGACGAGATCTGGGCGATGGCCGATGACCTCGTGCCCGCCAAGTGCACGACCATCGCGGCCGGAAAAAGGGGCGATTCACCAGCGTTCGTCGCCCAGAACATGGACATTCCGACTTTCTATCACGGATCCCAGACGGTCCTGCGCATCGAAGGCAGCGCCGAGGAGCCGACGGCTCTCGTCTTTACCGTCCCGGGCGCAGTCGCCGTAAATGGACTGAACGACCGCTCCGTTGCCGTCTGCGTCAACGCTGTCACCCAACTCGCCTACTCGCCAAAAGGACTGCCGGTCGCCTTTGTTCTCAGAGGGATCCTCCGGCAGAAAACCTACCAGGACGCCGTCCGGTTCCTGAAAGAGATACAGCCGGCCGCTCCGCAGAACTATGTCATCGGCGGGCCGAGCGAGGCTGCCGGATTCGAGCGCTCGGCCGGCCGGATGGTGGAATTCCGGCCCTTTGAAGGCGCCGTCTTCACCTATCACACGAACCACCCGGTTGTTAATGACGACTTCAACCCCCGGTTCACCGAATATCTGAAGAAGAAGGGCCTGACGCTCGAAGAGTACCGCGCCCGCTGTCCGAGGTTCAAGTTCCTCAGCGCGACCCTTAAGGACAACGCGGTGCCGCTCGACGTCCCGGTCCTAAAGAGAATCTTCGCCGACCGCAAGTCCGGGATCAACAATGAAGGGACGTACGGGTGCACCATCATGGTCCTGGGCGATCATCCGGAGCTCCAGATCGCGCCGGGCCGCCCCGACATGGTGCCTTTTGAAGTCCTCGGCTTCGGGCCCCGGACAGGAGAAAAAGCCATGCTCCAAGAAGCGGGATCAGGCAAAATGAAGGTCAGATTCGGGGTTTGCGATTGGACGATAGAAAAATCCGGGGACCCGATGGCACTGGGTCTGGCGGCGAAGCTGGGCCTTGAGGGCGTGCAAGTAAGCCTCAATCCCAAGGGGGAATCCCTGGCGCTGCTCGACAGCGGCCTCCAGCAGGCCTACAGGTCAGCCGTCAAAGAGAGCGGCGCCCGGATCGCCTCGTTCTGCATCGGCGCCTTGAACGACGTTCCGCTCAAGAGCGACCCCCGGGCCGAGCGCTGGGTGGCGGAGGGGATCGAAGTCGCCCGGGATATGAACGTTGGGATCATCCTCATCCCCTTTTTCGGAAACGGAGACCTCAAGAATGACCCGGCCGGAAGAGAGGCGGTCATCTCCGCCCTCAAGCGCCTCGCGCCCAAAGCGCAGGAGGCGGGGATCAGCCTCGCCCTCGAGTCAACCCTTAGCGCCCCCGACAACCTCAGGAACCTGGACGCGGTCGGCTCCCCGGCCGTCTCCGTTTATTATGATGTGGGCAATTCGCAGGAAGCCGGGTTCGACATCGGCCAGGAGATCCGCCTCCTCGGCGGCCGCATCTCCCAGGTCCACGCCAAGGACACCAAGGGCCTTTTCGGCCAGGGCGCCGTCGATTTCAAAGCCGTGCGGGCCGCGTTTCGCGATATCGGCTACGACGGCTGGCTGGTGCTCGAGGAGGCCAAGCTGCCTTTGGGGCTGGAAAAGAGCATTGCCAAGGACCTCAGATACCTGAAGCGGATCTTCCTTTATGCGGAGATCCTCTAATCCGAGGCCTCAGAGAGCGTATTTGGTGAGCCGCAGACCGGCCGGGACCTTCA
>Ga0153915_10002918_pt1 | contig 15626 bp, 17 predicted proteins | sample Opewatmetagenome_2_FD_107003 | JGI IMG/M metagenome (GOLD analysis project Ga0153915, IMG submission 107003) | Freshwater wetland microbial communities from Ohio, USA - Open water 3 Core 3 Depth 3 metaG | ecosystem: Environmental > Aquatic > Freshwater > Wetlands | place: USA: Ohio, Lake Erie...
GCAGAACTCCGACGGGAGGTACACATTGCACTTCATGTTCAGCTTGTCGCAGACGTAGGCTAGCGCGGCGCCGTAGTTGCCGCAGGTGGCGGCGACGACTGTCTCGAAGCCCTTCGACCGCGCGTCGAGCGCGTATATCAGCGCCATGCGGTCCTTGTGCGTCCCGGTGGGATTTGTCCCCTCCAGCTTCAGATGGAGCCTCCTGACCCCGAGCTTCTTCTCGAGCTTCTGAGCCCTAACGAGCGGCGTGTTGCCTATCCGAAGCTCGCGCATCTGCTTCTCGTAATCTCTGATGAGCTCGAGGGGTATCACCGCGACCACTCTCCTCCGGAACGGCTGCCAGGATGTCGGGATGTTGGAATCGATGGATCAGTCGAGGCCATGAGTCTTGATGTCCTTGTCCGCCCTCTTGACGATCTCCTCGAATTCCCTCGCGACCTCGGGCGGCACCGGAGCGACCACGTGTTCCTTCATGATCCTGGCCGCCTTTGCACGGGCGCGATCGATGGCGCTCTTCCGGCCATCCGCCTCCCAGGCCTCACCCGTCCTCCTGTCAGTGATGTCGGTAATGAAATGCTCCTTGTTTAACCATTGCATCGTGTGCCTCTCCGATAGGAAGCTGCCTCCAGGCCCAACCTTCTTGATGACGTCTACGGCCATGTGTTCGTCGTCGACCATGACCCCTGCAGCGAGCCTGCCCATTATCCTCGCCATCTCGTCGTCGATGACCATCTGCTCGTACGATAGCATGGTCACATCGTCGAGGAGGCCAAGGCCGGCTATCATGTCGCAGCCCGCATAGAACTGAGGCAGGCCGCTGGACATCTTCTCGTAGCAGGCCTGCGGCCCAGGTAGTTTCGCCGAGGTCACGATCCCTCCGCAGAGTATCGGGAACCCGTAGTGGTGGGCAAGCTCTCCGGCACCGGCGGATATCAGAGCCCTTTCTGGCCCTCCACCTGCCCAGGTCATCGTGCGCATGTCGAACGCTGCCCCACCGGTCCCGTACATGAATGGGGAACCCGGCGCAGCGAGCTGCGCCATCGTCAGCCCCGCGAGCACTTCGGCGTTGTTCACGATGATGGATCCAGCAAGCGTCACGGGTCCGGTGATGCCCGCCTGAGGCATTCCGTAGAACGATATCGGAACCCCTGCGCGGGCAAGCACCAGCGCACCTTCTGTCGAACCTCCGTCAAGCTGCAGCGGCGAGAATGGGCAGTGCATCGACGAGAATATCGGTCTCCGCCTGAGCTCCTTCTCCCCTCCGGCGAGCGCGGCCCCAATCTGAGCGAGCCACTGCGCCTCACGCCTGTGGCTCGTTGTCTCCACTTGAACATGCTTCTCGATGCTCGAAAGCGAGACCTTCAGGTCGACGACGTGCCTGATGTAGTCTGGCACGTCCTGGCTGCTCACGCACGGCCAGAAGATGTGCGCCGAATCGAGTGCATTCGCAACCTTCCCAACCATCGCGAGGTCCGAGCTAGTCGACATCCTCCTTTTGCCCGTTTCAAAGTCCATGACGCTGGTGCCATTGCCATCCGTCGTGCAGTAGACTCTTCGCCCGTCTAGGACTACGTCGAACTTCGGGTTCCTCGCGCAGAGCGTGATGTTCCTCTTCGCCTTCCTGAGCGCCTCCTGCACAAGATTCCCAGGAATCTTTGCTGTGCTTGTCCTGTAGTCGACTGCGGATCCGGCGTCCTCGAGGATCTTCAGGCACTCCTTGCTGTAGATCTTGATGCCTGCGTTCTCGAGCACATCCAGCGTTCCCCAGTGCAGCGACTCAAGATCGCTCCTCTGGAACATCCGAAATGTGACCTTTCCCTTCGGAAAACCGATCATTCGATTCCACTCCTTCGAATCCACTTCACAGTGTGGACGTACGATTTCTGGAATCGATATCGAGTATATAGCTAGATGCTTCTGCATTTCCCGCGCGCGACGCGAAGGCCAGGAAGAAGGAGCGAAAAGTGTCCGGCGAGATGGCGGAGAAAGACTTTAATCGGGAGACGCTTATGGGCGACCCTCCAGGCAAAAAGCGGGGGTAGCCAAGCCCGGTCAACGGCGCCAGATTGAGGGTCTGGTCTCGCAGGGGTCCCTGAGTTCAAATCTCAGCCCCCGCACCATTTTTCGCTTCACTGGGTCATACTCACGATTCCAACGTCTGCGACGATATCAGGTATAATACTCTGGTGCTACCTGAACCTACTCCGAGGCGGTTCAGACGCGCAAGGCACATATATCGGCCCGCTCCTTAGCGGCGCAAGAAGCGCCTTAACCGCAGGTACATCGGATGCTGTCGATAACCCACATCGTCGTCACGCTATTCCTCGTGCAACTCTTGACGCTCGACAGGAATGACGCGTTCATCGCGATCCTCTTCGGCGTGTTCATCGACTTGGATCATCTCTCGGGCCTCGCGAAGTACACGAAGGCGAATGGTGTTGGAGCTATCTTCGACTTCGAATCGCTGATGAACCCCGGCGGCCAATGGAAATCGATCTTGCACACGCCAATGGCGGCGGCGATGATCGCGCCGCTCTCATTCGTTTCTAAGCTGGGGGTCCCCTTGTTGTTCTGGTCGGTGCATCTGCTCATGGATTTCGTGGAGCAGAACTTCCTCGGCAACTTCTCTGGACTGGAAGCCGGACTGCTTCTGTTCGCGGGTCTCGGATTGGCATCACTCAGGTACGCACGATATGTTCTGGTTCACGATGCGCCGACTCTGGGAACATACATCAAGTCCGAGATGACCGAATTCAGGGCGCTCTTCCGGGCGAGGCCGCAGACTTCGTTCTAGAGGGTTTCTCTCGATCTCATAGCACGAAGAACGTGCTCTGTGAAAGATTCGGAACCATGCCTTCCGCCGAGATCAAAAGTGAGATGGCCGGACGAATATGCTGATGCAACCGCCCTCTCGATTGAGAGAGCGGTTTCCGCCATGTCGAGATGCCTGAGCATCATTGCGCCAGAGAGGATCGCCGCAGTCGGGTTCGCCTTCCCTGTTCCTGAGATGTCTGGCGCAGAGCCGTGAGCGGGTTCAAACACCGAGTGTTTGGGACCGATGTTGCCTGACGGTGCGAACCCAAGTCCACCAGCCACACCCGCCGCAACGTCCGACAGAATGTCGCCGTACATATTGAGCGTCACTATCACATCGAAGCGAGCAGGATCCGTCACCAGATGCATTGCGGCGGAGTCAATCAGTTGTTCATCCGCCTTCAGCGTGCTCCCCGCGCCGGACATCATGTTCCGGAAGATCGAGAGGAAGAGACCATCGGATGCCTTCAGAACGTTCGCTTTGTGAACGCAGCATATCGAACTCCTGCCGCCTCGCACTGCATAATCGATGGCGAACCCGATGATGCGCTCGCACGCGCGGCGCGTGACCCTCCTCATTGTCGTTACCCCCGTGTCGTCGAAGACTTCGTTCTGAGTGTACATGCCCTCGGAGTTCTCGCGGACGATCACAACATCGATGGGGCCGGAGGCTCCGGTCCTCGCGAACGACCTGACCGGCCTGAGGTTGGCGAAGAGATCGAGCTCCTTTCTGAATTTCAGGACGGGGGAAACGTAGTCCGGTGCGCCGGGCGTGGTGACTGCTCCGAAAAGCGTGGAATCCGAGGACTTCATCAGGTCCAAGGTCTCGTCCGGAAGATACGCACCATGCGCCTCGAAGGCGGACTGGCCGATGCTCCCCTCGACGAACTCCAAGTGGTCCGTCGCGGCCTTCAGCACCGACGTGGCGCATCCGATGACCTCTGGTCCTATCCCGTCTCCGGGCAGGATGCAGACTCTCTTCATGGTCTACTCTTGCACTACCTTGGCGAAATCGGAAAAGTGCTTTTCCATCTTCGCTATCTTCTTCCTGGCATCCTGAAGATCCTTCTCCATCTTACCTGCGGTCCCGCGCATCTCCTGTACGATCGCGGCCGCATCCGACTCAAGCTTCCCTATCTTCTCGTCATGGGAGACCGATTGCTGCACGTGCTCCTCTATGCGCTTCTCGAGCTCGGCCTGGCGTTCTCTCTCAGCGGTCTTTGAGAAATAGCTCTCGACCTTCGAGTTCAGCATCGTCAGGATGTTGGATACCTTCTCCAACTGCTTCTCCAGCCTCTCTACCCGCCCCTGCGTATCCCCGACCAAGTCTCCCAGGTCGGCAGCAACAGCCACCTTCTCCATCTCGAACAGCCGGTTCTCGACCATCTCGATCTTCGCCTGGATGTCCGAGAGGTTCTTCAGCCGCTCCGATATCTCCTCTAGCAGCGGCCTGTCGGGGAATTCGATCGTGACGGATTCCGCCCCCTGGACGTAGGACTTGAGCGACTGCAGTCCTGCGATGGCGTCGACTGTGGGGAATCCTCCCTTGATCCTGCTCTCTATCGACCGGAGGGCGGTGATTACCTCTCCACCGGTCCTGAGGAAGGGGTTCACCTTTAGCATTCTGTCGATGTTCTCGATGACTGCCTCGAGCTCTGCGCTGTCCCTGCCCAGGCTCGATCTGTCGAGTAGCCTGAGGTCGCGCACGGCGTCGCGCTTCCCCCGTCGGTTCCAGTCCCCCAGGGTCCTGCCTTCGAAGGGAAAGAACCCTGCAAAGTGGTCGACGCCCTTCACGACGAGCTCCTGAACTTCATCCCAGTCCTTAGCGGCACCGTGGGTCTTGAGTTCCGGGGCGGTCTTGAAAATCATGCAGATGGATCCGTTCGGCAGGAGAATAGAGGAGATCTCGTACGGCCCTTCCTGGGCGAACTTGGGGAGAACCTGGGGCTTCTTCTCATCGATGGCCTGCATATAAGAGGTGTAGTACTCTTTCGCGAACGCAGCGAGATCCTGCGGGGTCAGCTCCTCTGAGGCGAGGTCTTTTGCCGTCATCTGCCAGTCATCCCTATGGATGTCAAGTATTTTCTTACACGCTATTAATGCCTTCCTGGCCTGCCCTCACCCAGGATGGAGGTCGCGAGCATGGGCAGAGTTATCGTCGCGTCACCCTCGACGGTCACGTACTGGGCGTTCTCCTTGACCTTGCCCCAGCTGACCGCCTCCCTTATCCGCGCTCCTGACAGGGAGCCGTCCCACTCCTCGGCGGTAGTCAGATAGACCGCATACTCTAGCCCCCCGCGGAACTGGTTCCACCAGATCACATGGTGCTTCGATATGCCCCCGCCTATCATGATAGCCCCCGCCTTCTTCGCTGTGAACACGATGTCTGACAACTCCTGTTCGTCCTTCAGGACATCCAGGTTGAAATCCGAGTGCTGCTGCTTGAACAGCCAGAGCTGGGAGCCGAACGCACCATCCGTTATGCCGGGGACATATACCGGTATGTCGTTCCTGGCCGCCCAGTAGAGGATGGACCTCTTGTCGTCGAGCCTCAGTCCGAACTCGCGCGCCAGATCCCTGCTGGAGAGGTTCCTCTTGCCCTGTTTGTATATCTCCTCCAGGATGGGCTGCATCTTCTGCTCGAGGACAATCCCGTAGCTCTCGTTCGGGATCAGGATGTTCCCCAGCCTGTTTATGCCCTTCCGGTGCAGGTCGGCGTCGTCCATCAGGAAGTCACCGTGATAGTACTTGCGCCAGACCCTCGCGAGGTCATGATCGAGCGTCCCGCACGTAGTTATGATGACATCCACCAGCTTCTCCTCTACGAGCTTTCGGATGACGCCCCTCGTCCCGGTGGATACGATGCACGCTGGGAACGACAGAAAGATGACGCAGTGTTTCTCCTGAAGCATCTTCCTGACGATATCGCAGGCGACGCCCAGCTTCTTCGCGGTAAAGCCTCCGGATGCGAGCATCTGCGATGTGAGCTCCTTGACCTTCGTGCTGTCGTCAATCTCGATGTCGGAGATCGGTTTGAGTTTCATCTGCATGTTCCTGGCCCTCTGGATTGTCTTCTTCCGTACGCCCACAGGCTGCCGAAAACATTTATAGCTTTCCGGATGATGTTCAAGCGATAGAGATGCTCAAGGTCAAGGATGTCATGACGACTCAGGTGGTGACGGTCTCCCCTGGCGCGACCGTCAGGGACGCGGCGGCCCTGCTTGCCAAGAAGGGCATTTCCGGGGCGCCCGTGCTGGATGGCGGGAGGGTCGTGGGAATCTTCAGCGAATCCGACATACTGCGGTCCATAAAGACGACGAAGAAGGACCTCCACCTCGTGTATCCTTCAGTGAGCCCCCTGGGTATTGCGTTCCAAGAAGAGGTTACGCAGCGCGAAATCATCGAGGCCTACGGGGAGGTCGGAACGAAGCCTGTCAGGGACGTGATGACTACGGCCGTCGTCACGGTCGACCCCGAGATGTCTCTAAATGATGCGGTTGTCAAGATGATCGAGAGGCAGATAAACAGGCTTCCCGTTGTCGACAAAGGGGTCCTGGTGGGCATCGTGACGCGCGGGGATGTTCTTAAAGGGCTTGCGAAGGACGGATTGGAGTCGCATTGAGCGTTCTCGCTACTGACCCCACCTGAAGAATCCGCGTTTCTTCTTCTGCTCGTCGGGAATCCTCGTTGTGCCTGGAGTAACCGCTCCACCCGGGGGGACCGTGGTAGGTCGCGAAGCCTCTGCAGGGGGTTGCGGTCCGGGAACGCTGAGGGCGGGGTAGGTCGTCCGGCATTCAGTGCACCTTCTTGCCCCGTTGGAGAACGCATACATCGACGCGCTACCGCATCGTTCGCACCTGCCGTCCGCGACTTTGGTGAGGACACCATTCTCGACTCTGAAGTGGTCGAGTTCCTTCTCCACCGGTTGCATGAGATCCTCCATCCGACGGGAGAACTTCGCAGCGGCCACGAAATCCCTCCTCGAGAGGGCCGCTTTCGTGCTCATCAGGTGGCTAGAGACCTCTTGCACCTCGATTCCGTATGTCTTCGCTTCGGTTATCATCGGTTCCACGTTCAGGACCGCACGCGAGACCTTCTGCGCCTGGACCGCTTCCAGATCCTTTCTCTGTCTCAGAGTCTCTAGATGCGCAGCATCGATTGACTGCTCGACCGCCGCGAGCAGCTCCACGGCCCTCTTGAACTGGCCGTTGTCGAACGCGCTCTTTGCTTCAGTCAGTGTGGCCTCGGCCCTGTCGACTGACACGCCTATCTCCTTAGCCTCGGCGGCAGAAGCCCGCACCAGTCCGAATGTGTTCTCAATCTCCCTTCTTCGGAACTCCCTTGCGACCTGAGCGCTTTGAGTCGCTGTCTTCACGAGCTTCCTGTACTCGTTCGGGTCGAAGGCCTGCCTGGCCTGAGACGCGATGTCAAGATACCGTCTCGACTCCTCAGTCCTCGTTCCAAAAGACTCGTAATCCGCGAGGAGCTCCCGCAGCTCCTCCGCGTCCTTGTCGCTCTCTGACATGACCGCATCGTAGGTCTTGCACGCGAGGGTCTCGAGGCTCTCCAGTGACTGCTCGCGCTGCCTGGGGGAGCCGGCGACAAATGCGCGCTTTGCAGCAGCAAGTGCGGTGCGAAGGTTATGATCCATCTTAGACTGGTCAGTCAGCCTGTTCAGGAGTTCCTCTGCCGCCCGTATCGAGACTGCGGCGGAGTACACTTCGAAACTGCTTATTGTTTCCAGCGACTTCAAGCGCGCCTCCTTGTTCGTCCTGAGCGCCTGGTAAAAATCCCCGACAATCATCCTATTGTAGGCGCTTTGGGCGGTGGAGTCTATGTCGAAGAACGAAGGCCTTGTCGTGAGGGCTTCATCTATGTGCCGCTCGACCGCCTTCTCCTCGTCCGACGGCAGCTCGACGATCTTGACAGGCGTCTCCGCGATCCGCTCGACATCCTTCTGCACCATATCCGCCTGAGTCACGGCGCTCTTCCGGGTTTCCTCAGAGGCCCTCTTGGCCTTCGAGAGGGCTCCTCTCACTTGGGACTCTGTTAGCCTCTTTGCGCGTATCTTCTCGACATAGTCCCGCTTGTACTTGCACGAGGAAACATCGATCTTGAATTCGTTCGCGACCAACCTGAGCTTCCAGATCGGGAGGTCATTCAGGGAACTGCTCGTATCGTCGGTCATGCAAGGCACCAGGGGTGATTGCGCTATTCGGCTAAGAGGCAATAATCCTTTCGAATTGGCTCCGAGCCTGAAACACTGACCGTTCGCGCAACAAAACCTAAGTATGAGGGCACGCATCGAACCCGGCTATGGACGCTGCCCAGGAGAAGATCGCAGTTGCACGGCTGTCGGTGTATTCGAACAGCACACTGGTTGCGCTCAAGCTGGTCTCTGGTTTCCTGATGGGCTCTGTTGCTGTCATATCAGAGGCGATTCACTCTGCGATAGATCTCTTGGCGGCGCTCATCGCGCGTTACTCGGTCAAGCGGTCCGCGGAACCAGCGGACAGAGAGCACAGATATGGCCATGGCAAGTACGAGAACCTCTCGGGGATGATCGAGGGTGCCCTCATATTCGTCGCGTCCATCGGCATCGTCTACGAGGCCGTCCAGAAATTCATTCACCCTGCGGTCCCCGACCTGCTCTTCGCCGGGATGTCGATAATGGGCTTCTCCGCGGTTCTGAACTTCTTCGTCTCGAGGAAGCTGATGCGGGTGGCGCGGAAGACCGATTCGCTCGCACTCGAGGCCGACGCATACCATCTGACGACGGACGTTCTCACTTCGGTTGGGGTCTTCGTGGCGCTTGCCCTCATCCAGATCACCGACGAGAGCTTGTTTGACCCGGCGGTCGCCATCGTCGTCGCCGGGTTCATCATCCACGCGGCCTACGACATCACCAGGCGGTCGACGGAGGGCCTGCTTGACAAGAGCCTGCCTGAGAGCGAAATCCGGCTGATCGAGAGGATTATCCGCGACCACGAGCACATCCTCAACTACCACAAGCTCAGGGCCCGCAAGATGGGCTCCGAGAGGCAGATAGACGTCCACATGATAATCCCGAGGAACCTCAGCGTCAAGGAGGGTCACGATCTCGTCGACCACCTTGAGCACGAGATAAAGAAGGAGCTTCCCAGGAGCAGCATCATCATACACATCGAGCCGTGCGACGAGAACTGCGTGAGATGCAGGATGGTCCCGCCGGATCCCTCAAAGGGCAAGGGCCTGATCGGGGTCGACTCAAGTTGCACGCCCAAGGAGTGATCGCTCCCTCAGGATAGTCTCCACTCGGGCGAACGGGGCAGCCCCATCCTCACTGTTGTCGACCGTAACCCAATCATTCGCGGCGAGAGCTCTCGCGACCTTGCGGATTGACGCGAGCCTCTGCGGGGTCTCGAACATCTCAGGGGCATGGCCCCTCGCCTTGATCCTGCGTATCGCCACTCCCGGGTCGATATCGATGAACAACGCCAAGTCGGGACGCGGCAAGAGGTTCCTGAACGCGATGTAGCCGTATGGTGCGAGCCTTGGAGGGAGATAGGCCGTGCCCAGAAGATACCTGACGAAGATGGTGGTTTCAGGAGACGATCTGAGTCTTCGGACCGATGCGAGCACGTCGACCACGAAGAACACGGTCGCAAAGAGCCGCGCTGGCGGGCCCTCCCCCTGCAGGAAACGCTTCGACATTCGCCCGAAGAATCTCCTCGAGGGGTGTGACACGAGTGTGACCTTCTCCCCCTCCAGCTCAAGGAGACGCCTGATGTTGGCCGCGTGAGTGTCCTTCCCACAACCATCGAGACCATCAACGACGATGAACTTCATCGCTAGGCCCCTATGAAGTGGAGATATCCTGCGATCACAAGGGGTATCACCAGATTGTCCACTGAGCCCGGCGTCAACGCCTCAAGCAAGGTCACGAATCCGGCGACTGCAAGCGCGAAGAGAAGTGCAATCGTCGGCTGCGTGTCCGCCGGATAGCCAACGACAGTGAAGTAGAACCAGTTCAGGACGACGATGCTCACGAAAGTCGCGAAGAAGACCGCCAAACTGCCTTCGACCGTTCGATGGTGGGCGTATTTCAGCCTGCCGAATCGCCGGCCAATGATTTCGCCCATCCCATCCCCGAAGGACATCGCGGCGATCGCAATCGAGGCCGCGAATAGGTCATCGAACAGGAAGTAGGCTATGACCGTCCAAGATATCGCGTACATGACCAGGCCATAAGGGTGACCCTCCGACGAACGCGCCCCCAGGGGACCGTTCTTCAGGAACCTGACTGGCGATCCCGGGGTGGCTAGCAACAGCAGCGCAACGAACGGCAATGCAGCAAGCCCAGCCATCACTGTCGCGGTGTCAAAGACCCACCAGAAGAACACGATGCCCCCTGTCAGGACATGGACGAGCTTGCGCGCGTTCCTCATCCGCTTGCCGACCGCCCAGGACAGCGCGATGACCGAGGCCACGTACCCATAAACGGCCGCGAGCCCCAGGAGGTCCCCCTGCGAGAGCATATTCTGGATTACGACTGATCCCCCATTATACTTTTCCCAAGCCCATCAGCGCATCCCGCGTTTCCTCTTCAGCTCAGCGATGACCTCTTGGGCCCGGTCCATGCGTATCTTCTTCTCGGCGACGATGATCTTCACGACCTCGTCGACGAGTTCGGGCGGGCAGCCGACGCTCATAACTATGTTCTTCGCGTGGAGGGTCATGTGACCCTTCTGGATGCCCACCGTCGCCAGGGCTCTGAGTGCAGCGAAGTTCTGAGCTAGCCCGACCGACGCTACTATCTCACCGAGTTCCTGTGCGCTCTTGACGCCAAGAAGCTTGACGCAAGCCCTCGCCGTGGGGTGGACTTTCGTTGCACCGCCAACGAGTCCGACGGCCATGGGCAGCTCGATCGTACCCATCAGATCGCCCTCCTGGGTCCGCCCGAAGGTCGTCAACGGTTTGTACGTCCCCGTGCGAGCTGCGTATGAGTGCGCACCCGCCTCGATGGCACGCGTGTCGTTGCCAGTCGCAAGTATGACCGCGTCCACGCCGTTCATCACGCCCTTATTATGGGTGGCGCACCGGAACGGGTCCGCCTCGGCGAAAAGATAGGCTTGCATCACCCCTTCGACCACCTCTGGCCCGCCGATGGCCTCCTTCGACCAGACCGCCTGGGCTCTGGCAAGACGATGGACGGCAAGATTCGAGAGTATGCGGAGGTACACCTTCCCCCCAGAAATTTCTTCGATGAGCGGTGCCGTCGCCTCTGCCATTGTGTTGACTGCGTTCGCGCCCATCGCGTCGCGGACATCGACGAGGATATGGACGATGACGTTCGGTCCCTCGCGAGTCTCGATTGTCCGCACTTCCACGTCCCTTGCCCCTCCGCCGAGCTTCACGAGCATCGGGTCCTGGTTGTTCGCAAGACTAAGCAGATCCGCCTTCTTCTCGAGAATCCTATTCTGAACCGTAGTTGGATCCTTGACACCCGTGACCTGTATCTGTCCGATCATGATGGGCGCGGTACTGCTTGTCCGGAAGCCGCCCTTGTCGCGGGCCATCTTGGCGGCGTTCGAGGCAGCGGCAACTACCGACGGTTCCTCGATTGCCATCGGTATAAGGTAGTCCTTGCCGTTGATTCTGAAGTTTGTCGCGATCCCCAGAGGCAGAGGGAATGATCCGACGGCGTTCTCGACCATCCTGTCGGCGATGGTCGGATCGACCGACGCCCCCGTAAGGGCCTTGGCCTCATCGTCGGTCAGTCCGGCGAAATCCTTGACAATCCTCACCCTCTCAGCGATGGGCAGTTTGTAGAATCCCTCGATCCTAGACGACCTGTCCGTCATTGCACCAGCCCGTCTACGGGGATGCCGGAAGCCGAGTCTTAATCCTTTTGCATGCGGACTTCGTCAATCATCGGCGTGAAGCGAGGCCCGGCAGGTCCCAGAGAAAAGGCTATATTCGCATTCGGGTCTGGTGGAGCGCAATGACCAGTTGTTCTGCACCCGGGAAGATCATACTGTTCGGGGAGCACGCAGTGGTCTTCGGGAAGCCGGCGCTGGCCTTGGCGATCGACCTCAGAATCTGGAGCCGGGTCACGAGATCGAACCAGTATTCGGTCAACGGACATCCGATGAAGAAGAGGCACCATGCCTACGTCTCGGCCGCTCTCGACGAGGCATGGAACGGCCCGCCAATCAACATCGACACCGAGTCGGAGATCCCGTCAGGTTCCGGACTTGGATCGTCGGCGGCAGTCACAGTGTCCTGCGTCGGCGCGATGCTTTCGGAGAAGGGGCGCTTCGAACCCGAGTCAGTGGCCAAGAAGTCCTTCGAGGTGGAGAACCTCGTGCAGGGCAGGGCCAGCCCGATCGACACCTCGACTTCAACGCATGGACACGGAGTCCTTGTCTCCCCTGACAGATCCGACGGATTCCTTTGGAGGATCGACAAGGGTAGCACTTCGTGGAACATCCACCACTGCGAAGTCCCGGCCATGAAGTTTGTTGTCGGTTACACGGGCATCCACGCGGCTACCGGACCGCTCGTCTCCAAGGTGAAGAAGCTGGTCGACTCTGATGCGAAGGGGGTCAGTCTCATCAATAGGATAGGGGAGATAGTACTGGATGGGGTTGTCTGCCTGAAGAATGGGGACAAGCAGAGGCTCGGCGCTCTGATGCTAGAGAACCACGAAATCCTTAACGAGCTGGGAGTCGGTCATCCCGCGCTAGAGAAGATCGTGAACGCGTGCAAAGGCATATCACATGGGGCGAAGCTCACGGGGGCGGGGGGAGGCGGAAGCATGATTGCCCTCACAGACGATACCGAGAGGGTGTCCGAGGCGATCCGAGAGGCCGGAGGGATTCCAATCGTTGTCAGGGTAGGGTGCGAAGGGGCCAGGACTGAGTCATCCGGGGTGAGGAAACGGTAGAACGAATCGCACAGCACAGGCACTGCATGAACTGCGACAAGGCAGTGCCGTACAAGGACCGGTTCTGCGACGAGAAGTGCGAGACCGAATGGAAGACCAAGACGTCTGGAGAGAAGAGGAAGCTGTACTACTTCTACGGGCTCATGGTGGCGGTGTTCGTGGTGGCTATGGTCCTCACATTCTACTGAGGTGGATGCATGAAAGTCGGGCTAGGTGGCACATTCAACGTGATTCACAAGGGCCATGAGTTGCTCTTCGAGACGGCGTTCACTGTAGGCGACTCGGTGGAGGTCGGACTGACCTCGGACGAGTTCGCCAGGAGCATCAAGAGCGTTCCGGTGGCGCCTTACTTCCAAAGGAAGTCTGCGCTGTCGAAGTTCCTGCGGAGATACGGAAAGCCCTTCGACATAATCATGATCTCGGACATGAAAGGGACGGCGGCGACATCGGAGACATTGGACGCCATCGTCATCTCCCCAGAGACCAGGGGGAACGCGGAGGAGATCAACGAACTCAGAAGAAGGAACGGACTGAGGCCTCTCAAGATCATCACCATCCGCGAGGTCAAGGCGGACGACACACAGGCGATCAGCTCATCGAGGATCGTGAAGGGAGAGATCGACAAGGACGGAAGGCTGCTGAGGCCCATCAAGGTAGCCGTCGGCTCGACGAACAAGGTCAAGGTCGACGCCGTCCGGAGCATATTCACACAGGCCTTCGGGCTCGTAGAGGTCATCAGCGTCGAACCAGACCACAACATCGCTAAGCAGCCGAGGGAGAAGCAGACGATCGAAGGGGCGATCCAGAGGGCCAGGAGCGCGCTCGGCAAGTCCGGGGCGGACTTCGGGGTTGGGATCGAGGCGGGTCTGTTCTACAACAGCGTCCTCCAGAAACACCTCGACATCCAATACTGCGCGATCATCGATTCGTCAGGGAAGATGACCATCGCTCACGGACCGGGGTTCGAGTATCCGCCAGAGGTGGTGAAGGCGGTCCTCGACGGCGGTTCCGTCGGTGACACGATGAGCCAGATAACGCAGATTGACAAGATCGGCCACAAGATGGGCTCCATAGGATATCTCTCGGACGGCTTGATCGATAGGACTTCGCTTACCGAGATCGCAGTTCTGATGGCACTGATCCCCCGAATAAGGAAGGAACTCTACGAGACCGCTGATCAAGAATCGGCTTCGCAGACCACTGACTCAAGATAGTCCGCGAGCGTGCCGCAAGCATCCTTCCCTACACAGCCGAACCTTCCGTACTTCCTGCAGTAGTCTCCGGACGATTCATGGTACTCGCACTTCAGGGCCTCGAGGAAGTACGTGCATTGTTTCTGAATGCAGGAGAAGCCTCTGTACTTGCCGGTGCATAGGTCATCCTTCGTCCTGAACTTGCACTTCATGAAACTCACGGCTCCCTCCCCGACCGCCGGAGGGTCTGCTTGTGATCCGACAAGTGCCTGTGATAGAGCTCAGGCGTGGCGCAGTTGCCCTTGCCGGCGCAGAAGAACCTCCCGTACTTCTCGCAGTACAGGCCGAGCCAGTTCTCGTGCCCGCACTCGGAAATGCCTCTCTGCGCGGTCACCTTCGTCAGCACGTTTAGACTCGAATGCTCGCACTTGTCCTGACCGATGCACTCCAGGCTGTCGACGTGTCTGTTCGCGCAAGCTCCGCTGAGATAGCTGTACCTGCACATCGCACCCATCCCGTGCTCGAAAGAGCACGATATTATGACATTGCGCGCAGATAAACATTGACAAAACGTCGTCTTTTGCGCGCAGGCCTCGTAACATGTACGGGTACAATCTTGACCTCGAAACCTTTAGGGAAGAGACTGTCATTCGGGGCCGATATCTTGGATGCTAGAAAGGCCGGGATCGTAGTCGTTCTTCTGTCTGCAGCCATCGTCGCTTTCGAATCCGTCGCTGTCGAAGGGGCGTTGAACATTGCCGACCTCGACGTGTTTCTCGTGAGCGCGATACCTCCGCTGATAGGAGGCACTATTCTTCTAGGCTATAGGCCGCGGAAGACCCAGGCATTCGTATCGTCGCTTGGACGCTCCGGCTGGATGAAGATGATTATCCTCGGATCACTCGTCGGAATAGGGGTGCTCCTGTGGTTCGACGCAGTTGGAAGAATAGGAGCGAGCAAGGAGGCGATCCTCGGAGGAGGGTCGTCTGAGGTCCTGTTCGTCGTCATACTCTCGGCGGTCTTCCTGGGGGAGAGGCTGACAAGACCCGAGGCGGTCGGCAGCCTGCTGATACTGGGAGGCGTGTTCATCGTCCTCACCAACACGAGTACAGTCACGCTCTCGATCGGGTTCGGCGAGGCAGAGGCAATCTTCAGCTCACTGATTCTGGGCGCGTCCGTCGTCTACACAACGCACCTGCTCCGCGATTACGATCTGATGCCCCTCTCAGGGCTCGAGCTAATCATATCCGGAATCGTGGTGCTGGTCGTCGGAGCGATTGCCGGCCTCGTACGATGGCCCACAGATTTGGAGGGATGGCTGGTCTTGGTCGGAGTAGGTCTGTTCCCCGCGTTCGGTCTGGGCACGTACAACTCGGGGTTGACCCTGGTTGGCGCGTCTCTGACTTCCGTGCTGTTCGCACTGACTGGGATCATGACCGTCGGCGCCCAGATTGCGGTCCTTGCATTCGCTCCGAACGCGGACATCATGTTGCCTCAGAGCGTTCCTCTGGCTGTGCTGGGCGGGGCGGTGGCGTTTGCCGGCGTGTATCTGCTCAACAGAAAGAAGTCGCCGAAACCTATGAGAACGCGGAGCGCTGAGGGGGAGATTTGAACTCCCGAGGTACGTAGTACCACCAACTCTCAAGGCTGGCGCCGTAAACCGGGCTTAGCTACCTCAGCATCCTTGACAC
>Ga0153915_10002919_pt1 | contig 15622 bp, 13 predicted proteins | sample Opewatmetagenome_2_FD_107003 | JGI IMG/M metagenome (GOLD analysis project Ga0153915, IMG submission 107003) | Freshwater wetland microbial communities from Ohio, USA - Open water 3 Core 3 Depth 3 metaG | ecosystem: Environmental > Aquatic > Freshwater > Wetlands | place: USA: Ohio, Lake Erie...
CAGCTGCCCAGGGACGTTCCCGCCTTCTCGCTCAACCGGGCCTGCGCGTCGGCCGGCCAGGCCATCAGCTACGCCCACGATCAGATCGTCCTGGGCAACGCCGATGTGGTCCTGGCCGGCGGGGTCGATTCGCTCTCCGACATCCCGATCCTGCACTCCCGGCGGTTCAGCCAGATCCTCGTCGAGGCGAACAAGGCCAGGACCCTCGGACAGCGACTGGCCATCTTCGCTCGGGTGCGGCCGAGGGACCTGGTTCCCGTGGCTCCGGGGATCGCGGAGCCCTCGACCGGCGAGTCGATGGGACAATCGGCCGAGAAGATGGCCAAGGAAAACGGGATCGCCCGCGAGGAGCAGGACCGGATCGCGCTGCTGAGCCATCAGCGCGCGGCCGCCGCCACGGCGGACGGTCGCATCACCGCCGAGCTCGCTCCGGTCATCACCGGAAGGACCGGCGAAGAGGTGGTCACCGCCGACAACCTCATCCGGGCCGATACCTCGCTCGACGCGCTGGCCAAGCTCAAGCCGGTCTTCGACCGGAAGTACGGCTCGGTGACGGCAGGGAATGCCTCCGCGCTGACCGACGGCGCCGCTGCGGTGCTGATCATGGAAGGGGAGAAGGCGAAGGCCCTCGGTTACCAGCCGCTGGCCTACGTGCGGAGCTATGCGGTGGCCGCCGTGGATCCCGGCTGGCAACTCCTCATGGGCCCCGCCTTCGCGGTGCCGCTCGCCCTCGATCGCGCCGGGATCGGCTGGAACGACCTGGGACTGGTCGAGATCCACGAGGCCTTCGCGGCCCAGGTGCTCTCCAACGCACAGGCCTGGGCCTCGAAGAGCTGGGCCGAGAAGCTGGGTCGCAGCTCGCCGGTGGGCGAGGTCGACTGGAACCGGACCAACGTCATGGGTGGCTCCATCGCGATCGGTCACCCCTTCGGGGCGACCGGCGCCCGCATCGCGACTTCGCTGGCCAACGAGATGAAGCGGCGGGACGTCCAGTTCGGTCTGATCTCCATCTGCGCGCAGGGCGGGATGGGCTTCGCGATGGTCCTCGAACGGAAATAGGGGCCGGCCCTCCGGCCCCTGATCCCTGACCCCCGAGCTCAGTGGAACCATGAATGCACTGACCAGTACCAATGAATCCGGCATCGCCGTGGTAACGCTCGATCTGCCGGGCGAGCCGGTGAACAAGCTGAACGCCGCCATGATAGAAGAGTTCGAGCGGACCTTCGAGCAGCTCCGCACTGACGGCACGGTGCGCGGGGTGGTGCTGATTTCCGGCAAGCCGGACACCTTCATCGCCGGCGCCGATATCGAGGAGTTCACCAGGCTTACCTCGCAGGCCGAGGCCGAGGCGCTGAGCCGTGAGGGTCAGGCGATGATCCAGCGGATCGCGGACTTTCCCAAGCCGGTCGTCGCGGCCGTGAATGGCGCTTGCCTGGGCGGCGGACTCGAACTCGCGCTGGCCTGTCACTACCGTATCTGCAGCGACCATCCCAAGACGTCGCTCGGCCTTCCCGAGATCCAGCTGGGACTGCTTCCCGGGGCGGGTGGCTGCCAGCGACTGCCGCGCCTGATCGGCGCGCGTGCCGCGCTGGACATCATTCTGGCCGGCAAGAGCGAGCCGGGATCCAGAGCGTTCCGGCTCGGCATCGTGGACGAGGTGGTGCCGGTGAGCATCCTCCGGAGGGTCGCCGTGGACGCCGCCAACCGCATCGCCCGCGAGGGCAGACCGAAGCGGGCGCCGAAGGGTGGAATGGCCGGCCTGATCCTCGACCGCAACCCCATCGGGCGCCGCCTGGTCTACTCCATGGCACGGAAGACCGTGCTCAAGAAGACCGGCGGGCACTATCCCGCCCCGCTCGCGGCCCTCGAGGCCGTCAAGGTCGGACTCGAGCGAGGGGGCAGCGAAGGCTACGCCTTCGAGGCCCGGAAGTTCGGTGAGCTGGCGGTGACGGACGTATCACGCAAGCTGGTGCAGATCTTCTTCGCCACGACCGCGCTCAAGAAGGACGACGGCGTGCCGCCCGGCAGCGCAAAGGCGCACCCGGTCCGCCGCGTGGGTGTCATCGGCTCGGGGTTCATGGGGTCGGGTATCGCCGGGACGGCGGTCAGCAGCGCCGAGGTCGACGTGCGGCTGCGCGACACCGAATGGCCGCGGGTCGGAAAGGGCATCAAGGCAGCCGGCGATATCCTGACGGCCAGGCTCAAGCGCCGGCGGATCACGCGGTATCAGTACGAACGGCTCGCCGCCCTGCTCAGCGGGACTACCGACTACTCGGGCTTCGGGAGCGCCGATCTGGTGATCGAGGCGGTGTTCGAGGACCTCGAGGTCAAGCGCCGGGTGCTGCAGGAGGTGGAGGCGGCGACCAGGCCGGACGCGATCTTCGCAACCAACACATCGACCATTCCCATCGAGCAGATCGCCGCGCCGGCGAGCCGGCCCGACCGGGTGCTCGGCATGCACTTCTTCTCCCCGGTCGAGAAGATGCCGCTGCTCGAGGTGATTCCCACCGCGGCGACCAGCGCCGGGACGATCGTCACCACAGTCCAGTTCGGCCGCCGCATGGGCAAGACGGTCATCGTCGTGAAGGACAGTCCCGGCTTCTGGGTCAACCGGATCCTCACGCCGTACCTGAACGAAGCGGGTCGCCTCCTGCTCGAGGGAGTGCCGATCGAGGTGATCGATCGGACGATGACCCGGTTCGGTTTTCCGGTGGGTCCCATCGCGCTGCTCGACGAAGTGGGTATCGACGTGGCCGCCAAGGCCTCCAAGGTGATGTACGGCGCCTTCGGCGATCGACTCAAGCCGTCGGATCTCGTCGAGAAGATGCTCCAGGACAAGCGCCTCGGCCGGAAGGCCGGCAAGGGCTTCTATCACTATCACAAGGGCCACAAGACCGGCGTCGACGAGAGCGTCTACGACTTGCTCGGCATCCGGCCGCAGCAGAAGCACTCTCCCGAGACGGTCGAGCAGCGGCTGGTCTACAGCATGCTCAACGAGGCGGCGATGGCCGAGAGCGAGGGCGTGGTCCGCTGCCCGCGCGACGGCGATATCGGCGCGCTCTTCGGGATCGGGTTCCCGCCATTTCGCGGCGGCCCCCTGCGCCTCATCGACGATCTCGGCGCGGGTCGGGTCGTGAGTGTCCTGAAGGATTTGCAGCAGACCTACGGGGAGCGGTTCGCCCCGGCCGCGAAGCTCGTGACGATGGCCGGGGGAGGCGGGACCTATTATTGACCCCGCCGGGTGGCAGAGACTTCCGGCGGCGAGCCATGGTCATCCACGCGGAGAGCCTTCCATGAAACGGCTGCTCGGGCTGCTGCTGGCCTTCCTCCTCGCGGCACCGGCGCGTGCCCAGACCTTCCCCGTCGACGATCCCGTGCTGAAGCGCATTTGGGCCCTCGGCATGGACAGCTCCCAGGCCTATCCGCTGGCCCAGGCCCTGATGGATTCGATCGGCCCCCGGCTGACCGGCTCGCCGGGGATGCGAGCCGGCCAGCGGTGGCTGCGCGACCGCTACGCCGCGTGGGGTATCAACGCCCGCACCGAGCCGTACGGGACGTGGCGCGGCTGGCGCCGCGGCATCACCCACATCGATCTCGTCTCGCCCCGGGTGCGATCACTCGAAGGGATGCTGCTCGCCTGGAGCCCGGGGACCCGGGGAGTGAGCGAAGGCCGCGTCGTCGCGCTTCCGGACCTGCCGGACTCGGCCGCCTACCAGCGCTGGCTGCCGCAGGCGAAGGGAAATTTCGTGCTGGTCTCGTTTCCCCAACCGACCTGCCGGCCGGATTCGAGCTTCAGGCAGTCGGCGCTGCCCGAGACCTTCGACCGGCTCGTCCAGGAAAGAACGGCGGCGCGCGAGGCCTGGGCCGCCCGGCTCAAGCGCACCGGGCTCAACGGCAATGAGCTGTCGCTGGCGCTCGGGAACGCGGGGGCTCGCGGCATCGTGTCTTCCGAATGGTCGAATGGCTGGGGGGTCCGCCGCATCTTCGGCACCAGGAACGAGCTGGTCCCCTCGTTCGAGCTGGGGTGTGAGGACTATGGGTTGGTATCCCGGCTGGCCGACCAGAAGCAGAATCCGGTGCTGCGCCTGCAGGCCGAGGGCGAGCTGCAGGGGGAAGTGCCGGTCGCCAACGTGATCGCCGAAATCAAGGGAACCGAAGAGCCCGAGGAGTACGTCGTCCTCTCGGCCCATTTCGATTCGTGGGACGGATCCTCGGGCGCCACCGACAACGGCACCGGGACCGTCACGATGCTCGAGGCCATGCGCATCCTCAAGCAGGTGCTGCCGAACCCGAAGCGCACGATCCTGGCAGGGCACTGGGGCGGGGAGGAGCAGGGACTGATCGGCTCGCGGTCATTCGCGGCCGACCACCCCGAAGTGGTGCAGGGCCTCCAGGCGCTGTTCAACCAGGACAACGGCACCGGTCGCATCCAGAACATCTCGATGCAGGGACTGGTCGGCGCGAGCTCGCTCTTCACCGGCTGGCTCTCCCGCCTCCCGACCGAGCTGACCCGCGATCTGCGGCTCGCGCTTCCCGGGACGCCGGGGTCGGGCGGCACCGACAACGCCTCGTTCGTCTGCTACGGCGCCCCGGCATTCGGCCTCGGCAGCCTCCCCTGGGACTACTTCAGCTACACCTGGCACACCAACCGGGACACCTTCGACAAGATCGTCTTCGAGGAGCTGAGGGGGAACGCGACCATGGTGGCCATGCTCGCCTACCTCGCGAGCGAGAGTCCCGAGCGGATGCCGCGCGAGCAGCGGGTCATGCCGCCCGATCGGCAGACCGGCGAAGCCGTCAGCTGGCCGGCCTGCACCGCTCCGGCACGGAAATCGAGCGAGAACGCCCGGTAGGCGCTACCGGAGCCTTGCCCCTTGTCTGACGACCTGTCTCGGGTACGACTTGCGCTGGGTGACCGCTACCGAGTCGAGGAAGAGCTCGGCCGGGGCGGCATGGCACGGGTGTACCGGGCCGAGGACCTGAAGCACGGCCGGCCCGTCGCCATCAAGGTGCTGCACCCCCGGCTGGCCATCGGAGGCGACGAGGCCGAGCGCTTCCTGCGGGAGATACGCATCGCCGCCCGCCTGACCCATCCCCAGATTCTCCCGCTCCACGACTCGGGCGAGCGTGATGGCGTACTGTACTACGTCATGCCGCTGGTCAGCGGAGAGTCGCTGCGCGACCGCCTGCAGCGCGAGGGTCGTCTGCCCGTGGAGCAGGCGCTCCGCATCGCCCGGGACGTGGCGAGCGCCCTCGATTACGCCCACCGTCACAACATTCTCCATCGCGATATCAAGCCGGAGAACATCCTGCTGCACGAGGGGGAGGCGATCGTCGCCGATTTCGGCGTCGCCCGCGCCATCTCCGAAGTCGGCACCGAGCTGAGGACCGAACCGGGACTCGCGGTCGGAACACCGGCCTACATGAGTCCCGAGCAGGCCAGCGGAGACCGCGAGCTCGACGGATCGAGCGACCAGTACTCGCTCGCCTGCGTCCTCTACGAGATGCTGTGCGGCCAGCCACCCTACGCCGGGACGGCACCCCGTGCGACCATGGCACGCCATGCGATGGAGCCGGTGCCGCTGGCGCACCTGCTGCGTCCCGACGTCCCCGCGGCCCTCGAACGCGCGCTCACCCGGGCGCTGGCGAAGGATCCCGCCGACCGCTTCCCGACCGTGCTGGAGTTCGCGCATGCGCTGGTCACTCCGCTCTCCGGCCTTCCGTACGCCGCGCCGCCGACCGATCGCCAGCGCATGCGGTCCATCGCCGTGCTGCCGTTCGTGAACAGCAGCCCGGACCCCGAGAACGAGTACTTCAGCGATGGAATGACCGACGAGCTCATCAATGCGCTTGCCAACGTGCCCGGGCTCCAGGTGGCCTCCCGGACTTCGGTGTTCGCGCTCAAGGGGAAGCGGGAGGACGTACGGACGATCGGGGGGCTGCTGAACGTCTCCTCGGTGCTCGAGGGAACGGTCCGCAAGGCCGGGCGCCGGCTCCGGATCACGGTGCAGCTCAGCGGCACGACTGACGGCCGGTTGCTGTGGTCCGGACGGTTCGACCGGGAGATCGAAGACGTGTTCGCGATCCAGGACGAGATCGCCCAGACCATCGTTCGCACGCTCCGGGCGGATCTGCTGCCGGAGGTCGGCGACCCAACGCCGCGCCGCTATACCGCGAACGTGCGCGCCTACAATCTCTATCTCCGGGGGCGCTACTGCTGGAACAAGCGGACCCCGGAAGGGATCACTGAAGCGATAGGCTGGTTCCAGCAGGCGATCGGGGAGGATCCGGGCTACGCCCTCGCCTACACCGGTCTCGCCGACGCGTACGCCCTGCATGTGGACTACCGTGCCGCGCCGGTGACGGAGGGCATGCGTCGGGCGAAGGAGGAGGCCCGCAAGGCACTCGCGCTGGACGAGAGCCTTGCCGAGGCGCATACCTCGCTGGGATGGGTGACGTTCATCTATGACTGGGACTGGCGCGCCGCGGGAGCGGAGTTCCGGCGTGCCATCGAGCTCAACCCGCGGTATGCGACCGCGCGGCAGTGGCACTCCTGGCTGCTCATGGCCATGGGAAGGACCGACGAAGCGATGGCCGAGGGGCGCCTGGCGGTGGAACTCGATCCGGCCTCGGTCTCGATCCGGCGCACCACCGGATGGCTGCACTACTACGCCAGGCGACCCGAGGACGGGATCGCCTACTTGCGGCGCGCGCTTGCGATGAATCCGGAGGCCTTCGAGAGCTACCTCATCCTCGGCCTCTCCCTCACCCTGGCGGGCCGGTACGACGAGGCCGTCGACGCGCTGCACGAGGTGCTGAGCCTGTCGCCTGACGACACTCACGCACTCGCCACCCTCGGGCGGGTGGCCGTCCTGCAGGGTCGGCGCGACGAGGCAGAGCGGTTCCTCGCACGCATGCACGAACTGGCCCGCCATCGGTATGTCTCCCCGACCGACTTCGGGAAGCTCTACATCGGCCTGGGAGATCGCGACAAGGCCTTCGAGTCGATGGAACGCGCCTGGGAGGAGCGGCGGGGATGGCTCGTCTATCTCCGAGTCGATCCACTGTTTGACTCCATACGCGACGATCCCCGGTTCCTCTCGATGCTCAGGCGGATGAATCTCGATACGTGACGGAGACTGCCCGGGCCCGGGGCCGGGAGACCGTTCCGGGCGGGCGCGGCGGTTTCGAAGCGATCTCTAGGGGCGGTGGCTCCGGCCGCTGCCCGGGGTCGTGGTCGTCCCCGTGCCGGTGCCGGTCCCGATGGCTGATCCGCCCGTCGTGCTGGAGCCAGGGAGACGCGGAACCGTGGCCTTCACGGATCCGGGCGATCCGGCCTGCACCGCGGTCTCGAACAGCCCCGCCTCGGCCAGGTCATCCGCGTTCGCCGCCGCCCCCGCCGCTCCGCCTCCCTTCGGCGCCCACAGCTGAACGCTCAGCCCCAGCGTGACGAACCGCCCCGCCGGCAATCCCTGATAGGGATCCCGCAGAAAGGACCCTCCCGAGCCTTCCAGGGATAGCCGGTCGTTCAGATGGATCGAGAGGTCTCCCTCCGCGGCCGTGCTGGTCGTGCCGTCGGAGCGCCGCAGCCGCCCGCCGGCCGCCGCGTCCACCGGCCCCAGCGTGAATCCGACGTGGCCGGTGTAGTCCGTGAACCAGGCGCCTTCCATGCGAGTGGGTTCGACGGCAGCCGAGACGAGCAGGTTGCCGGTGCTCAACCACCCGCGGGCCCTGGTTCGCAGACTGGTCACGGAGGTGAGGCCGCTGATCGAGCCGTTTCCGGCGCCGGCCCCTGCCGCCAGGCCGAAGACCGGTGTGGCGTACGCGAGTTCGGCGAGACCCAGCAGGGCGCTCGATCCGGGGTTGTCCCGGAAGTTGGAGAATTCCGCGATGGCGTCCGCATCGAGCTGCAGGTGGCCGAGGAACGGGCGGGTCGCCGCCCACAGCGCCGGGCCGCCGCTGAGATCACGGCTCCCGTCGCTCGCGGTTGCCGCCGTCCCGTTGAGGTCGAACATGAATCGGGGGCGCTCGATCCGCAGCTCGGGCGACACGGCGAACGTCGTCGACGTGGGAATGCCATCGTACGAAATTCGTCCGCCGGATGCGCCGATCGAGAGCTGCGCGCAAAGCCCCGACGGCGTCAGCATCAGGCCGGCGAGCAGGAGCGTACCGGGAAGGCGGGCGACCCATGGCATGACTTCTCTCCCGATTGTGTGGAGACATTCTGCAGTGCAAGTAGAGTACCGGCCTTTCAGTATGGAAAGACCCCGGCACGAGCGTGGCCGTCACCGGCCAGCCTGGCGCTGATTGAGTCAGTTGGAGCGGTTCGGGGGGTGACTGTTCGGGACAGAAGGTCCCGTTCAGGCGGATGCGTGCGCCAGCCTGTCCCGGGGAATGCCTTCATGCGCGGGGGCACGGGGCAGCGGGCCGTCAGCTGTTCAGCCGCGCCCGGAGAAATGCGAGGACCAGTTGCTCATCCCGGCGAAGCGCAGGGGGGTGGCCGGACTTCCGGCTGGGCACTGGCTCGCCGTCCGGCGGGGGAACGGTTTCGCCCCGGAGGTAGGCATCGAACACGATCGGGTGGACGTAGTAATTGCGGCAGACCGCGCGGGTGTTGCCCAGCCGCTGCGCCACCTGGTCGATCGCCCGGACGATGTTTCGCTTCGCCTGTCGAAGCGAGGCGACCGCTCCCGCGTCTCGGAGGGCGGTCGCCGCGAGCATGGTGCCCGCCCAGGTGCGGAAGTCCTTCGCGGTCACCTCATGGCCGGTGATCGCCCGGAGATAGTCGTTGATGTCACCCGAACCCACGTTGCGCCGCCGGCCACGCACGTCGACGTACTGGAACAGCTCTTCGCCCGGCAGGGTCTGGCAGTGCTGGACGATGCGCGCGAGGCGCCGGTCGTTCACTGCCACCGCATGGCGTACCCCGCTCTTTCCGCGGAATTCGAAGTGCAGGATGTTTCCCTCCACCTCCACGTGCCGCTGCCGGAGCGTCGTCAGGCCGTAGGAGCGGTTCTGCCGCGCGTATTCGTCGTTGCCGATCCGGATCAGGGTCTTCTCGAGCAGGCGCACCACCGTCGCGAGCACCTTTTCGCGGGGCAGGCCGTCGCGTGCCAGGTCGCGTTCGACCCTCCGGCGCAGTCCGGGCAGGATCTCGCTGAAGGCGAATAGTCGCTCGAACTTCGTCTCGTCACGCACCTTTCGGTACTCGGGGTGGTAGCGGTACTGCTTGCGTCCCCGGCCGTCGCGGGCCGTCACCTGGATGTGACCCCTCGGGTCGGGACAGACCCAGACCTCGCTCCAGGCGGGAGGAATGACGAGTTGGCGGATCCGCTCCAGTACGGCGGGCTTGCGGATCACGCGGCCCTGCGGATCGAGGTAGACGAACCCGCGGCCGGCGCGCCGCCGGCGGATCCCCGGCATGGCGTCGGTCACGTACACCAGCCCGGCGCTGTGCGCCGCGGCGCGGTGCGGGTGCAGCTCCTCCGAGGTCACGTCATCGCTCCGCGAGCACCAGCGCCGCCAGCTCGGCGTTGGTCCGGGTGCGTCGCATCAGGCCGACCACCTCGGACATCGCGTCCGCCGCAGTGGACCTGGCGAGCCGGGCACGCAGCTTCCGCGAAGCCGCGAGGATGTCGGGCGGCAGCAGCAGTTCCTCCCGGCGCGTCGAGCTCAGGTTGAGGTCGATCGCCGGGAAGATCCTGCGCTCGGCCAGTTCGCGGCTCAGGGTCAGTTCGCTGTTGCCCGTGCCCTTGAACTCCTCGTAGATCACCTGGTCCATCTTCGAGCCGGTGTCGATGAGCGCCGTCCCGATGATCGTCAGGGAGCCGCCACCCTTCGAGTCGTCGATCGCCCGGGCGCTGCCCAGGAAGCGCTTCGGCTTCTCGAGCGAGGTGGAGTCCAGCCCTCCGGTCATCGTGCGGCCGGATCCACGCTCGGAGGCGTTGTAGGCCCGCGCGAGCCGGGTGATCGAGTCGAGGATGATGACCACGTCCTCGCCCTGCTCCACCCGGCGCCGCGCCCGTTCGAGCGCCAGCTCCGCCACCGCAACATGGCGGTCGGCGGGAAAGTCGAAGCTCGAGGAGACGACTTCCCCGTAGCCGCACATTTCCATGTCGGTCACTTCCTCCGGCCGCTCGTCGACCAGCAGGATCAGCAGCAACGCCCGCGGGTAGTTCTTCGCGACCCCCTCGGCGACGGCCTGCAGCACCATCGTCTTGCCCGCCTTCGCCGGCGCGACGATCAGGGCGCGTTGCCCCTTCCCGAAGGGACAGAGCAGGTCGATGATCCGGTCCGTCGGATCGGGCTGGCCCCCGCGGGTAAGGCCGCAATCCAGAAGCAGCTGCTGAGTCGGATGGATCGCCCCCAGGGTGCCGAAGTCGGGCCGGCGGGCGAGGGTGGCGGGCAGAAGGCCGTTGATCGTCGAGACCGTTTGGAGCGCGGCCCCCCGGCCGCGTCCCTGGGCGCCGCTCACCTCGCCCGCGAGCTCATCGCCGGTGCGGAGGCCATATTGCTTGACGAGCCCGGGGGGCACCTGGACATCCCGGTCATCGGGGAGGTAGCTGTTCTCCCTGCGCCGCAGAAAGCCGGCGCCGCGGTCGCGAAGCTCCAACACACCGAGAGACGGACTGCTGCTCACGAGAACCTGACCCTGAGATTGGGACGGCGATGACGTTTCGATGACCACCCGTAGATTGCCGGACCGGCCGCAGCCGGAGCTCCTCTTCTACGACGGCACCTGCGGGCTGTGCCACCGGGCGGTACGCCTGGTCCTGTCATTCGACCGGACCGGGACGGCATTCCGCTTTGCTCCGTTGCAGGGACCAACCTTCGCGGCCATGGTCCCGGAGTCCCGCCGGCCCGGCCTGCCCGACAGCCTCGTAGTGCTGACCCGCGAGGACGCCCTGCTCACTCGTTCGTCCGCCCTGGTGCACGTGGCGAACCGGCTCGGCGGGCTCTGGCGACTGCTTTCGGCGTTGGCGGGGCTGGTCCCGCCTGCGATGCTCGATGCCGCCTACGACGCCCTCACCCGCCGCCGTCGCCGATTCTTCGCACCCCCCGGCGACTCCTGCCCGGTCGCCTCGCCCGAAGCGCGGGCCCGCTTCGATCCCTGACCCGCGCCCCGAATCTTTATGCAAGCTTGAGGGGCCATCAGCCGGGGGTTACGTTCGGTGGCCCCGACCAGTCATCCGCCGGCCGCGGGGCACGACCCACCGGCGGTGAAACACGGAATCTCGGCCGATGATGCGCAAAGGTCTGCTCTGGCTGTCTGAACAGCCCAAGGTCTTTTCGTTCGTTCGGGGCAACGGGCTCGCCCGCAGGTTCGCCTCCCGCTTCGTGGCGGGAGAAACCGTCGATTCCGCGATCGCAGCGGTACGGGCCGTCAACACGCACGGGATCACCGCCTCGCTCGATCTCCTTGGCGAGAGCGTGACCCGGCCCGGGGACGCGGCCGCCGCGCGGGACGAGTATCTGCGGATGCTGGATCGGATCGCCGAGACGAAGGCACAGGCCAACGCCTCGGTCAAGCTCACCCAGATGGGACTCGATATCGGCGAGGATCTCTGCTTCACGAATATGGGCCTGATCCTCGAAAAGGCCAAGCAGCTTGGCACCTTCGTCCGCATCGACATGGAAGGGTCCGCCTACACCCAGCGGACCCTCGACTTTTTCAGCCAGCGACTCTTCCGGCAGTTTGGCGCCGTGACCGGCGTCGTCATCCAGTCCTGCCTCCGCCGCAGCGAGGAGGACATCAACCGGCTCATCGAGATCCAGGCCCGGGTAAGGCTCTGCAAGGGCGCCTATCTCGAGCCCTCCTCGGTGGCGTTCGCCGACAAGGCGGACGTCGACCGGAGCTTCGTTACCCTCATGGAACGGCTCCTCGAGCGGGGCAGCTATCCGGCGCTCGCCACCCACGACGAGCGGCTCATCACCCGGGCCAGGGACTTCGCCCGCGAGCACGGCATCGCCGCGGACCGCTTCGAGTTCCAGATGTTGTACGGCGTGCGCCGGGACCTGCAGGATCAGCTCCGCCGGCAGGGTTACCGCGTCCGGGTGTACATTCCGTTCGGCACCCAGTGGTATCCCTACCTGATGCGCCGCCTGGCCGAGCGGCCGGCAAACATCGCGTTCATGCTCGGCAACATCCTCAAGGAGTCGGTGGCTGGCCGGTGAACGAAGAAGTCACCCTCGGCGGATACATGGTCAAGCACGAGCGGGCTGCGGCATTCGGCGGCGCCGACGGCCAGGCCTACTCGGTGGCCGTCTACGTGGATGACGAACCGGACACCGACGGCCGCTACGGAGCCGCACTCCTGTTCGTGCGCTGGTCGGCGGCGGGCGACCGTCCGGTCGGGCACGTGGAGACGTCCCCTCTCGCCTGGGGCCGGTCGCCCGCCGAGGCCGAGGAGCGCATCAAGGCGCTCTCGCTCTACGACGTGAAGGCCGCGCTCGACGAAGCCATCGCCGCCTCGCCCGGAGAGTGGTGACCGGCCTCCGGGGAACGGTCCTCGAGCGCGACGGCGCCGTCTATCGCGTCGCTACTCCGGACGGCGTCGTCCGCGCGGTGCTCCGCGGCAAGGTCAAGCGCGATACCCCCCACGTCGTCGTTGGAGACCGGGTGCTTCTCGACTCCGAGGCGGGCAGCGGCGAGGTGTACGGCATCGCCGGGGTCGAGGAGCGCCGGACCCTGCTCGAGCGCCGTACCCCCGAAGGACGCGGTACCCGCCCCGTCGCCGCGAACATCGACCGGGTGTACGTGGTGAGCGCGACCACCCGCCCCGACCCCATCCCCCAGCTCATCGATCGTCTGCTCGTCGTGGCCGAGGCCAACCACATCCCGGCCGCCGTCGTGCTGAACAAGATCGACCTCGACCCCGGTGAAGTGCTCGCGGCCCGCTTCCGCAAGGCGGGATACGAGGTCTTCCGGACGACGGTGAAGAGCGGGGAAGGGATCGAGGCCCTGCGGGAGCGCCTGCTGAATCACGTGAGCGTGGTCACCGGTCCGAGCGGAGCGGGGAAATCGAGCCTGCTGAATGCGATTCAGCCCGGCCTGACGCTCCGGACGGGCGAGATCAGCCGGAAGATAGGACGTGGTACCCACACTACGGTGTCCGCGGTCATGATCCCGCTAGAAGGCGGTGGCTACCTGGTGGACACGCCGGGCTTCAGTGAAGTTGGCGTCTGGGATGTGGATCCCCGGCACCTGGACGAGTGCTTCCCGGACATGCGTCCGTTCGTCGGCGGGTGTCGTTATGGTGATTGCCGTCATATGAGCGAGCCCGGCTGCGCCATCACCCAGGCTGCCGAACGGGGCGTGATCGACACCGATCGGCTGGAGAGCTACCGCATGTTGCTGGCCGAGCTGGAGGGGCAGCCAAAGGAGTGGGAGTAGGCCTGCCGCTCACGGCTTCTTCGTCCAGCGATCCCGATCTCTTTCCTCCACCTTCACCATCATGCGGTCGAACGCCTGCTGCAGATCGATCTTCTCCCGGTTTGCCATGCAGATCAGCACGAAGAGGATGTCCGCCATCTCCATGGCCAGGTCCCCGTGCGGCTCGTCCTTCTTCTTCGTCTTCTGCCCGAAGCGGTGATTCACCTCGCGGGCCAGCTCGCCGACCTCCTCCGTCAGACGACAGAGATTGGTGAGCGGGTGGAAGTAGCCTTCCTCATACTGGCTGATCCAGGCGTCGACGCGGGACTGACAGTCGGTGAGGGACATGGAGTCGGGAGCTCGGGGTCAGGGACCGGGTATCGGTAATCGAAGGATCACGCGACCCCCTGCCTTCTCAGGGCCGCAATGAGCGCCCGCATGAAATCGGGCAGATCCGCCGGCGTGCGGGACGAGATGAGGTTGCCGTCCACCACCACGGGGCTGTCCTCCCAGAGCATCCCCGCGTTCATCAGATCGTCCCTGATCGCTCTGACGCTGGTGCCGCGCTTGCCGCGGACGATGCCGGCCGAGATGGGCACCCAGCCGGCGTGGCAGATGAATGCGACCGGCTTCCCCGCCTGGTAGATCTCGCGCGTGAGCTGCAGCAGACGCTCCGAGCGGCGCATGATGTCGGGGGCGTACCCCCCGGGGATCACCAGCCCGTCAAACTCCGCGGCCTCGACCTGGTCCACGCTGGTATCCACCGTGAGGGGATAGCCGCGCTTGCCCTGGTAGGTCCGCTCGCCGGTGCCGGCGACGACCGTCCTGGCTCCTTCTTCCTCGAGCCTGATCTTCGGGTACCACAGCTCCAGGTCCTCGTACAGCGGACCGGCGAAGAAGAGCACCGACCTGTTCCTGAGTGTCATGGCAGTCGGGGTCCATACTTCCGCATCGCCGCCATCAGCCGGTCGCGCGGGAGGGCGTAGACCCGGAATCCGTCGGCGCCGGTCATGGTTTCGGCAGCGAGCATGGCGTTGAGGATGGCCTCCTCGGTGGCCTGTACCGTCGCCTCGAACAGGGGGTCGATCCGCTCTCCTGTCAGCATGCTGATGTGAGCGACTGCGCTGTCGCCGGGGGCGTGCGCCGGGGCCGTCGAAAAGGCGATGAAGATGTCGCCCGAGGAGTCCTCGCCCAGTCCGCCCATCCGGCCGACACCGAGCGCGGCCCGTTTGGCCACCCGCTTGAGCTGGTGGGAGACCAGGGGCGCATCGGTGGCGATCACGATGATGATCGAGCCGTTCCTGCCCTCCGGGCGGACGATGCTGCCGGTCCTCGCCTCGCCGCACCGCGGGGCCCGCCTGAGCCATGGAGTCGCCGGATCGGAGATCGCCACGCAGGGCATGAGATCGGTGATCTCCTGTCCCACCGGCACGCCCGCCACCGACAGCCGCCGCCGTGACCCGTAATTGCACTGCACCAGCACTCCGACGGTATAACCGCCGGCCGACCCGGGCAATCGCCGCGACGCGGTGCCGATGCCTCCCTTGAATTCGTGGCAGATCATGCCGGTGCCCCCGCCGACGTTGCCTTCGGCCGGCAGCCCGCCGCGCGCCCCGTCCAGCGCGTGAACGACGTCCTCGCGCGAGACGTGCATCCCCGTGATGTCGTTGAGTGGCTCGTCCCAGGTCTCCGCGACGACGGGCAACGCCCAGTCGAACGGGTCGAAATGATGCTGTACCGCCCAGGTGATCACCGCGTCGCGTACCAGTCCGACGCTCAAGGTGTTCGTGATCATCACCGGGCCCCAGAGCATCCCCGACTCCTCCAGCCAGGTGGTGCCGGTCATCTCGCCGTTGCCGTTGAGGGTGGACCATCCGGCGAAGACCGGCTCGGCCGAGGCCTTGCCCCGCGGCAGCACCGCGGTGACCCCGGTGCGGACCGGGCCCCTGCCGGTCACGAGGCGCCCGTCACCCCGGATGATCGTCGTCTGGCCGACCTCCACACCGGCGACGTCGGTGATCGCGTCGAGCAGCCCCGGGGTGCCGCCGATCGGGATGCCCAGGTCGCGTGCCCGCGGCTTCTCCTGCGCGCCCGCGCGGACGCCAGCCAGCGTGCACAGCCCGATGAGGACCGGGAGGGCTCTGAGGCGGGGATGGAGTCGCATCGGTCGGCATCACTCCCGTTCGGCTGGCAGGTCGGGCACCGGTGGTGTAAGCTACAGCCCACTCCGTTTCCTGTAACCTGTCACCC
>Ga0153915_10002920_pt1 | contig 15621 bp, 16 predicted proteins | sample Opewatmetagenome_2_FD_107003 | JGI IMG/M metagenome (GOLD analysis project Ga0153915, IMG submission 107003) | Freshwater wetland microbial communities from Ohio, USA - Open water 3 Core 3 Depth 3 metaG | ecosystem: Environmental > Aquatic > Freshwater > Wetlands | place: USA: Ohio, Lake Erie...
GCGGCTTTTTTTATAATGCCGGCAATCGGGGGCAGGTAACAGCTTCCGAGAATAAGCGTATCAATATTCTTTTCTGCAAGAACGCCTATATATTCTTTTGCGGTAATAAGAGCCGCTTTTGAAGCAGGCGCTTCAAAGGCAAGCGGAATTAAGAGAGGGACGGCTTTTTCGAATACTTTAACCTTACTATTCACATTTTTCAGGCGTACGGAATATGTATTGTTTCTTATAACGGCTTCGTCCCCAATAACGCCAATTCTTTTCGGTTTCCCGGTTTCGAAAACAGCTTTAACGCCTGCATCAATTAAATCAACAACGGGCATTTCTGAAATTTTTCTTATTTCGTCAATAGCCGCCGAAGAAATTGAATTGCCCGCAATAACAAGCGCCTTAATATTTTTATTTATAAGGAACCGCGCTCCCTTTAAAGCCTGTTCAATAATAAGCCGGTCCGATTTATCTCCGCTCCTGCCGCATGCATTATCCCCCAGATAAATATAATTTTCATTCGGCATCAAAGAAGCCGCTTCTTTCAGCACCGTCAGCCCGCCAATACCCGTATCCAAAACTCCAACGGAATTGGATTTATTCATAAAATTCAAATTACTTCTCCTATAATAATTCTTTTATTGTTTCGGTCAGTTCGTAGGTAATTAATTCATATTCGTTAATAGATACTTTTTTCCTGTTCCTGTCGAGCACATAAAAAGAATCCACAACGTCATCCCCCTGAGTTGCAATTTTTGCAAAATATATAGATAGGCCGAGTTCATTCATCTCTCTTGTAATCTCATAAAGGAGCCCAAGCCTGTCGGGGGAAAAGACATCTATTATTGTATATTTATCATGCTTTTCAAATGCAATTTTAATTCTGCCTTTTCTTTTGAAAAATTTATTTTCAATCCGCCACCACTTTGATTTAACTTTGTTAAATTCGGCGACAATCTGCAGTTCGCCTCTTACGGCTTTTTTAATGCTCTCCCTTATTTTTTCATAGCGCGAAAGCTCAACTTCCCTTCCGCTTCTGAAATCGGAGACGTTAAAAAAGTCGATTACAATTCCGTCTTTGCGGGTGAATATTCTTGCGTCGTGAATATTAAGATCATTGATAGAAAGGGCGCCGCACAGCCTCGAAAGAAGCGATTCGCTGTCCCTTGTGATAACCGTAATTCCGGTAAAGTGCTCGTCTCTTTTAAAGAAGATTGAAACGGGCGAACCTTTTTCAATTTCTTCAATATGCTGGTTAATTTCCTCCTGAGAATAATGCTGAAGGTATGAAAGATCGTTAATTGATTCTATATGGCTCTTAATAGATTCTTCAGAAAAGAAATCGGAATCGGAAATAGCCTCCTCCTGCGATACAGTAAGAAGGTCTTCCCCTGAAATTCTTTCAAGCAGCATTGTTCTTGTCTTCTGGTAAAGATCGAACAGCAAATCGCTTTTCCATTGCGTCCATACCTGCGGGGATACCGCGGATAAATCGGCGTAAGTGAGAAGATAAAGATAATCCAGCGTTTCGGTATCGCTGAAAAGAGCAGTGAATTTATTCAAAGTTGAAGGATCGTACAGGTTTCTTCTGAAAGCAACCTGCTCCATAGTCAGATGATGCCTCACAAGGAATTGAACGAGCGATATTTCTTTCTGGTCGTAGCCGAGCCTTTCCATAACGGTGCTTGCTATTTCCCCCCCTATAATCTCGTGCCCTCCGATGCTGATCGGTTTCGCAATATCGTGGAATAATATTCCAAGGTAAAGAAGGTCTTTATGCTTAATGCTGTGGAATATTTTATAAAGGGCGATATTCTTGTTATCAAGATTCTCAAGATTATTAAGCGCAATAAGAGTGTGCTCATCGGCGGTAAAACAATGGTAAACCCCCGGCTGAAAAAAACCGACAAGGTCTTTGAACTCGGGGAGGAAAGCGCCAAGCACTCCGAGTTCATTCATAGCCATCAAAGTTTTGCCGACATTTTTATTCAATTTAAGAATTTCGCGGAAAAAAACCGATGACTCCGGTTCCGGCTCCTGATAATCTTCAAGCCCGACAATTTTCTCAATTATAACAGAGCGGAACGATTCGTCAAAGCGGGCATCGTAACATCCTCTGTAATAACAAGCTCTTAAAATCATCGAGAAAGTAACCGAACTTACCTCGTTAGCCGAAATCACATTCCCTTTAATGTAAAAATCCTCATCAAGCTGGATTGCAAGATAATCGGAGATAGGGCCGGCAAGCTCTTCGGAAAATCTTTTAACAACCGTATTCTCAAATCTTTTTATAACATTTGAACATTCGAAATACTTTTTCATCAACAGCCGGAGATTATCGTTGCCGAAACCGAATTCGGCGGATAATTTTTCCTGAGAAGTAAATTCGAGCCTGTCGTTTTTATTTCCGCTCAATAAATGGAGATGATTCCTGATATTCAGAATGTATCTGTAGCTTTCAAATAGTCTGGCGACAGCTTTTGAGTTTAAAAAATTTGAGCGTTTTATATGATTAAGAAAACACTCAGTCTGGGTAATTTCCTTCTGGTCGGATAATAAAAGAGCGTTCTTTACCGAATACATCCACTCGACCACCTGAAGATCCCTGAGCCCCCCCGCAGTGTATTTAACGTTCGGTTCAAGAGCTTTGGCGGATTCGCCGTATTTTTCGTGTCTTCTTTTAATATCCTCAAAATACTTGCCGAGAAGTTTTTCTTTTGTATCCTCCGTAAGTGAATCGAACAGTATCTTATTCCACTTCCAGTACAATTGTTCGCTGCCGAGAAGGAAACGCGTTTCAACAAATTGTGTAAAAGAATGCAGATCCTCCGAAAGGAATTTATTTATGTCGGAAAATTCACGCACCGTATGGGATGCCTCTATTCCGCAGTCCCACAATTCCTGAATAATCCTTTCTATTTCCTCTTTATCCTTTTCAACCGACTGAGATATGAACATAATATCTATATCGGAATAAGGGGAAAGTTCCCGGCGCGAAAAACCGCCTACCGATAAAAGAGCAAATTCATATTTAGCCGGCTTTACGATTTTTTGAATATATTCTTCTACAAGTATGCTGAATTGAACGCAGAACTTATATGAATCCCTTAAGAGGTCTTCATCGCTGAAAATTCTTTCTCTGTCCCTGTAAAACTTTGCTTTTATTTCTTTATGATTCATTAATTAAAAAATCCGGCATAGCCGGATTATCCTTATAAATTATTTTTTCTTTTTACTATCTGTGTATTCTGCAATGATAACAGATGAAATGCCGCCGCGTACATTAAAATCGGCAGTTATCTTCATCCAGCGCGGATTACAGACTTCAACAAGGTCATTAAGAATTCTATTGGTTACCGCTTCAAAATATATTCCATCGTTCCTGAATGAATTGAGATAGAATTTATAAGATTTTAGTTCAACGCACAGGCTTTCGGGAATATATTCAAGTTTTATTGTTGCAAAATCGGGCTGGCCGGTCTTGGGGCAGTTGGAGGTAAATTCCGGAGCCGTATGAATAATTATATAATCCCTTTCAGGATTCGGGTTGGGAAATGTCTCAAGTATTTTAGTTTTATCGTTCATACTATTCCTTTTCTTCTGGTGTTTTTACTATATCAAGCAAAGCGCTTTCTATGCAATCGAACCAAGGTATATAATCTGGTAATTTTTCAACAATTCTTTTTAGCTCACTTGCATTTAGTTCCCTATCAATTGCATCTTCGGCAACTGTTTGAATGTCTTCAATAGACAAACTATATATTATCTTGTTTTTATTCATATCCATTTAATAACTATCTATCTTATTTTTTGCGATATCAATAAATTTCTCGGCAAGTTTAAATTTAAACTCTTTTCCTACCTTATCGAACAAATCAAGAATCTGAGGAAATGTATCTTTCCCGCCGATAAAATCCCAATATTCATCCCCAATCAAGAAATCATTTTTATGATCCATCATTCCAACTTGAGTAAAACGCGTATATGGTTCAGGGTGACAGGGATTATATGGGAATGCCAGATATACTTTTATGTTTTTTCTGCGTCTGGCAACCCATTCAAGTAATTTTGTCTTGCTTTTCTCAAAAACATCAATATTAGGCTTAACAGTTTTTATTTCGATATAATGTTCCGTTCCATCTTTAATAAAGTACAAATCTGCAACATTGCCTGATTTTTGGAGCGTGCCATTTTGTGAAGACGCGTTTAACACTTCTTGTATTTCTTTGACAATATCGGCCTTTCTCTCCTGATTTCTTAACTCGGTTATTATTTTATTTATTACTGATTTTTGTTCCTTTGAAATTACCCCTCCGACATCATATGTTTTAAACACTTCGCTGCATGCCGGTTCACATAAAATTACCGAAACTTCTTCGTAAATTGACATACCCAGCGTAGTTGCAAGAGAATGAATAAATGAATATGCGGCAATTTTTTCGTTGTCTTGTATTAACCTCGCAAGAAAGGGCATCGCAGAAGTCTCACGCCCATATCTTTTTAGTTTGTTTTCAATTTTATTTCTTAATAGATTTTTAATTTTTTCATTTTGTTCAGCAGAAATACTCATTATTTCCCCTCTTTTTCATCTTTAAAAAGAAAAATACTTTCTGAGTATGCCCCTTTGTCTTTTTCTGTCCTGTTTAACACCGGTCTCTTAAACTGCTTTGCTATATACATCCCGCTTTTTTCGGCAATTAGAGGATACAGATTATGCCTATCGTTAGCAACAAGAAAAATGTTATAATTATCTATTAGATATTTTTTACAATTAGTAAGCGTTTTGACTATTCCATCTATATATAAATCGCGCGCTTGCTTACCATGGCCTTTTGTAAGAGCGCCTATCTCAAGTTCACTTTTTCTTTCTAATCCGAATAAATCGTAAGCATAAGCATGCTGTTCATGATAATCAATCAATCCAACATATGGAGGACTTGTAAAAATCCCTTTTATTTTTTGTTTTTTCATTATCCGGGCAAACTCGGGGCATTTCCCTTCAATTTTTTCCGAAAGATTAATCTCTCGGCTATCTCCTTCAAAACAATGCTGATATGTATTTGTTTTTAACTTGCTAAATTCAGATAGACGCTTTAATGTGTCTTTTGAGTATCTATCCCACCAATTTAATATTGTAAATAATGGTTTGCATATTTTCCCGTGTTTTGAACAATAGTATGTTGAATTAATCGGTTCCAGCAGAGTCGCAAGGTCTGAATGTGTTGTAGCTCGGCAAGAACGAATTGTCCGGCTTAATATTATGCTTAGCACATTCTTAGTGTCTTTATTCTTAACATTTTTTATTTTTTCAAATACGAAATTTATTTCACCCTTTACACTGCTTATATACCATTTATCTAAGAATCCCCCATTTCCTTCATCAAACAAAGCAATTCCATGTTTTTTTAATAACTTATTATAAGAACGTAAAAATTCTTTTGCTTTTTCTTTGCCATACCAATCTTCGTTAATTAGTTTTTGCCGGACTTTCAGTTTGTATTCCGGCGAAGGGAAATATAAATCATTAAACTTGGAAAGTTCTTCCATAAGGGCATCTTCAAAATCAAGAATATTGGAATCCATTACAAATTCCTTCAAGGCCTTAGTAATATCTTTAATATTTGAACTTATATCACAAAGATCATGCTTGCCTATTTTAACATTGCTTATTAACGAATTAAATTTTGAAATGTCAACTCCAACGGCATGCATTCCTAATTCGTTAGCTTGCACAAGAGTAGTTCCGCTTCCGCAAAAAGGATCTAAAACTATATCGCCTTTTTCAAAATATATTTCTTTTTTAAATTCATCTGTATGCGGATCAAGGAAATACTCAACCAGCTGAGGAATGAATTTCCCTTTATATGGATGCAGTCTATGGACATGTTTGGTGGTCTGAGCTTCTTTATAATTTTCAAATGAAAGATGCCAATCAATATCATTGCCTAATTTTTCTTTCCAATTTAATTGTCTTTCGCCATAATATGAATTATAATAATTAATTAATTCTTCCCTATTTACAAGCGTACTTCCATTATGATTTATTTTGTTTACTCTTCCGTAATTAACCAAATATGAGATATTAGAAGGAGTAATATCTTTATTAAATTGAACGCTCAACCATTCACTGGCTTCTTTAAATGTCATTAAATCCTGTTTATTCATACTTCGGCCTTACTTTGTATGGTATAGGGTCTTCGATGCCCGCCTGGCTAAAACCGCGGAGACGGTAAGCGCAGCTATCGCATACGCCGCAAGCTTCATCTTCGCTCTGATAACACGACCATGTTAAATGAAGAGGCGCATTCAATTCAATCCCTTTCTTAACAATCTCCGATTTTGAAAGGCGTATAATCGGCGTTTCAATTTTAATATTCGAATCTGGTTTCGTTCCGAGCGCGATTACCTTTTCGAAAGCCTGAAAAAAGCGGGGACGGCAGTCGGGATACCCGCTTGCATCTTCATAAACAGCGCCGATGAAAACCGCTTCAGCTTTTAACACCTCAGCCCAGCTTACGCAAGCGCAAAGAATATTGGCATTCCTGAAAGGAACATATGAATTTGGAATTTCCTTGTTTGAAAGATTCGCTTTTTCAACCGTTAATTTAAAATCGGTCAATGAAGAGCCGCCTATTCTCGAAAAATGCGAAAGATCAATAATTAATTTCTTTTCTACTTTATAATAATCGGCTATATCATTAAACGCTTTCAACTCCCTCATCTCGGTTCTCTGGCCATAGTTGATGTGGATTAGAGCAAGATTATAACTCTCATTGGCAATAGAAGCTGTAACACAACTATCCATACCGCCGCTTAAAGCTACAACCGCTGTTCTTTTTCTATTCATAAATTCCTATAAACTCACCCTTAAATATAAAAAAAATAGAGGACTCCTTTAGCCTCTAAAGACCCGTATAATGCCCCTTTTTGAATAAAGGAAGAGAAATGTTGCTGTAAAAAAGCTTAAAAACGCAGAAATCAGGAATGGGACTTGCGCTCCGAATTGATCCCACAAAATTCCCGCGAAAATTGAACCTGACATTACCGCAAAGCTCGTCAACCCGGTAAATAAACCAACTGCAGTGCCCCTGTATTTATTTTCTACAAGGTCTGAAATCCATGCTTTTGAAACTCCTTCGGTTGAAGAAGCATAGATGCCATACAGAATAAACAACAGCCACATAAAATAGAATGAATCGTTCAATGCAAAACCAAGATACACAATTGAAAAAATGTAAATGCCGAAAATAAAAATTTTCTTTTTTCCAAGTTTATCAGCCAATATGCCGATGGGGTAGGATGAAAGCGCATATATAATATTATAGAAAACATAACCAAGAATAGCTGTTGTATCTGTTTTGGCAATATCCCTCGATTTGAGAATGAGAAAAACATCGCTGCTGTTGGCAAATGAAAAGATTGTAAAAACAGCAAGAAACAGTTTATAATCTTTCGGCGCGTTTTGCCAGAACGCTTTAAGAGAATATTTCTGTTTAGCTTCTTTAAGCGTACCTGCATCTTTTACTTTCAATGTAAAAAGGAAAGCTGCCGCTGATGGAATAAAAGCAAGTATAAAAACAAGAGAATAATTTCCGGGGAGATAGTTAAGCAGCAGAATTGCCGCAAGAGGACCCGCAACAGCTCCAAGCGTATCCATTCCTCTATGAAATCCGAATACCGCCCCTGAATTTGAATTATCGGTATATGAAGCCAGAAGCGCATCCCTCGGGGCGGTTCTTATTCCTTTCCCGATTCTATCGGCAATCCTCGCCGTAATTACTGTGCCAAGATGCGGAAATACTCCCGGAAGCGGCTTAACAATTCCTGACAGCCCGTAACCTATTAAGACAAAAATAGACCTTTTTCCGAGTTTATCGGAAAGAGCTCCGAAATAACCTTTTAAAAATCCCGCAATTAATTCCGCTATTCCTTCAATAAGCCCGATAACGGCCATTGAGGCTCCGAGGTAAGAAGCCAAGAAAAGAGGCATTACCGGGTAAAGCATCTCGCTTGCAAAATCGGTGAAGAAACTTATAAACCCCAGTATTATTACCTGCCGCGATATTGACTTAAATATAGATTTTTTCATCGTTTTTTGAATATTTGGTTTTGAATTATATTAAACAAATTTAAATAATCAAATAAAGAATATTGACAATTAACCGTCAACTTATATCTTTAGGTCAAGTAGAAAATGTTTTTACATTTTCACCAGTTAAAAATAAGAACGAACGCTGCATCTCCCTGTTCTTAAATGCAGCATAAACGGGAGTCTTAAATGGAATTTTATGAACTGCATCCTGTAACGCCTCAATTGCGTTTTATTAATAAGGCTGTTGAAGTTTTAGAAAACGGAGGAGTAATTATTTATCCAACCGATACGATTTACGGAATTGGCTGTGATATTTTTAATAAATCGGCGCTCGAAAGAGTTTATTCTATTAAGCAGGATGCCGGAACAAAACTGTTTAGTTTTATCTGTCCCGACTTAAAAGATATTTCAAAGTATGCAAAAGTCTCAGACTATGCATACAAAGCGATGAAAAAACTCCTGCCCGGCCCTTATACTTTTGTACTTCCGGCGGCGCGGGAAGTGCCAAAGAAATTGTGGACAAAGCGGCATACTGTTGGAATAAGAATACCCGATAATCCGGTTGCTTTAATGCTTGCACGGAAACTTGGGCATCCCATTGTAAGCACAAGCGTTACAACCAGAAAAGGAGAAACGCTGTATGATCCGATGGAAATTAAAACCATCTTTAATGTTCAGGTGGATTTAATGCTTTCATCTGGGGCGTTAAAAGGAAAGCCTTCCAGCATTGTAGATTTAAGCGGCGAACTCCCGGAAATAATACGGGAAGGCGCCGGCGATGTAAGTATGTTTCTGCAATAACCTTTTTTACACTTTATGAAGGACCGTGGCCGATGCCTGCGCTGCGGGAAAAACAACAAGCTGCGCAATATTAACATGAGGCTTTCTTGTTGCAATAAACAACGCCGTATCCGCAATATCTTCCGCGGTAAGGGGGGTTATTCCTTTGTAAACATTTTTTGCTCTTTCATCATCTCCGTAAAAACGGATGTTGCTGAAATTGGTTTCCACCATCCCCGGTTCTATATTGCTTACGCGTATGTTCTTATCAACAACATCCATTCTGATTGATTTAGCAATAGATTCCACCGCGGCTTTGGTAGCGCAGTAAACCGAACCTTTGGGATATGCTTCAAGTCCTGCAATAGAACCGATATTAATAATATGCCCGCTTTCTCTTTCAACCATCTGCTGAATAACCGAATAAGTTACATATAATAATCCTTTTACATTCGTGTCAATCATCTCTTCCCAGCCGTCGGGGTTATCTTCAAAAAATTTACTCAGCCCCCTGCCGAGCCCGGCATTATTAATAAGAATATCAATTTTCTTAAATTCACCCGGCAGATTATTAATAACTGATTCAACTTCTTTTCTTTTTGTAACATCAAGCTGAACGGGATAAACCTTGACCTCGAATTTCTTTTTTATATCATCGGCTATATCCTTAATAAGATCAATTCTTCTTGCCGAGATTATGATTCCCGCGCCATGCTCTGCGAAAGCATAAGCGCATGCTTTGCCTATTCCCGAACTTGCGCCGGTGATAAATACATTTTTATTTTTTAATGTTTCCATACAACCTCATTTTGCATTTATATATTGAAGAATGTTTTTCAATAGTAAATTTAAATAACCCATGCTTAATATTATCACAAAAAAAATAAATATTGCGCTCCCTGTTCCCGATAATCCCAGCGACTGCGGAATCATGAACCAGTCGTTTTCCCGGTTAAAATTAAGTACAATTGAGAACGCCCCGTAAAAAAGATCAATTATTATATAACCGATTATAAAAAGAGAAAATATTATTATGGTATGTCTTTTTGCGCCGACAGGGAGTTTCCTCATCATCTGCAAGGCGGATGTAATAACTGAAATGTTAAGGATAAAGGGAATTAAATAAATTAATACCGCCAATATAGCCTTGCTGTGCAAAACAAACCCAAGTTGCAGCTTTATTCCGCTCCAATGGAAATGGAATCTCTCTGCTCCAGCAAGATAAGCCGCCGCTGCGCGTATAACCTCGCATAAAATAAAAGAAAAGAATGCCCCCGAAAAGGCTCCGATTAATACCGGGGTTATATTCTTTTTACTTTTATTATTCAAATGGTTTCCCTTCCATTGTAAAATAATACTTTAAATATAAACAGACTTAGAAAATAATCTCAAAATATTATCACGAAAGGGAAAATTTAAATAAACCTTTATATATTTCTTAATAAAGGAATAGAATATGAAGACAATTTACCTTATACGGCATGCAAAATCGAGCTGGAAAGAGGCTAAAATGAGCGATCACGAACGCCCACTGAATCATCGCGGCGAAAAGGACGCTCCATTTATGGCCGATATACTGAAAAAACATAAAATCAAACCCGATTTAATTATTACCAGCAATGCAGTGAGGGCTGTTAAAACGGCAGAAATATTTGCAGGGACATTAAATTATCCGATAGAGGAAATACTTTTCGAATCAGATTTATATCTTGCCGATATAAATGATTTTTTACGGCATATTAATTCAATTGAAGATAAAATAGATTCCTGCTTTATTTTTTCTCATAATCCGGGGATAAGCGAAATTGCATGCCATCTTACAGGCAATGAAAGAATCGATATGCCCACCTGTTCAATTTTCGGGATTGAATTTAATATTGAAAGCTGGCGCGAAGTTAAAAAAAATTCCGGGAAAGGAATTTTGTTTGAGTATCCTAAGAAATATCTGAAAGATTAATAATCACTTTACAATTTTAGATACGGCTTTAAACTCATCCGTTCCGCAGATACTCAGCAATTCAAATAGAACGGATTCGGCGGTTGTAATCTGTATTCCGTTCATTCTCATTCTATCCATAGCGGTAGAAAAATCGAACTCCCTTCTGGATGATGCGGCATCGGCGGCAAGATATACTTGAAATCCGTTCGCGGTTAAATCCATTGCGCTCTGCTGAACGCAGACATGCGATTCGACGCCGCATAAAACGACCTGAGTAATGCCCTTTTTAATTAATTCTTTGAATAATTCCCCGGCTCCGAAACAGCTGAAGCTCATTTTATTAATTGCATTGCCTGTCAGTTCTTCTTTTAGCGCCGGCGCAGTCGGGCCTAGTCCTTTAGCGTACTGTTCTGTATAATAGATAGGAAGGTTCATTACTTTGAATCCTTTTACCAGCTTCAATGCATTTTCAATAACTCTTTCGGAATTTAATACGGCAGGCATTATTTTTTCCTGAAGGTCTATTATCAGCAGAGCTGCGGTTTCTTTTTTTAATATCTTTGGATGTTTTACAAATTCCATTTTTCCCTTCCGGAATTATTGATACAAAGGTTCCATTCCATATTTGCCGCAGGAATACATCATTAGAATACAAGCGACATCAATAAGAGCTTTCTTTTCATCTTCGGGGTGAATAATCAGATCATAAACATCGGCTACAAATTTCATATTGTTTAATATTTTTTTTAATTCGGCCTGCGTTGGAACGCCGTGCCAGTCGGCGACTCTTTTAAGAAGGCTTTTTTCGTTTCTTCTTAAAAATTCCGAAAATGTTATATAATTAAGAGTAAGCACTGTCCTCGGTTTACATGCATTAATAAGATCGTTTACGTATTTATCCCAGTTAACGGCAAGGTCTTCGTTTTTATCGTACATAACCACTTTGGCTTCTTTAAGGCTGAAGCGGGCGCGGGTATAAACTTTAAATTTAGGATAAAGAGCATATCCGTCGAAACTTGTGAAATCAGTTTTTTCATCATAGTATTTCCAGAGTTTAAGCAGTTGTACAGGCGTTTGGATCGAAATTACTTTATCCTGCTCGCTATCGATAACAACATACCTTCCTCTGGAATGATTAACAACTGTAAGCCAGTGCCCCCAGTTTTTAACGCTTAATATGCAGGGCATTCCTTTTTTCATTTCCTGATTAAGCATTTTAATTGCTTTATCCGGTTTTGAAGAATTGAAATGTTTCATCCGGCAATCGAATCTTCTCGCTGCGCGGGCGAGGCCTATTTCATCAGTTCCCGCCCACCATGTGCTTCCTGCAATTGCGCTTATTTTTTTTTCATCAATAAATACCCCAAGCATTGCAAATGAATACTTGAGAGCAAATGGACCGCATTGATATTTATTTGGCTGAGGGTAAAAACTCATAATCTTTTATATTGGATTAAACGCTCAAAAATAATAAATCTTTTGAAAACCCAAACAATTTTCTTAAGTTTTTGAGCACATTTTTAGGGATTTAATGAAAGTTGCCGTAATCTTTAACGACAGTTCCATAGACACCCCGGCGGTAAGCCCGGTTAAAAATAACACAGAACTCGGTTTTAAGCCGTATTTCGCAATTTCTAAGAACGATCCTCTGCAGGATTTCAGGGATATTGTAACCGCCCTCGAAAAATCCGGTTATGAGGCATATCTGCTGAATATTAGGGACGATATTAACCTTTTTATTGAAGATTTTATCACTAACAAACCGAATGTGATATTCAACCTTGTGGAATTGTATAAAGAGAACCCAAAACTTGAAATGCCCTTTGCGGGGATTCTGGAATTACTTAAAACACCCATTACAGGCGCTCCTCCAATTGCGTTGGGAACCTGCCAGAATAAAACTTTGACAAAGAAAATACTTAAAAAAGCGGGTATCCGTACGCCCGAATTCAGGTTTATTGAAAAACAGGAAAAAGTTTACAGACATGGTTTAAACTACCCTGTAATTGTTAAACCTGCTTTTGAAGACGCAAGCGTGGGAATTGAGAATGATTCTATCGTCTATAATCAGAATGAACTTAGAAAAAGGATAGAACATGTATTTGAACAGTACAAACAGCCTGTTTTATTGGAGGAGTTTATAGAAGGGCGGGAACTTAACGTTGCAGTTATGGGGGACAAACATCCCGAGGCGCTTCCGATAAGCGAAATTGATTTCTCGCGAATGCCCAAACATCTTCATAACATTGTAAGTTACCAGGCAAAATGGGACCCATATCACGAAGCTTACCATAAAACAATTCCCATTTGTCCGGCTAAACTTCCGGCCAAGATTGAAAGGGAGGCAAAGAAAACAGCTCTTACATGTTTTAGAACCGTCGGATGCCGTGATTATTCCCGCGTTGATATGCGACTTTCAAAAGACAATAAACTTTATGTGCTTGAAGTTAACCCTAATCCTGATCTGACCGAAGGCGCCGGGTTCATGCGTTCTGCGCACGCCGCAGGCTATTCCTACAAAAAAGCGATTAAAATGATAGTTGACCTTGCCTGGGCAAGAAGAATAAGAAAATAATTTTTTAATAGTATCCGGCTGCCTCGCCTCAGCATTCAATTCCTTTTCTTGAAGTTATTCCCTGCTGATAATAATGTTTTATCTCTTTCATTTCGGTTACAATATCTGCTTTATCTATTATTTCCTGCGGGGCATACCTGCCGGTAAGAATCAATTCGACATCAGCCGGTTTGCAATTAATAAACTCTATAATCTCTTCTGTTCTGAAAAGTTTGAAATAGATTGAAACAAACACTTCATCCAGAATAATCAAGTCATATTTTCCCGAAAGCATTTTTTCTTTGGCTTTCTTTAATCCCCCTTTGGCTTTTTCAATTTCGCTTTCAGGAGGAAGCTGCTTTTTAATAACAAACTCCTCTCCACAGCATTGGTCAACTTCAATTATTCCTTCAAATCTTTTTAATGCTTCAATTTCGCTGTAAGGGTATTCTTTCATAAATTGGACAATATAAGTTTTCAATCCGGCCCCCGAAGCGCGGACAGCCTGCCCTAAAGCGGCCGTTGTTTTACCTTTGCCGCCCCCTGTATAAACCTGTGTAAAACCTTTATTCAGCATTTTATTCTTTCCGATTAGAAAATATTTAATAATTATAATATACAACTTTTTGTTGTTGTTTCGGGAAACGCCGTTTACACTTACAGAACCAAACTTAAAGGTTTCCGTCTAAATAGTATATTTAATCAGGAAGACATTTATGAAACGGTATAATTTTCTGTACGTATTGTACATTTTTTTATTCATTTCTTCTGCGATGAATTCAACATGCCTTTCCCAGACTAAAAACTCAGAATTAGAACTTATTTTTATGCAGCCCGATTCAGCCTCTTCCGACTCGGAAAACCCTCTTTATACTATTATTACAAATTCCGAAACCATAAAGACATATAAGGGGTACCTGAAAAACGAACCTGCCGAATGGGCTCTGTTTCTTTATAGTGAGGCATTAAAAATCGCCGGAGACCATACTCCCTCTCAACCGGTTTATCACATTGCCATAGTAAGCGGTGGAAATAATGCTGCCGCCGGATTCCGGCTGCGCAGCGGAAGTGAAATTAAATCGTACCCTAATACTCCTTATATAATACTTGCTCCCGATGACTGGATTTTTACTACAACATTTTTGCATGAAACCGGGCATGCTATTTTATCGCTGTTAAACGGAGGCAGGCATCTGCCGTATAAAGGGTTAATCCCCATACCACATTCAACGGCAGCATTATCAGAGCGGTCAACCGCATTCGATGAAGGTTTTGCAATACACCTTGAAACGCTTGCCGGCTACTTCTGTAATAATGATGTTGTAATCCAGCGTTACAGGCATAACAGTTATTTATTCGGCATTCCATATATACAGAGCGAATATCACCGTCAGGTATCCGATCTTTTAACCTACTCGCAGTCCCGTTCGCGTTATTATGATGTGGCTGAAAATATTTTTGCATTTAATGCTGCATGCAGGGAACCTGAGTATTTCAGGGTTCAGCTCGAAAAAACAAGGGATTTTTCCTCTCTTAGAAACGCAAATCAGCTTTTGCAGTCAGAAGGATTTAATGCCTCTTTCTTCTATAGCTTTCTTATGCGCAACATAAAAAACCCTTCTGCCGATTCGGTTAAAGCCCGGCAGATAAAAATGCTAAAGGCGTTAAAAGCCATGTTCGCTTCAACAGAAATAAACAGCGAATCCCCCCTGTTACTGCATTTCGTTGAAAATTACATTAAGCTTTATCCAAAAGAAGCCGCCGAAACGGCAGATGTCTTTTCGGAATTAACGCACGGAGTTTTTACAGATAAAAAAGCACATATAATTTGGAGAGAACACTATTTAAAATCTTTACAGCTCGACCTTAAAGAGAGGAACAATACGGAGATATTAAATTTATTAGCCCGCTGGAAAAAAGATATCGTAAACGACCCTAAGATTCTGTATTCCAATCTGGGGCCTCAAATAAAATGCTCTGTGCCAGGAATTAATATTGATTTGCCGGCATTCAAATTAAGCAATGCGCTGTCATTCGACATAAATACAGTTGAAGAAGGAATAATAAAAATGATTCCGCAAATATCGGATAAAGAAGTATCTTCATTCCTGAACCGGCGTGCTGAAATGCCTTTCTCGGGCGTTGATGATTTTAAAACCCGTTCTGGATTAAACGGCAAAACTTTAGAGCGTCTTGTTTTTGAATAAAAAAAACGGTCAGGTTTGCACCTGACCGTTTAATTTTCATTTACTGCTTTTATACCGGGCA
>Ga0153915_10002921_pt1 | contig 15617 bp, 13 predicted proteins | sample Opewatmetagenome_2_FD_107003 | JGI IMG/M metagenome (GOLD analysis project Ga0153915, IMG submission 107003) | Freshwater wetland microbial communities from Ohio, USA - Open water 3 Core 3 Depth 3 metaG | ecosystem: Environmental > Aquatic > Freshwater > Wetlands | place: USA: Ohio, Lake Erie...
ATCCTCGCCCGGTTCCGCTCCTTCGGGCTCGATGCCCGGATCGAGCAGTTCGAGGCGCTGATGCCGCGGCCGGTGAGCCGCTCGCTCGAGCTGCTCGCGCCCGAGCACTACACGGCCGAGCTGCGGGAGCCACCCCTGCCGGACGACCCCAGCTCGGGCCAGAGCGACCAGCTCCCGACCTTCAACGCCTACTCGCCCGACGGGGACGTGACCGGCGACCTGGTGTTCGTGAACTACGGCGTACCTGAGGACTACCGGGTGCTGGACAGCCTCGGCATCAGCGTGCGAGGGAAGATCGTTATCGCCAAGTACGGGCAGTCGTGGCGCGGCATCAAGCCCAAGGTGGCCGCCGAGCATGGCGCCATCGGCTGCCTGATCTACTCCGACCCGCGGGACGACGGCTATTTCGTGGACGACGTGTATCCCCAGGGTCCGATGCGTCCATGGCAGGGCGTGCAGCGCGGCAGCGTGATGGACATGCCGACCTATCCCGGCGACCCGCTGTCCCCCGGTTGGGCTTCGGAGCCGGGCAGTCGCCGCCTCCCGATCGCCCAGGCGCAGACGCTGGCCAGGATCCCCGTGCTGCCGATCTCTTATGGCGACGCGCTTCCCCTGCTCAGGAACCTCGCCGGCCCCGTCGCGCCGGAGGCGTGGCGCGGCGCGCTGCCCATCACCTATCACGTCGGTCCCGGGCCGGGGCGCGCCCGCCTCGCCGTGCGCTTCGACTGGAGCACCCGGCCGCTGTACGACGTCGTGGCCACCATGCGGGGAGGCCTCTATCCCGACCAGTGGGTGATCTATGGGAACCACCACGATGCCTGGGTCAACGGGGGCAACGACCCGATCGCCGGCCAGATCTCGCTCGACGAGACGGCCCGTGCACTGGGCTCGCTCCTGAAAACGGGCTGGCGGCCCGCGCGCACGATCGTCCTCGCCGCGTGGGACGGCGAGGAATGGGGGCTGCTGGGCTCGACCGAGTGGGCGGAGAAGCACGCCGAGGAGCTGCGGTCGAAGGCGGCGGTCTACTTCAACGGCGATACCAACGCGCGCGGCTGGCTCGGTGCGAGCGGTTCGCACTCGCTGGAGGAGTTCCTGCGGCAAGTGGCGCGCGACGTTCCGGATCCTTCGGGGAAGGGGAGCGCGCTCGAGGTGGCGCAGCAGCACCGGCGCGAGCAGCGCCCACGCGGGCGCCAGGCAGGCGGACCGGACGAGGGTACGCCGCGCGACACCGCCTTCAGCATCGGGGCGCTCGGCTCCGGCTCGGACTACACGGCGTTCATAGACCACCTGGCCGTGCCCTCGCTCGACGTGCGCTACGGCGGCGCGACGCACGACGGGATCTATCACTCGATCTACGACAGCTACACCTTCTACCGGCGCTTCCTCGACAGCAGCTTCACGGCGGAGGTGGCGCAGGCGCAGACCCTCGGGACGGCGATCCTGCGGATGGCGGACGCTCCCGTGCTGCCGTTCGAATTCCACGGCGTCGCGCGGACGTACGGCCGCTACGCCGACGACATCGGGCGGCTCGCCACGCGCAACGACACCACCAAGGGCCTGGATCTCGCGCAGCTCAAGGGCGCCATCGCGCGCCTCGACAGCGCGGCCACGCGCTACGAGTCGGCGCTCGCGCCCCTGGACGGCGTGACGCCGGCCCAGCTCGCCGCGCGCCGCGCCGCGCTCGGTCGCGTGAACCAGATCCTGTTCGGCACCGAGCGTGCCCTGGCCGACACGGCCGGGCTGCCGCGGCGGCCCTGGTTCGAGCATCTGCTGTACGCACCCGGGTTCTATACCGGATACGGCGTGAAGACGATGCCGGGCATTCGCGAGGCTGTGGAGCAGCACCAGCCGGCCGAGGCGCAGGCGGAGGCGGCTCGGGTGACCGCCGCGATGCTCCGGATGGCCGCCGCGGTGGACCGGGCAGCCCAGGAGCTGAGCGCGGCGCTGCGCTGAGCCCGGCGCGCCCGCCTCGAGCCGAGAGGAGAGCGCGCTCCGGCACGGTCGTTGCTCGGAAGGACCGCAGGCCGAATCACGGGCGGGCGGGAGCGGACTGATGAGGCGATGGAACGGCTGGGGCGAGGAGGCGGCGACCTTCCCGGTGCCGCCGTCCGCGGCCCGATTCCTCGCGCAGCGCGTCGGCGCCGGGAAGGCGCCGCGCGATGCCAGCCTCAGCGACGTCGTTTCCGCGGTTCCGCCATCGCGATTGCCCCCGCATCCGCTGCTCTCGCGCGAACCCGAGGACAGGGTCCGCCACGCGCGCGGGCAGAGCCTCCCGGACTGGATTGCGCTGCGCAGTGGCCGCGTCGGGACATTCCCCGACGGCGTCGCGCGGCCGGCCACGCGCGAGGACGTGCGCAAGGTGCTGGGCTTCGCGGCCGATTCCGGTGCCCGGGTGATCCCGTACGGCGGTGGCACCTCGGTCGTGGGCCACGTGGACCCGATCGCGGGCGACTCGCCGGTGCTCACGGTGAGCATGGAGCGCGTCGCCGGCCTTGTGGCCTTCGACGAGATCAGCCAGCTCGCGACCTTCGGCGCGGGGGTCGCGGGTCCGGACCTCGAGGCGCAGCTTCGGGCCCGCGGCTTCACGCTCGGCCACTTCCCGCAGTCCTTCGAGCTTTCGACGCTCGGCGGCTGGATCGCCACGCGATCCAGCGGCCAGCAGTCCCTCGGATACGGCCGCATCGAGCGGCTGTTCGCGGGCGGGCGCCTCGAGGCTCCGGCCGGCACGCTCGAGCTCCCGCCACACCCGGCCTCCGCGGCCGGGCCCGAGCTGCGCGAGATCATCCTGGGCTCCGAAGGCCGGCTGGGCATCATCACCGACGCCATGGTGCGCGTCTCGCCGCTGCCGGAGCGCGAGCGCTTCTACGCCGTCTTCCTCCCGGCGTTCGAGAACGGGGTGACCGCGGTGCGCCGGCTGGTCCAGTCGCGCCTTCCGCTGAGCATGCTGCGGCTCAGCACCGCGGTGGAGACGGAGACAACGCTGCGGCTCGCGGGACACGAGCGCTTGATCCAGGCCCTGGAGCGGGTGCTCTCGATGCGCGGCGCCGGCCCCGAGAAGTGCATGCTGCTGCTGGGCTTCACGGGCCGGAAGTCAGTCGTCACCGCGACGCGCAAGGACGCGATCGCCATCGCGACGGAGGCGGGGGGCGTGCGCGTCGGCGGCGGGGTCGTGGGCAAACAATGGCAGCGGAGCCGGTTCCGCGTACCGTACCTGCGCAATGCCCTGTGGGAGACGGGCTACGCGGTGGACACCCTCGAAACCGCGACGACCTGGAGCCGCCTGCCCCGGCTCCTGGGAGCCGTGGAATCCGCGCTCGGCTCCGCCCTCGCGTCCGCGAGCGAGCCGGTGCACGTCTTCACCCATCTCTCGCACTTCTATCCGGACGGGGCGAGCCTGTACGCGACCTACCTGTTCCGCCTCGCGGCCGACCCGGATGAAACCCTTGAGCGCTGGCGCACGCTGAAGGGCGCCGCCAGCCGCGCCATCGTCGGGCACGGCGCGACGATCACACACCACCACGGAATCGGGCTCGACCATGCGCCCTATTTGAGATCCGAGAAGGGCGAGCTCGGCATGGCACTGCTGCGCGATGTATGCGCGCGCTTCGACCCCAAGGGCATGATGAACCCGGGCAAGCTGGTCTGAGTGGCGGCCGCGGCACGGCAGCGCGCGACCTGGCGCGGGGCCTGGCGCGACGAGGTGTGGGCGCGGCTGGGCGAGCCGTGGGAAGTGATCGTGGTCGGCGGCGGCATCACGGGCGCGGGCATCCTCCGCGAGGCGACGCGCGCCGGGCTCAAGGCGCTCCTGGTGGAGCGGCGCGACTTCGCCTGGGGCACCTCCAGCCGTTCCTCCAAGCTCGTCCACGGCGGGCTGCGCTATCTCAGGGAGGGGAAGGTCCGCCTGACGCGCGCATCCGTCGCCGAGCGCGAGCGGCTCCTGGCCGACGGCCCCGGACTCGTCGAGCGCCTTGGCTTCCTGCTCGCCACCTACGAGGGGGCACACCCGGGTGCGCTGACCTACAGGGCGGGACTCGGCGTGTACGACTTGCTCGCGCTGCGGTGGAGCCACCAGCACTACGAGGCGGACGACTTCAGGATGCTCGCCCCGCACATCGCCGAGCGCGGGCTCCAGGGCGGGTTCCGCTTCGGCGACGCCCAGACCGACGACGCCCGACTGGTGCTGCGGGTGCTGAAGGAAGCCGTCGCCGGCGGCGCGCTCGCGCTCAACTACGCCCCGGTGGAGAGCCTGATCCGGGAGCGCGGGTCGGTGGCGGGCGTGCATGTGGTGGATGGCGAGACGGGGCGCGGCGCCGACCTCCGCGCCACGGTGGTGATCAGCGCGACCGGCGCGTGGGCGGACCAGCTGCGCGGCCAACTCGGCGCCGCACCCCGGATCCGGCCGCTGCGCGGCAGCCACCTCACCTTCCCGGCCTGGCGGTTCCCGGTGGCCCAGGCCGTGAGCTTCGCGCATCCCAAGGACCAGCGTCCGATTTTCTTCATGCCCTGGGAGGGGGTGACCCTGATCGGCACGACCGACGTGGACCACACCGGCCCGCTCGATCCGGAGCCCGCGGCCAGCTGGGAGGAAGTGCGCTACCTGCTCGAGGCCATCCAGGCGGAGTTCCCGTCGCTGGGCATCACGGCGCACGACGTCACGGCGAGTTTCGCCGGCGTGCGGCCGGTGATCGGCACGGGGAAGGCCGATCCGTCCAAGGAGTCCCGGGACCATGCCGTGTGGGACGAGAACGGTCTGCTGACGGTCACCGGAGGCAAGCTGACCACGTTCCGTCTGATGGCCCTCGATGCCCTCAAGGCGGCCCGGCGCAGGCTGCCCCGCCTCGCGGCGCTGAGCGCCGGCACGCGCGCCCTCGACCCGGTCAATCCGGACCTCCCCGCCGCCGCCGACGCGCTGGGCGACGACGAGCGCCGCCGGCTCACCGGGCGGTTCGGCGCCGAGGCGCCGGAGTGCGTGGCCGCGGCCCATCCGGGTGAGCTGGCAGCCATTCCCGGCACGCGCACGCGGTGGGTGGAGCTGCGCTGGGCCGCACGCGCCGAGGGCGTGGTCCATCTGGACGACCTGCTGCTTCGCCGCGTGCGGCTGGGACTGCTCCTGCCCGACGGCGCGCGAGAGTTGCTGCCGGAAGTGCGCAGGATCTGCCAGCCGGAGCTGGGCTGGGACGATGCCCGATGGGAGGCCGAGGCCGATCGCTACGCGAACACGTGGCGCTCCTGCTACAGCCTCCCGCCGGGCGCCGCGGCCGCCGGCGCGACGCCGCACTCCTGACGGACGCTCCGGCCGGCGATATTACCGGGCCGTGTCCATCAGCCGCGACCTGCTGCTCCGCGCATCCCGGAGCGAATTCCTGGCCCGCCAGCTCGTGCGGCGCGCCTTCCTGCGCCGTGCCCTGCGTCGCTTCATGCCCGGCGAGGAGCTGTCGGACGCACTCGAAGCCGCGACTCGGTTCGCCGCCGCAGGGATCGGCACCGTCCTGACGCAGCTCGGCGAGAACGTCACCACCGTCGCCGAGGCCGGGGCCGTGCGCGACCACTACCTCGGCGTGCTCCAGCACGTGGAGCAGGGCCGCCTGCCGACGCATCTCTCCGTGAAGCTCACCCACCTCGGGCTGGACGTGGATCGCGGTGCCTGCGAGCAGGCCCTCCGCGCTCTGGCCGCCCGCGCCGCCCGGGCGCGCACCGTACTCTGGATCGACATGGAGGACTCGCACTACACCGACGCGACGCTCGAGCTGTACGCCAAAGTGAGGGCGGACCACTCAGGCCTGGGCCTCTGCCTCCAGGCATACCTGCGGCGCACCACCGGGGACCTGGAGCGGCTCCTCGCGCTCGCCCCCACAATCCGGCTGGTGAAGGGTGCCTATGCCGAGGGGCCTGCAATCGCCTTCCCGAGGAAGCGGGACACGGACGCGTCGTACCTCGCGCTCGCGGCGCGATTGCTGGAGCGAGCCGCGCACGGCACAGCCAGGCCGGTCTTCGGCACCCACGACATGCGGCTGATCGGGCAGATCCGGGAGAAGGCCGCCGCCCTCGGGGTGCCGCCGGGCGGGTACGAGTTCCACCTGCTCTACGGCATCCGCGAGGCCGACCAGCGCGCGCTCGCCGCCCAGGGCGAGACGCTCCGGGTGTTGATCAGCTACGGCAGCGCATGGTTCGCCTGGTACATGCGCAGGCTCGCCGAGCGTCCAGCGAACATCTGGTTCGTGGTGCGGAATCTCGTATAGGCGGCGCGCCCGTCGAACCCGCAGTGGGGCGGTACGTGGCGCTAGAAGGGCCGCGTGTAGCGCGGGCAGGCGACGAGCCGCAGCACCGCGGCCCGCGCATCGGTGACGAAGCGCTGCCCGGCCACGCTGGTCCCCGTACGCGTTGCGCCGGCCAGGGTGACGTAGCCTCCCAGCACCGCGCAGCCTCCGGCGACGAGCTCCCCGGCCAGGAGGTCGCGCTCCCGGTCAATGTCGGGCGCGATGCGATGCGTCACGGTGCGGCGCCGGGCGCTCACCAGCATCCCCACGTCCTCGGTGGCCGCCGCCGCCCACAGCGTGCCCGTCGAGTCCGCCTGCCAGAGCCGGACGTGGTGCCGTACCCGTGCCGAAGGACTCGCGCGCTCGAATCGAAGGTCTTCGACCCGACCCGCGTAGAACTCATGGCTCATTGGCGCGACGGAATCTCCGCGCGCGAGGACGATCGCCTCCGCTTCCTTGGCGAGGGCGCCGAACGTGGAGGGCTTGGCGGGCAGCCACCCCCCACGGCTGAACGCCGAGTCCACCTCCTCTCGGGAGCCGCGCAGCACGAGGTTGATGGGATCGGCGCCCGCAGTCCCGCGCTTGTTCAGCGCGCGGGGCGGCAGTGGCGGTAGGGAGAGCGCCACCGACCGATCCTCCGCCAGCGCCGGACGCACGCACCGGCCGGGGATCGGCACGACGAGCGACACACTGAGGCGCAGCGTTCCCCGTTGCCCGGCGAGGATGTGGGCGCCCGGACCCCGGAGCACCAGATCCACGCCCGTGAACGCGACGGCCGGAATCAGGCCGAACCCCGTGGCCACTCCGGCGACCCCGGCCGCGCCCGCCGTGCCCACGAACCCGCGGATGGAGCGCGGCCTTCCAGTCACCACGCCGCGCAGGGACCAGGAGCCGTGCGGCGCCCACTCGAGCGAGTCGAGCGCGGCGAAGATTGGCACCCAGGTGCTGGGCGCGGCGAGGATCGAGTCGAACCGCAGCGTCAGATACCCCCGCCTCCCGAACAGGCGTCCCGGCTCGGACGCGACGACGGTGCCCAGGATGGGCGTGAACGCGGGAACGAGAATGCAGCCCCCGGCTTCCAGGTCCGTCATGGTCTGTACGGCGATGACGCCCCCCGTCTTGTCCCGGCCGCCGGTGAGCGATTGCGTGAAGCGGATCGGTACCACGGTGCCCGCGGAGAACACGCCGGAACGGTCGAGGCCATGGGGGGCCGGCCCTTGAAGGACCGCGAGAGCCACAAGCAGGCCTGCCGGAGACATATAGAACTAATATCAGCACGGACCGAAGCAATCGAAGTACCAGCCCGCCCGGCACTTCCGTAGCAGGGCCGGGTCGGCTAGCCTATGTAGACAGTTGACGAATCCTGCGCAGCCCCGCCGGCCCCGCAGACTCGGCATCCCGACCCAGGAGCGCGTCATGGAGCCCGCGCGGGCATGACCCGGTCTGGCGGTGCGCCCCCCCGCCATACCCCGCCTCCCGGCGAGGCGGACGCGGTGCAACCTGCCGCCCCCGCGGGCGAGAGCGGCGGCCGCGGCCGCAGCGCGATGCGGCGTGCGTTCGACGCGCTTCGGGACGCGGTCCAGCAGCTGTTCTCCCCGTTCACGACGTCCGAGCAGTTGGTGGAGGTACTCCGTCGGGTCGAAGGCATCCGCTCCGCCGCCGAGATCGCCGAGCGCCGCTGGCTGGAGGCGCAGCTGCGGCAGGCGCAGAAGCTGGAAACCGTCGGGCAGCTGGCTGGCGGCATAGCGCACGACTTCAACAACATCCTCGCCGTGGTCCTCGCCAACACGGAGCTGCTCGCGTCTGCGCTCCCGGCCGACCGCCCCGACCTCAGGCACAGCGTCGAGAGAATCCAGGCGGCGGCGCGCGGCGGCGCGAGCATGGTCCGCGGCCTGCTCGGCTTCAGTCGGCGCGCCGACCTCAGCTTCGTGACCCTCGATCTGCGCGAGGCCGTCGCCGAGCTGGGGCAGATGGTGCGCCCGATCCTCTCCGACGACGTGGAGATGCACATTGTCGCGCCGTCGACGCCATCTCCGGTCCGGGCGGACGCCGGCGCGCTGCACCAGGTTCTCCTCAACCTCGTGACCAATGCCCGCGATGCCATGCCCTCCGGCGGCACGCTCAAAATCGAGGTCGCGGACGCGCCCATCGAGGGGAGCTTCCCCGAGTCCGTCCCATGGGTGGACCCTGAGGCCTACTACTGCGTCTCGGTCAGCGACACCGGCGTCGGGATGGACCAGGAGACGGCCGAGCGGATCTTCGAGCCGTTCTTCACGACCAAGGCGCCGGGTGCCGGCACCGGCCTCGGCATGGCCATGGTGTACGGCCTCACCAAGCAGCACGGCGGGTTCGTGCACGTCTACAGCGAGCCGGGCGCCGGCACGACCGTGAAGGTGTACCTGCCCCGCTCGCCGGAAGCTGCGCCCGCCGAGGCGGCGGCCGCCGCCGCCGCCGCGCCGGTGGGAGGCAAAGAGACGATCCTGCTGGTCGAGGACAAGGCGGAGCTGCGCGCCACCACCCGGCGCGTGCTCGAGCGCCTGGGCTACACCGTGATCGAGGCGGTGGACGGCGAAGACGGCCTGGCGAAGCAGCGCGCGTTCCGCGACCGGATTGACCTCATCCTCTCCGACATCGCGATGCCGAAGCTCAACGGGCCGATGCTGTACCGCGCGGTGCGGGAGACCGACCCGTCGGCCCGCTTCCTGTTCACCAGTGGCTACACGGAGAGCGACATCGAGCAGCGATCGCTGCTGGCGCCGGGGGTGCTGTTCGTCGCGAAGCCCTGGACCATCGCCGACCTCGCGCGCCAGGTCCGGAAGGCGCTGGCCGCGCTGGCGACGCCCGCCTAGCTACTTCGCCCGTTCCAGGTAGGTCCCCGTCCGCGGGTCCACCCGCACTTTCACGCCGCTGTCGAGAAACTCCGGTACCTGGATGGTCACGCCGTTGCTGAGCTTAGCGGGCTTGGCGCTCGCCGTCTTGGTCGCGGTCTTCATCACCGGCGCCGTCTCGACGATGGTGTACTCCATCGCCGCCGGGAGCTCGATGCCCACGACCTGACCGTCGAGCAACTCGGCGGTGACGTGGATCTCGGGCCCGAGCCACAGCAGCGCGTCCCCCACCACCTCTTCACTCAGCGAGTACTGCTCAAAGGTGTGCGCGTCCATGACGTGGACGCCCTGGTCGTCGCGGTAGAGAACCTGGAACTCCTTGGTGTCGAGCCGCGCCTCGTCCACGTAGTCCGTGGCGCTGAACCGCGTGTCGAACGTGTTCCCGCTCACCAAGTTCCGCATCCGGACCTGCACGAACGCACGCAGGTTGCCCGGGGTGCGGTGCTGGAAATCCATGACGCGACAGGGCTGCCCGTCCACCATGAGCACGTGCCCCTTCCGTACTTCCGATGCCTTCATGACGCCCTGCAACCGAAGAGGTTGAACGCAAGAGGCGCCGCAGGAGGCCGCGTCTTCCGGCCGGTCTGCGGCGCCCCAAGACCGGGCGGGAACCTAACCGCGGCGGGCGGCGCGCGCCACCCGGAGCCCCGAGGCACGCCGGCTCCATGGCTGCCGACGTCGCCTGGGTGACCCTGGCCAGCGCAGGTTATCATGTACCGGGCGAATCTCCCACCTGAGCGACGCACGGCGAACTGGCGGTTGGATATGGGCAGCCCATGGGATCCCAACCTGTCCGGCGAGGCTTGAGCGGCATGGACGGGGCGCTGCTGAACGTGAATCAGCGTCGCCGAGTCGGCACGCACATACGGCTGCTCGTGGAAGACTTGGAGGAGATCGCGGCGTGGCCGGAGCTGGGACGCAGCGGCGAGCCGTACGCGTCGATCCGCGAAGCCATACGCGCGCTGCGCGTCGCGATAGAATCCCTCCGCGCGGCTCTGGCGCTCCCCGCCGATGCGCCGCCGCCGCTGCGCCGTCGCGTGATGGCCACCGCGGAGGTGTGGGCGACCAGCATGGAGGACCTGAAGTCCCGGCACCTCGTCGCGTACGGGCGCCTGCATCCCGGCCTCAGTAAAGCGCTCGATCCGCCGCTCGACGACATCGTGCGTCAGCTGCAGCGACTCGCCGACCTGGCGAACCGCCTGCCCGACGCATGAGCCAGGACAGCGGCCGGCGCGCCCCTGCGGGCGCAGCCACCAGCCTAGACCGCTTCTGACCGTGCCTACCTCCGCGCAACCCTTTCTCGTCCGGCTGTGTCGCACACGTGACCGTCACCGTCCGGAGCCCCGTGCAGGACGCTGAGCTGATCGCCCGAGCCCGCGCGGGGGACCCTGCGGCAGAGCGGGCTTTGTACGAGGCGCACGTCGATCGCGTGTACCGGCTCGCCTACCGGCTCGCTGGCGACGACGACCGGGCGCGGGACTACACGCAGGAGACGTTCATCCGCGCGTTCGAGCGCCTGCGCGAGTTCCGCGGTGAGGCGCGGTTCTCGACCTGGCTGCATGCGATCGCGCTGTCGGTCGCGCTGAACGGCCTGCGCCAGGTGAAGCGGCTCCGCCGGTACGAGACGAGCCTACAGGACGGGCAGGACGTGGCGGGGACGGGCCGCGAGGCAGAGCCGGACCTGAAGCGGCGGCTCGCGGAGGCCATCGACGCGCTGCCGGAGGGATATCGCACAGTGTTCGTGATGCACGACGTGGAGGGCTACACCCACGATGAGATCGGCGCCGCGCTGGGCGTCGAGGCGGGGACTTCCAAGGCGCAGCTGTCGCGCGCCCGCGCCAAGCTGCGCTTCGTTCTGGCGGATTTCGCGGGAGAGTGGGTCTCATGACGACACCACGCGACGACGATGCACTGCCCGAGCGGCTGCTCGACGCCGCCCTCCACTATCACGCCCCGTTGCCCACTCCGCGCGAGGAGATGTGGGTGGCGATCGCGGCCGCGCGCCGGCGCCGCCATGCGGTACGGCGGATCGCCCGTCCGCTCGCCTGGAGCCTCGCGCTCGCTGCCGCGCTGGTGCTGGGCATCGGGATCGGGCGGCATGGCTGGCTGGGCGGCGCGCCCCGGGGCGCGGCCCCTGTCGCCGCGGGCGCCGCTCCTGGCGCCCCGTACCGCGTCGCGGCCGCGCAGTACCTTGCGCGCACCGACGTGCTGCTGACCGACTTTCGCGCCGTGAGCAGGACGGGCCGGCTCGACCCGCAGTTCCTCGCCTCGGCGCGGGACCTCCTCACCACCACGCGCTTGATGCTCGATTCGCCTGCGGGAAACGACCCGCATCTGCAGATCCTGCTCCAGGATCTCGAGCTGGTGTTGGCGCAGATCACCCAGCTGCCGACCGAGGCGGTTGGGAGGACCGAGCTCGACCTGATCAACCAAGGATTGACCCAACGCAGCGTGGTGGCCCGGATCCGGGCCGCGACGCCCGCAGCCGGCGCTCCGGCACGCACAATAGGAGCCCTCTGATGCTCACCACGTTGTCGGTGCTCGCCGCCCTCACCGCCATGATGCAGGGCGCGCCCGCCCCCTCTCCCGCGCCGCGCAGCACCCGTGGCGCCGGGCTCGCGCCGGCCCCGAACGCCCAGACGCGACTGGGCCCCGGACCCGGGACGGCGCGGGACCGGGATCTCGACGCACTGCCGCGGGCGGCGTGGGCGCCGCAGGATCCGGCGGACTCGCTGTATCGGGCCGGGCGCCAACTGCTGAACAGCGGCCGCTACGCGGACGCCGCCCGCGCGTTCAACGACCTGATCCAGCGCTACGCCCGTTCGACCTACGTGCCGGACGCGTACTACTGGGCCGCGTTCGCGCTGTACCGGACGGGCAACGACGCGAACTTCCGCCGCGCGACGACCATGCTCGAGTACCAGGCATCCCACTACCCGCGCGCCGCGACCCGCGGGGACGGCGACGCGCTGCTGGCGCGCGTCTACGGCGAGCTGGCCCGGCGGGGGGACCCGCATGCCGGTGAGTGGGTGCAGGCGCATGCCAGCGCCGGGGCTGCCGACACCGGGCGCGGCACCAGGGTGGCCTGCTCGACCGACGAGGACGACCCGCGCGTCGCCGCGATCAACGCGCTGCTGCAGATGGACGCCGCGAACGCGGTGCCGATCATCAGACAGGTGCTCGCGAGGCGGGATCCCTGCTCGGTGGAGCTGCGGCGCAGGGCGGTGTTCCTGCTGTCGCAGAAGCGCACCCCGGAGACCGAAGACATGCTCCTCGCGGTCGCGCGCGACGACCCCGACGGCGACGTGAGGCAGCAGGCCGTGTTCTGGCTGTCGCAGGTGGGGAGCGACAAGGCGGTAACGGCCCTGGATTCGATCCTCCGCGTCTCGACAGATGCCGACTTGCGGGAGAAGGCCGTGTTCGCGCTGTCGCAGATTCGCAGCCCGCGCGCCGGCCAGATTCTCCGCGACCTCGCGGCTCGCGAGGACGCCTCCGAGGAGACGCGGGAGAAAGCCGTCTTCTGGCTGGGGCAGCGGCATGGCACGGACAACGCGGCCTTCCTGCGCGATCTCTACGCCCGGGTGACACCTTCGGACCTCAAGGAGAAGATCATCTTCTCGCTCTCCCAGATGCGGTCCGTGGAGAACACGCGCTGGCTCATGGACCTCGCCGTGAACTCACGCGAGGACGTCGAGCTGCGCAAGAAGGCGCTGTTCTGGGCCGGGCAGTCCGGCGCCGACATCGGCGACCTGGTGCAGCTCTACGACCGCACCAGCGATCACGACATGAAGGACCAGTTGATCTTCGTGTACTCGCAGCGGCACGAGTCGCAGGCACTCGACAAGATGATAGACATCGCCCGGCACGAGACGGACCGCGAGCTGCGGAAGAAGGCCGTCTTCTGGCTGGGGCAGTCCCACGACCCGCGCGCGGCGCAGGTCCTGCTGGAGATCATCAACCAATGACCCGCGCGCTCTTGGCGCTCGCCGCAGCGCTCGGCACCGCCCTGTCTGCCCCCGGGCCCGTCCTCACCCAGACCCTGGCGCAGCGCATTGCGCGGGCTCCGGACGGCGCCGTGCACCTCACCTTCGCCGCGCGCGAGGGAGTGTGTGGCAACGGCGCGGGCGTGATCTCGCTCGACTGCGCCAACAGCAGCTGCGGCCGCCGCCGCATGACGGTGACCTCGGACTGGGAGAGCGACGGCCCGTGCGCCTGCGAGTCGGGCCCGGTGCGCCTCGCGCTCCAGGTCACGGGCGGCCGGGTCACGCGCCTGCGGACCTACGTCGGCGGGAGCTGGAGGCCCGGCACGGCCGCGACGGACCTGGGCGTAGCGGGGGCAGCGGAGGCGGTGCGCTTCCTCCTCGACTTGGCGCGCGCGGGCGACGGCCCGGCGGCCGGAGAGGCGGTTTTCCCCACGACCCTCGCCGACTCCGTGACGGTGTGGCCCGATCTGGTGAGGCTCGCCCGCGACGCCGCCGCCACCCGGCGGGTCCGCGAGCAGGCAGTCTTCTGGCTCGGCCAGGCGGCGGGCGAGGCCGCGGTGAAGGACCTCACCGACATGGTTGGCGACGACTCGCTGGACCGCGACGTCCGGGGGCACGCCGTGTTCGCTCTCTCCCAGCAGCCCAGGGACGTGGGTGTGCCCGCGCTGATCCAGATCGCCCGGACCAACCGCAATCCCGACGTGCGCAAGAAGGCCTTCTTCTGGCTCGGCCAGACCGGCGACCCCCGCGCGGTCGCGCTGTTCGAGGAGGTGCTCACGAAGCCCTGACGACCCCGGCCAAGGCGGTTTGCGTGACCGTGACCGGATGACCCAGGCCGACGCGGTCCGACGGCCGGTGGACGGGCTCCACCGATCCTCAGCGCTGCGTCCGGCGCGCCTTCAGGGCCTTGATGAATCCCGCCAGGGCGCGCCATTCGTCCGCATCGAGGCCCGCGTCCTGCAGCGGATGCGGTGTCGGTGGGAGATTGGCGGCCTGCGCGGCCTCGGCGGCATCGAGATAACCGGCGGCCTGCATCAGCTTCAGGTAGGGGATGCCGAGCACGTCGGCCAGCCGCGCCAGGACACGTGGTGAAGGGCTCTCGACCCGGCCACGCTCCAGTTTCTGCAGATAGGATGCGGAGATTCTGGCAGGCCCCGCCACGGCTTCCAGCGACCTGCGAGACGACGCTCGTGCCCGGCTCAACTCTGTGCCCAGCTGTTTCAGCATGAACACAGGCTACACTATAGTTGACGGAATGTCAACTATAGTTCACGACCCCATCATCCTTGCCGTGCTCCCAGCCTTGTGGCGAAGGCTCAGGCCCACCCACAGGGCGGTGGTTTCGTGCGAGGAAGTCACCCGCCAAGGGCCTGGCTAGCGACTCCCAGCGCCCGCGATCGTCCTCCGCGCCGATGCGAGCTGCTTCTGCAGCTCGGGGACCGCGCCCGCGGTTCCGGGGTTGGCCGCCAGTCTCTTGAGCGCGAGCGACACCGCATCCAGGCCCAGGTTCGCCCCGAAGCGCGTCGACACCTGCCTCAGCGCGCTCTGGAAGCCGGGATCGGCCTCCAGCTCGGTCTCGCCAAGCGCCTGCGCCTTGGCAAGGATGTCAGTGAGGACGGCGATCGCCCGCCGGGCGTTCGCCGGCGAGGCCAGGTTCTTCGAGCTGGTGAACTGCGTCACCTCGGGCAGGCTGGCCGCGAAGGTTCGCAGCGCGGCGGCCTGTTTCGCGTTGCGCGGGTGGTTCTGGTGCATGACCGCCTGCGCGGCGCCCATGATCGCGAACGGCGCCATCGCCGCGTGGCTCAGCACCGGCGGGCCGGAGACGACGCCGGCCACCGGCAGGCCGAGGAGTGCCAGGCCGCCCAGACCGTGCGCCAGGTGCAGCGCCTTGCCCTCGATCTTGAATACGATCCGGACCACGTCGCGCACGGGCGCGAAGCCCAAGACCGCTCCCGCCACCAGGCTCACGAGCGACGCGCGCGAATGGCCTCCGGCCCTGAAGTGCTCGTACGCGATCAGGCAGCCGACGGAGATCAGCAGGAACCCGCCGTGCATCAGGATCCTCGTGGCGACCGATCCCAGCGACCGGCCGCGCTCGGCCGGGCCCTGCGAGCCGGGCTGCCCGGAAGCGGTCAGGGCGCCATCATCTTCCTTGGCCGTCGCAGGCGGCCTGTTCTGGGCGAGAAGCCGCACGATCTACTCCTGCAACGGGGCGTGATGACGCTGCCGAACGAGCAGCGCCCGATTCACAACCTTCGTCCTACGCCTCGGTGGTTTGTTGAATCGAATGTCGTCGGCCCAATCGGAATGCGCAACAGCCACAGAACACAAGCGCGACCGGCCAAATTCTCCGATCGCGCCTCGAGTTGCCCCTCCTGGGATCGAACCAGGACTCTCCTGATCCAGAGTCAGGCGTGTTGCCAATTACACCAAGGGGCAAGGCCTTCAGTGGAGCTGAGGGGGCTCGAACCCCTGACCTCCTGGGTGCG
>Ga0153915_10002922_pt1 | contig 15616 bp, 12 predicted proteins | sample Opewatmetagenome_2_FD_107003 | JGI IMG/M metagenome (GOLD analysis project Ga0153915, IMG submission 107003) | Freshwater wetland microbial communities from Ohio, USA - Open water 3 Core 3 Depth 3 metaG | ecosystem: Environmental > Aquatic > Freshwater > Wetlands | place: USA: Ohio, Lake Erie...
AAACTGTATCGAAACTTATCTCCAGGTATTTATTCTTATAAAGATTATAAAGAAGACTTATCAAAGAAATAATGACAATAATACCGAGGAGATAAATAATGGGATCTTTTGTTAAGAGAGTAAATGTTTCCTCGACAAATTCTCCCCTTATCAATAAATAAAGTGCAAATACAACAAAATAAATTATAGTCGACTGGTAATAAAAAGACATATTGTATTTAAATTTCTCTCTTGTATATTGTTTTTCGGGACTCATACTGCACCTGCAAATTTTATTGCACTTTCAGCAATCATATCAGCTGCACGGGGTTTACCAAATTTTTTAACATTTCTTCCCAATTCTTCAAGTTTATTATCATCAAATACTGTTGAAATTATTCGATCTGCGAGAATATTTTTAGCGTCCTTATCCTCAACAAGGATTACAGCATTTTCATCAGCGAGCGATTTTGCATTATAGTATTGATGATTTTCAGCAACATTTGGTGAAGGGATTAATATTGAAGGAATTTCCAGCACCAGCAGCTCTGCAATTGTTGTTGCACCGGCCCTGGCTACCACAATATCTGCTGCAGAGTATGCGAGATTCATATCTTCAATGAACGGCAAAATAATAATTCCGGCAGAAACCAGGTCTTTATATTTATCATAATAAATATTCCCGGTCTGCCAGATAACCTGAAGATTTTTCTTTTTGAAATCAGACAATGAATCGGATACTACCTCATTAATGGAGGATGCACCAAGACTGCCGCCAAGCACCAGCAATGTTTTATTTTGTTGATTAAGATTGAAATGACTTAAAGCTGCATTCTTTGCAATCTTAGTCAGGCTTTCTCTAATAGGATTACCTGTTACTTTTATAATCTCTTTATTCTTTAAATATTTTATTGAGTCGTTATAACTCACGTGAATTTCATCAGCATATCTTTCGAGCAGCCGTGTTGTAATACCCGGGTAACTGTTCTGTTCGAGGAGAATTACTTTTGCTCCCATTACGGAAGAACCCCAGATTGCCGGCCCCGCAACATATCCTCCCGAACCGATAGCAACTTTGGGTCTGAATCTCATACTTATTATCAATGACTGCAGTAATGAGACTCCCAATTTTAATGGGAACAGAAAATTCTCCAGGTTAAAAGTTCTTGAAAATCCTTTTATCCAGATTGATTTGAATTTATAACCGAGTTTAGGAATAACTTTACCTTCAATTTTTGTTTTAGTACCAACAAACAGTATATCTGCTTCGGGAATTTTTGCTTTTATTTTATCAGCAACTGCAATAGCCGGAAACAAATGTCCGCCCGTTCCGCCGCCGGCAAATAAAAACCTGTATTCTGTTTTAGTTCCTGCCATTATCAGCTTTCTTCCATAATCAGATTCTGCTTGCTCTCAATAGCTCTTTTTTCACGTGCTGCATTAGTGAATCCTATATTAAAGAGAATACCGATTGAGATACACATAAATAACAAAGAGGTACCCCCATAACTTATAAACGGGAGCGGCAGACCCGTTGTTGGCACAAGTCCTGTGGCTACAGCGATATTAATGAACGCATTAACCAGTACCGAGATTGAAATTCCGAAAGCGAGCAGCTGCCCGAACACGTCCCTGCACTTTTTTGCTATCAGAATTCCTGCAATAAAGAGAACGAGATAAGCGAAAAGAACCAGCACCGAACCAATGAACCCGAGCTCTTCACCGAGAATAGCAAAAATAAAGTCACCGTAAGCCTCGGGAAGGAATAGATTACTCTGTCTACTGTAGCCCAAACCAACACCAAAAATGCCGCCGCTTCCCAAACCAAGCAATGCCTGCCTTACCTGAATATTTATATCTCCACCGGTACTAAAGCTGTGGATAAAAGTAAAAATTCTTTCACGGGAATGGTTAAAACACATAGCTCCGATGCCGCCTAAAAATGAAAAGAATCCCATCGATGCAAGGATATGTTTTGATTTAGCTCCGCCCGCATAGAGCATCGCTATTGAAATAATCAAAACGAGAATTCCATTACTGAGATTAGGTTGAACAAAAATGAGTACGGCAGTTACCATTACCCAGATTATTAAATAAATGAAACCATGCTTAAAGTTCTCAATATCCTTCCCTTTGCGTTCAATCAGTGCTGCCAGATGAATAATAACAGCAAGCCTTGCCAAATCTGCCGGTTGAAAAGTCGTAAACCCCAGATTTATCCATCTGCCTGCACCTTTAATATTCGGGGCGGCTATAAATGTCAGAAGCAGCAATCCGATAGACAACAACAGCAAATACTTACTGTATTTCTTATAATTCTCATATGGTACTATTGCAAACACCACCATGAATAAAATACCGGCTACAACTTTAGAGAAGTGAGAACTGAATAAATGAAATAAACTATCAAATTTAAATGCACTGTATGTGCTGCTTGCACTCATGACAAGTACCAATCCTAAAAGGCTCAATACAAAAGCATCCAGAAATACTGTTAGCGCGAGTTTTTTCATTATAAATTATTTACTGCTTCTTTAAATACTCTTCCCCGGTGTTCATAATTGTCATACATATCAAAGCTGGCGCATGCTGGAGACAACAAAACAATGTCTCCGTGCCGTGCTTCAAGGTTTGCTGCATGAATCACATCTTCCATAGTCTGTTTTACTTCTACTTTAATATCCCTGTGAAAAAAATTAAATACTTTATCTGCCGATGAACCAATGGCATAAATTTTTATTACTTTCTCAAGCACAAGCGGTCTGATCTGGTTATAATCGTTTCCTTTGTCCTGACCGCCGAGGATAAGAAATATTTGTCCGGGCAGACCCTTCAAGGCATACCAGACAGAATCAACATTAGTAGCCTTTGAATCATTAATATACTTAACACCCTCAATTTCCCTGACAAATTCGAGTCTGTGCTCAACACCTTCAAATGTTCTTAACGCTTTAATAATTTTGTCATTATCCAGATCAAATATTTTGGCAGCTGTAATCACCGCCATTGCATTGGCAGTGTTGTGCTCACCTACCAGGTTTATATCTGAAACTTTGCAGCTGAACTTCAATTGGCTGTCTTTGTTGAAGAAAATATCTTCGCCGGAGTTGTATGTACCGTTGCCGAGTGTTTCGGATAATGAAAAATAATACGACTTACTCTTATGCGGGGTCATGGAATTCATAAGAGTATCATTATCTTTATTGAGTATCAGAAAATCTTTTTCATCCTGGTTTTTATATATCAGCATTTTTGACTGAATATAGTTTTCAATCTTATTTTCATACCGGTTCAGATGATCGGGAGTGATGTTCAATATCATTGCAACCTTAGGCTTGAAATTTTCAATCAGGTCGAGCTGAAAACTGGAAACCTCAAGTGCTACAAATTCATCTTCTTTTACATCGTGCGCAATTTCAGAGAAAGCATACCCGATATTGCCTGCCAGATATGTTTTCTTTCCACAGGTATTAAATACATGACCGCAGAGACTAGTAGTGGTTGTTTTACCATTTGTGCCGGTGATGGCTATTACTATTCCTTTACATACAGAGGCGGCAAGTTCGAGCTCACTGATAATTTTTATGTTTTTTGCCCTTGCACTCTTAATTATTTCGGCATTAGAAGGAACCCCCGGACTAATAATCATAAGAGCACAATTCAGAGCCCTTTCAGTGTGCTGGCCGGTTTCAAATTCTATTTTATTTTCTTCCAGTACATCAAGAAATTCTTGCAAAGCTTTTCCGGAAGCCGAATCCGTTACGAAAGGTTTACCGCCATATCTCATAATTAACTTGGCTGCACCAACTCCGCTCCTTTTGGCTCCAACCACAGTTATATTTTTTCCTGCAAGATTCATTTTTTATCTTATCTTAAATGATGCTAAACTGAGTATAGCAAGAATAATTGCTACTATATAAAACCTGATGACAATTTTTGGTTCCGGTAATCCCATCATCTCAAAATGATGATGAATGGGCGCCATCTTAAAAACTCTTCTTCCCTCTCCGTATTTCTTTTTGGTTATTTTAAAATAAACCCGCTGGATTATTACGGAAATTGTTTCAAGAAAAAATATCCCGCCGAGGATGGGTATCAATAATTCCTTCTTAATTAATACAGCAAGAATACCGAAAGCTCCTCCGAGTGCGAGAGAACCGGTATCACCCATAAACACCTGGGCGGGATATGAATTAAACCAGAGAAAACCCAGAGAGGCACCTACCAGGGCTGCAACAAAAACAGTCAGCTCACCGGCGCCCGGGAGATAAATAATACTAAGGTAATTCGAAAAGATTGAATTACCGCTAATGTAACTTATGATTGCCAGGGTCAGCATAACTATAGTAATAACTCCTATAGCCAGTCCGTCAAGTCCATCCGTTAAATTAACCGCGTTAGAAGTTGCAGTTATGATAAAGACAACTACCGGTATATAGAAATATGAAAAATCAAAATTGACATTCTTTAAAAAAGGAACCGTTGTAAGTGAATTTATATCTGCAAACTGCGGTGAGAAATAAATTACTGATCCTATTACCAGCCCTATTATTATCTGACCGAGCAGTTTATACCTGGCAATTAATCCGTTCGGCAATTTTTTTACTACTTTAAGATAATCATCAAGAAACCCGACACCGCTCAACCAGATTGTTCCTGCCAGGATCAGAATAATATATATACTCAATATATCCGCCCAAAGGAGAACCGGTATTGCAACACACAGAATGATTATCAGACCGCCCATTGTTGGAGTTCCCGCCTTTGACCAGTGAAATTTAGGACCATCAACCTTTTTAGCTTCTCCAATCTGTTTCTCCTGCAGCTTCTTTATTATTTTAGGTCCCAGGTAAAAAGAAAGTATTAAAGCCGTAATAGCCGACAGGGCCGACCTGAACGTAATAAACCTGAACACATCAAATCCAGGCGGATTAAAAACTTTATTTATATATTCAGACAAAAAGTAGAGCATTATTTTCCGGTTTTTTCTTCGATTGTCTTAACAAATTCTTCCATTTTCATTCCCCGTGACCCCTTAATCAGAATTACCGAATCCGACAAATCCTGTTCATTCAGAAAGGAATTGAGCTTCTTTCTACTGCTAAAATACCAGGATTCGGTTCCCATTTTCTCTAATTTTTCATAAAGATTTTTCATTAAAGTGCCGATTAAATAAACTGCATCAAATCTGTTTGCTCTAATAAGCAGTGCCAATTTTCTATGCAACTGATCAGACTTTTCCCCCAGTTCCAGCATATCTCCAAGAATGGCGATTTTTCTTTTATGAAGTGCTATCCTTCCTGCAAGGTTGAAAGCTTCTTTCATAGAAGCGGGATTAGCGTTATAAGTATCGTCAATAATCAGGTAATCTTTCCTGCGTTTAACATTCAGCCGCTTTTCAATTTTGCTAAGTTTTTTGATTCCTTCGGAAATTTCCTCTACCGATAATCCCAGTGTAAAAGCCACCGCGGCAGATGCAAGGAAATTTTTCGCATTTGCTTCGCCGTACAGTGGTAGATCAACCTTCAATTTATTCTTTTTATAAGTTATCTCAATTTCTGGTCTCCCGTCAGCAGAATAACCCTTCACTTTTCCATTTACTGTTGAATCCGAATCAAATCCATAAGTTACTTTTTTAGTATAATCCGCCGCTGCATTTTTTAAATATTTATCATCTTCATTTATGAATAAAGTTCCATTCATTTTTGCAGTCGCCTTAAAAAGTGCCAGCTTCTCTTTCAGAACCCCTTTCCTGTTCAGAAAAAATTCAAGATGAGAATCGCCGATATTGGTAATCATTGCGTAATCGGGCAAAGCAATATTTGCGGTATAATCGATTTCACCGAAATGATTGGTTCCTAATTCAGCAACAAGAACGTCGTGTTTCTCATTGGTGCTGAAAAGAGTCAGCGGAACGCCGATATGATTATTCTCATTGGCGATCGTTCTGTTAACCTTATATTTTGTACTTAACAGCATAGCTGTCATCTCTTTTACTGAGGTTTTACCTGTACTACCGGTTATTCCGATAATCCTGGTATTTAATTTTTTTCTCCAGCACCCGGCTAACTCACCTAAAGCTTTAATAGTATCGGTGACCGTTATTACCGGCAGATCAACATCTTTTATTTCGTTTAATTTTCTGTTATCAATTAATAATGCCGCCGCTCCGTTTGACACGGCCTGATCAATAAAATCGTGCCCGTCAAGCCGGTCACCTTTAACTGCGACAAACAAACAATCATTACCAATATTTCTCGAATCAATAGAAACATTTCTTATCGTTCTAAAATTATCAGGGTTATATATAACCGCTGATTTTAAATTGAAAAGATCGTGTATAGTTAGTCCGATCCTGCTCATAAACTCAAATACTTATCCGCAACTTCCCTATCGGAAAAATGTTTTCTTACTCCTTTAATTTCCTGGTAAGTTTCATGACCTTTCCCGGCAATAAGAATTACAGCATCAGATTCACTTTTCTCAACAGCACTTTTTATTGCCTGTTCTCTATTCTCGATTATCTCATAATTTTTACGGGAGATTCCCTGCTCTATCTCCCTAATAATATCCATAGGATTTTCATTCCTGGGATTATCGGAAGTGATAATTACTTTATCACTTAATTCGGATGCTATCCTTCCCATAACAGGTCTTTTTGTCCTATCACGGTTACCGCCGCAGCCGAAAACAGTATATACAGGATGATCGTGCTGAACTATATTTCTGATAGCGAGCAGGGTTTTTTCAAGACTATCGGCATTATGCGAATAATCCACAATTACTTTTTTATTCCCTCTACCTGTAATTTCAAATCTTCCGGGGACCTGTGGAGTTTTCCTGATTCCTTCAATTGCTGTTTGCGGATCAATTCCTGAAAGAGTTGTAACTGCGAAGGCAAATGCAGCATTATATGCATTAAACTCCCCAACGAGTGCGGTAGATACCTGATAGTCTTTATGGTTATATCTTATGCTAAAATTAGTGCCGTTGAGGTCGTATAAAATATTTTTTATAAAAAAATCTGCATCCGGAGATTTACCGGTTGAATATAGAGGAGCCACTCTATTTTCGATTATTTTTGGGGAAGATTTATCATCAATATTGTAAATCCCGAATGCAGACAAATCCAGATTATCAAATAAAATCTTCTTAGCTGAAAGATAATTTTCAAAAGTTTTATGAAAATCGAGGTGATCCGATGAAATGTTTGTGAATACGGCTGCAAAAAACCTGAGACCATGAACACGTTTCAGGGCCAGCGCGTGTGATGATACTTCCATAACTACATGAGTGCAGTTATTTCTATACATCTCAAATAAAAGTTTATTCAGGTCATTTGATTCAGGTGTTGTAAGCGAAGATTCTATTTTCTTATCTCCTATATAATTTGCAATTGTTCCTAATAATCCTGTCTTCAATCCGGCCGTTTCAAAAATACTTTTAACGATGAACGAAGTAGTTGTTTTTCCTTTCGTTCCTGTAATTCCGATTAGATTAATCTTTTCGGAAACATTTTTATAAAATCCCCGTGATATTTCACCCATAGCCAGTCTCGAGTCTTTCACTAAAATTTTTGCTGACTCTGTATGTATAAAAATATCATCGGGAACTGCATCATTATTTTCAAGAACTACAGCAATAGCGCCTTTGCGTATAGCTTCATTTATATATCTGTGCCCGTCAACATTAAATCCTTTTATTGCAACAAATACGGATCCTTTTACTACCTTACGCGAATCATAAAAAATACCAGTCACATCTTTACGCTGAACATTTCCTGCAACCTGAATTACGTGCAAACTATTGATTAATTCCGTCAGCTCCATTAATATACTGTTGTACCGCTAACAGAAATCTCTTTACAAATAAGTGAACAAACCTGCCCTTTTTTAATTTTAGTTCCCGGGGCAGGGTTCTGCGACATCACCATCCCGGCACCTTTCATTTTATATCTGACACCGAGTTTTAATAAAACATTTACTGCATCTTTTATGCTGTAATTACTCAGGTCAGGCATAATCCTCTTTTCTATACAGGAGGAAATAACGCCCGGATCCGGTAACCGGAGGGAAGCAGATGAATAATTAACATTATTGTCATTGATATTTTTAGCACTTAGTATTTTTAAATTTTCATCAACAGGTTTTTGTTCGGGTGATTTCAGGATATCCGGATCCCTTTCAATTATTCTTTGTGCTACATTCCTGAAAACAGGAGCCGCTGCGATACCTCCATACCTGCCTACCCTGGGTGAATTCAAAAGAATCAGACAGATTATCCTGGGATTATCAGCAGGAAAGAATCCGACAAAGGATGAGTTATATTCTTCTTTTGAATAATTCCCTTCAATAAGTCTTTGTGAAGTACCGGTTTTGCCGCCGATTAAAACACCATTTATTTTAGCATTCTTTCCTGTTCCATTTTCAACTACACCTACAAGCATTTTTCTCATTCTGTCAGATGTGGATTCGGATATTACTCTTCTTACCTGCCTCGGAGAATCGGTCATTACAGTTCTTCCATCCCCGGATACTTCCTTCAGAAGGATCTGCGGTTCATACAGAATACCGCCGTTAACTATTGCACAGTAGGCAGTTATCAGCTGCAGCGGGGTAACGGCAACTTCATACCCGAACGACATAAAAGTTTTTGTAAGACTTCCCCACTCATTTGGTTTTTTCAATGTGCCTTTTACTTCACTTGGAAGGGATACTGAAGTATAATTCCCGAAACCAAAACCTCTTAAATATTTATAATAGGTATCATCATTAATTCTCTGAACAAGTTTGGATATACCGACGTTGCTTGACTGCTCGAGAATTCCCTTAACCGACAGATAGGTATATTCATGTGTATCGCTTATGAACGCCGATTTAAACTTATATCTCCCGTTTTCCACATAAATGTTCTCATTTTCTTTACAAAGGCCCTGATCTATAAGAGAGGCTAATGTAAATGATTTGAATGTGGATCCGGGTTCGTAAGTATCGGTAACCGCACGGTCGCGTCTTTGATCATCTGAATATTCCCAGTACTCGTTGGGATCGTAATCTGCCGTATTTGCAAGTGCAAGTATTTCGCCGTTATCAGGATTCATGATTATACCGGTACCTGAAGATGCATCAAATTCCTTAACACCATTCGCCAGTTCTTCTTCGAGTATTTCCTGGTACCCTTTATCAATTGAAAGAATAAGATCCAATCCGGGTACCGCCGGCCGGGTTTGTTCCTCCTCAACGGTTATCATATCCCCGATTGCATCTTTTTCAACCAGCATTGTGCCGTCTTCACCGGCAAGCACATCATTAAAAGTTTTCGCAACTCCTTCTACACCTTCATAATTACTATTAACATATCCGAGAACATGGGAGGCGAGATCCTTATAGAAATAAATGCGTGTAGGGTCTTCTTTGGAGAAAACAGATTCCATCCTGAAATTCTTCATAAGGATTGCTTTTTCACCGGAAGCTTTTTTCTCGAGGCATACATTTTTTCCCGATTCCTGCATCAACTGCATATAATGCTCTACAGAATTGCCGAAAACAGAGGAAAATTTCTTAGCAATTTTAATCTTGTCCGATGCCCTGGTCATTCTCATATCAACATAAAAAGAAACATCGTCCCGGTTATAAACAAGGAGAGAATTATTCCGGTCGAATATTAGTCCACGCTCGGCTCTTATTTTTTCAACAGATGTCTGCTGCCTTTCAGCATAATACTTCAGTTCTTCGCTTTTTACTATCTGAATATCTACCAGCTTTATTATAAGGATGACAAAACTGATAAAGACAAACAGAACAATAAGCAGTACTCTTCTGTTATTCATATTTTTCTCTTAGCCGGTTTTCCATAGTTTCAGTTTTTTGCTTACTAATCTCTATCTTTAAAATTGAGGGACCTCCTCTAATCATTCCAAGTTCTTTTTCTGCGATCTCAGTTATTCGTTCTTCCGAGGTAAGGAACTGGTATTTTACGGTAAGATCAACCTGCCAGTTTTTTTTCAAATCAAGTTGTTTTTCAGAGAGGATTTTTTCTTTGGTCAGCTCTTCACATTTTAGTTTTATTCCCACATAAAAAAGAGCCAGCACAATAAATGTTGTAAAAAGCAGGACGCTGAAGAACAGAAATGGTTTAGAACCTTTTTTCATACTCTCTCCGCCGCTCTTAATTTTGCACTTCTTCCCCTCGGATTAGATGCAATTTCTTCGGGTGAAGGAGTTACAGGTTTTTTTGTTAATATCTTCAGCCTTCTTTCCTTATCGCACTGACAGACAGGAAATTCTTTCGGGCAAACGCAGTCAAGAGTTTCATATTTAAAAGTTTCTTTTACAATTCTGTCTTCAAGCGAGTGATAGGAAATAATCACTATTCTTCCTCCCGTTTTTAAAAGGCCTACCGACTTATCCAAAAAAGTTTTCAATGCTCCCAGTTCATCATTTACATAAATTCTGAGTGCCTGGAAAATTCTTGAAAGAGTTTTATTCCGGTTTTTAAATGGTATCACTCCGGAGATTATCTCACTTAACTGCAAGGTGGTATCAATTTTAAAATCTTTCCTGCAGTTACAAATCTCTCTGGCTATTCTCAGGGAATTTCTTTCTTCGCCGTACTGAATAAAAATATCTTCAAGATCTTCTTCGGAAAAAGAATTTACTATATCTGCAGCACTAACAACTTTTGATTTGTCCATCCTCAGATCCAGTTTCGTTTCCTCCCTGTATGTAAATCCGGACTGCGGATTATTCAGCTGAAAAGAGGAAACTCCAAGATCTGCAAAAATTCCGTCAAAGAACCCGAATGATTCTATCTTCGTGACGATATCAATCCCGGAAAAATTATAGTTATACAGCTTAACCCGTTCATCATCAGCAAACTTATTCTTTGAAAAATCAAATGCATCTTTATCCACATCAGTTCCTACAACTACGGCATTTTTGTACAGGATTTTCAGGAATGCTTCAGTATGTCCACCGAATCCGATTGTCGCATCAAAATAAATCCCCGACTTATCGGTTATCAGGTGATCAATACTTTCTTTCAATAAAACAGGCGTATGATGAGTATTCATCTTTACGTCATAACTTTAGCGGCTATCTCTTCATAAGTTTCTGAAGACTGCTTCAGATACTCTTCATATATTACAGGATTCCATAATTCAATCTTCTTCAACGCACCCAGCACCAGAACTTCCTTTTCAATCCTCGCATACTTTAGTAAATTTGGCGGAATTAAAATTCTTGATTGTGAATCGAGTTTATCTTCTGTAGCGTACTGCAGAATCATTCTGATAAATTTTGCATCGTGTGGTTTAAAAGGATTAAGGTGGAGAAGTTTTTGCTCAAACTGCTGCCATTGGTCCATAGGATAAAGGTCGATACAGCTATCGGTTCCCTGGGTCATTACAAAAGTATCATCAGCTTCAGGTGAAAGCTGACGCCTTAATTTGGCAGGAATACTGACCCGGCCTTTAATATCTACTGAATATATATATTGTCCTCTAAACAACTCCGCATCCTTAATTGGGGAAATTCACCACAATTCCCCACCGCTCCCCAAAATTAATATAATTTAATCGGGAAAGTCAAGAAAATTCTTTCATTTTGGCAATAAATTATTTAATATTTTCGTTGACACCCGCAAATAATCCGGCTTTTGAATATCCGGGGGGCTGTAAGGTGAATTACTTAGAAAAAAGTAGTCCTGGCAGGAAAACATCAGGGATTGGTTCTTCTGATCAGGGATAAGGAGAGGAAATCCCTTGCTCCGGGGGAGAATATACTATATTAGTTAAGGAATCGGATTAAATTGAAAAAGGCTGTCTCAGCAGACAGCCTTTTTGATTTACTGATAATTATTAATTGCCCTGATTTCAAAACACTACGGAGTTATAAATAAACCCTTTAAATCTTCACTGCTTGAGAGAAGTGTCTGAACATTTGGGGCAGCATCATCGTCGGCATATATTCTCCACTGATAAATCTCACCGTGTTGTAATTGGGTAAGCGCGGAACCATCAAAATTGAATATTACGCTATTCCATTCTTTCGGTATTTGAGAATGCCTGATTTCCCCGCTTGCGGTAAATCCTCCCCATACCAGGTTTCCATTTATATCCCGTACCTCAATTATATATTCCTTTGCCTGCGGATAAGGGTCCCAGGAAAAAGTGGGAATGATAGAATCAGCTAAGGCGGGTATTATTAAATTATCGGGATTCGTAGGTGATAAAATTATAATTGCATCTGTTACACTAAAATCAAGGATTTTTGAACTATCGGAAGTGAAGGTAATGTTCAATGCACCGGGATTCTTAAAAATCCAATCCGGATCCATGACAAAACCATCATTTTCGTACGATGCCCAAGCTGTATATTCACCCGCAGGAATATTATTTAAGGTATAAACTCTGTTCGAATCTATTTTTGTTGTCAACCCTGTTATAACGGACATCGAATTCCTGTCAAGCAGTGAAATATCAACTATACCATTATGAGCCGCCAGAAAAGTCACTCTTCCTGTTAATACGGAGCCGGTAATCTGATTTAAATTCAATAGCATCGTTACTGAAGAAGTATCCACTGTTAGATTTACCTGCGGATGCTCTTCCAGCTGGTAACCTGCTTTTATTGCATCCATTTCATATGTACCGAAAGGAACATTGAACAAAACAAAATATCCGTCCGGTCCTGAGTATGTATGTTTTTCATTTCCAGCTATTGAAGAAGCAGCAACAATGAGAACGCCGGGCTGATGAGGAGTTATGCTTCCATCAATCTTTCCGAAAGTGCCCTGTAATGTATCGAGATAATATGTTTGTGAATATTTCTGGCTTGCAGAAACAGAAAACGGAACAGGACTAACATTCTCTTCAGGTAATTCCCTGAAACTTTGCGCCGCTATTCTTACATAAAAACTGCCTCCGGAGTTAATACTGAAATCGGCCGATCCGTCATTACCCGAGGAGGAACGAAGTAAAGCTTCTCCGCTGTTGGCATTGTATAAAACCACATTTGCATTATAGACCAACGAGGAATCAATAGAAGATTTTACTATAATATGGATTTCTGCAGGGGCCGGGGGTGCAGTGCTGCTGTCTTTATGGCAATTAAAGGAAACAAGTATAGTAGAAATTAAAAAAGTATTAAGGATAAATAATTTCGGTAAATTTCTTAACATTTTGAACTCCCATTAATTATAGAACACCTGAATTGTAACAAATAATATACCATCTGTCACTGAAGAATAAAATCAGAAAAAGCCTTAATTTGAACAATCCGGCAGCCGGGAAAGCGAGGGAGTTCAAAATGTCTGTCTACTTTGACGTAAATTTATCCAGATCTATGTGCTGAATTATACACGGGGAATTCCCTCTCTTGACTTTTTCTTATAACCGTATATTTTTGAAAGCGGAAGTAGAAAGTGATATCATCTGCTTCTGATTAAATATTTATTAATTTAATAATTAAATTGATTGGATGGCAAAAATGCTATCCAATCTTTTTTTTAAATAAATGGCTTCGCTTAACTAATTACTAAAAATTATCCGGGGTATCTTGAAAAAAAATTCAGGTGGATTGATAAATAGTATTACAATTTTATATATAAAAAAGTATATTTCGACAGAGCTACTTCACCGGACGTACCGGAACTGAACTGCTTCATTTTTTTAATTTAAAAATAATATAAGGATTAACTCTTATGCTTAAAAATCTTGCCCCCGGAGCGCCCAAGTCAGAGGAAACAACAATAATCAGTCTCGGTGTTAAAATAGAGGGAAAAGTAAGAAGCAACGGTAACATCAGGGTTGATGGTGAAATACAGGGAGATATAACTTCCCAGGGAAATGTTACTATCGGAGAAAACGGAGAAGTGAACGGACAGGTAAATGCAGACGTAATTACGATCGGAGGTAAAGTTACCGGTACAGTAAACTCCAAAAACAAATTAATACTGGAAGAAAAAGGAACTCTGAACGGAGATATTTTTACTAAATCTTTAATTGTTAAGGATGGTGCACAGTTTGAAGGGAAATGTAAAATGGGCGATTCGGCAGCTGCTGAGTCCAGAGAAGCATTTAAACAAACTAAACCAATTACCAAGTAAAGATTAAATCTGTCTCAGACTAATATTTTACCGATCAGAATAAATTCCGCACAGGGATAATTTATATCATTTGTGTTGTGCAGCCTGCTTCATTGTGATAATGAATTCACAACACAAATGATATTTATATTAAACACCGACCGGATAATACGCTATAGATATAGTTGGCTCGCACATAGAAAAATAATACTCCCCTTTTTAAACACAGATTTACACAGATTAAGATTTTCATCGATGGCCACAGATTTACTGAATTATAGGTTTAATTTTATGCCAGAATAATTAATACCAGGTTACCTCCGCAAATTGCCGACTTCTAAACTCTGAGTGGATTACTTCACTCGCCTGAAATTTATCTAGGGGTTCGTTCTCAATGACGAAAACACTTTCGTGTGCTGTCACGGTACAGCAGCCAAATTGAGGCTTGGACCGTGACTGCCCGGTGTAAAGTAGCTCTTAAAGATAAAAGATGAAAGTCCGACGAAGTCGAGATCTCGCCGAAGATAAAAAATTGGAGCGGAACCGTCGTAGGAACATCATTTTTGATATTTTTTCAATGAAGCAATCTCCAGATATTTTAGTATGTTTCTTATAGATGGGATTGCTTCACTCGCCTGTATTTTATTTGCCGGGCTCATTCGCAATGACGGATACACTTTACAGGAAATTGCTTCATTGCAGGACTGCATAGTTCCCTTTCGTGTGCTGCATGTCTGCCAACTAATTGTTGATAAACCGACGAGGCAGATCACGGTACAAAACTTAATCCTGAGTGTAAGACCGTGACAGCCCAGTTCCCTGGTGTTCCCGGCTGCCGCAATCCAGGCGATAGAGAAGATGAAGAGAGCACCTGTCATTGCGAATTCCGTCCCTTTGTTTTTTACACCAGTCGGAATGAAGCAATCTATCCAATTGTATCTTTTTACTTGAATTCTTTTGTCTTTTTAATTTTTAAAACTTTATTCTTTTTCCACTTATCTTAGTCTTGATCCATCGGTGTCTTCGACCTGTCCCGATGAGTCATCGAATCGGGATACATTCCGCCTGAGTGAGAACAAGGGGGTGTTTCGAATGAAGTGAGGACTTAGGAATGATTTTATTTCCGAACGTAATGAGAAACGTATCGGGATGACCGGGTGACCTGTTATTGCGAATTCCGCTCCCGGCTTTCCCGCAGGGATCCTTTGGAGAGCCACATTTGTTTTTTAAAGATGACATCTTTTATGTGTTAACCTAAACGTGAAAAGATGTCATCTTTTTTCGATGGCAACAAATGACTATTGAATAACAACCAAATGACTATGAATTAACGACTTCTTTCACTCCGTCTCTCAGTCTCTCCCTGCCTCCCTCTACAAGGCTTACTTCAACAGCATCATCTTCTTCGTGGAAGTGAAGGTGCTTCCGTCATTTCCTTTTGCTTCAAGAGTATAAAAATAAATTCCTGCCGGCATTTCCTTCGCATCAAATCGTATGCTGTGGTCTCCTGCATTCATCTCTTTATTTATAATGGATGAAATTTCCTGTCCAA
>Ga0153915_10002923_pt1 | contig 15605 bp, 8 predicted proteins | sample Opewatmetagenome_2_FD_107003 | JGI IMG/M metagenome (GOLD analysis project Ga0153915, IMG submission 107003) | Freshwater wetland microbial communities from Ohio, USA - Open water 3 Core 3 Depth 3 metaG | ecosystem: Environmental > Aquatic > Freshwater > Wetlands | place: USA: Ohio, Lake Erie...
CATTTTCGGTCCGGTGAAGGACTGGGAGTGCCACTGCGGCAAGTACAAGCGGATCCGCTATCGCGGCGTGATCTGCGACCGCTGCGGCGTGGAGGTGACGCTGTCCAAGGTGCGCCGCGAGCGCATGGGGCACATCGAGCTCGCGGTACCGGTGGCGCACATCTGGTTCTTCAAGACGCTGCCGTCGCCGATGGGGAACCTGCTCGACATGACGTTGCGGGACCTCGAGCGGGTGATCTACTACACGAACTACGTGGTGATCGAGCCGGGCGAGCAGGAGGTCGAGGAGCGGGAGCTGCTCGACGAAGATCGGTTCCTCGAGCTGCGCGCCAAGGCGAAGGCCGAAGGGGACGGCGCGTTCCGGGCCGACATCGGCGCGCCGGCGGTGCGCTCGCTGCTGGAGCGGATCAACGTCGACAAGCTGTCCGACGAGCTGCGGGAGCTGGTCGCCGTGGAGACGAGCCAGCACCGCAAGAAGCAGCAGCTCAAGCGGCTCAAGATCGTCGATGCGTTCCGCAATTCCGGGAACGCGGGCGAAGCGCGCAACAACCCGCAGTGGATGATCCTGGACGTCGTCCCGGTGATTCCGCCGGACCTGCGGCCCCTGGTGCCGTTGGACGGCGGCCGGTTCGCCACGTCCGACCTGAACGATCTGTACCGCCGGGTGATCAACCGGAACAACCGGCTGCAGAAGCTGATCCTGCACCGGGCGCCGGAAGTCATCCTGCGCAACGAGAAGCGCATGCTGCAGGAGGCGGTGGACGCGCTGTTCGACAACGGCCGCCGCTCGAAGGCGATCCGCGGGCGCGGCAAGCGGCCGCTCAAGTCGCTGTCCGACATGCTGAAGGGCAAGCAGGGCCGGTTCCGCCAGAACCTGCTCGGCAAGCGCGTGGACTACTCGGGCCGCTCGGTGATCGTGGTGGGCCCGGAGCTGCGGCTGCACCAGTGCGGCCTGCCCAAGGCGATGGCGGTGGAGCTGTTCAAGCCGTTCATCATCCACAAGCTGGTGGAAAAGGGCATCGCCGAGACGGTGAAGCGCGCCAAGAAGATCGTGGAGAAGGAGAGCACAGAGGTTTTCGAGATCCTGGAAGAGATCATCGAAGATCATCCGGTGCTGCTGAACCGCGCGCCGACGCTGCACCGCCTGGGCATCCAGGCGTTCGAGCCGGTGCTGGTGGAAGGCAAGGCGATCCGCATCCACCCGCTGGTGTGCGCCGCGTTCAACGCCGACTTCGACGGCGACCAGATGGCCGTGCACGTGCCGCTCTCGTTCGAGAGTCAGCTCGAGGCGCGGCTGCTGATGATTTCGTCGAACAACGTGCTCAAGCCGTCCGACGGGCGGCCGGTGGCGGAGCCGAGCCAGGACATGGTGCTCGGCTGCTACTTCCTCACCAAGGAGCCGGCGGAGTTCGAGGCGCGGCTGGCGAAGGCGCCGCGCGTCGGCTCGATAGCCGAGCTCGAGATGGGGCTCGCCGTCAAGCGTCTGGCATTCCACAGCCCGGTGCAGTACTGGTACGTGCCGCCGACGGATGCGGGCCCGGCGGGTTGGGTGGCGACCACGGCGGGACGGGTGATCTTCAACAGCATCCTGCCCGACATGCTGCGCAAGGACCTCGGCTACCAGAACAAGGCGATGCGCAAGCGCGACCTCTCGGAGCTGGTGTTCGAGAGCTACCGTCGCGCGGGCCTCGCGCCCACCGTGCAGTTCCTCGACGCGCTGAAGGAGTTCGGCTTCCGCTACGCCACGATGGGCGGCGTGTCGATCGGCGTCGCGGACCTGGAGATCCCGAGCGAGAAGGCGTCGCTGTTGCACGACGCGGAGGCGCGCGTCGAGCGGTTCCAGCGCGCCTACGCGACCGGCCAAATCACCTTCGGCGAGCGCTACAACAAGGTGATCGACGCCTGGACCCATGCCAACAACGACATCGCCGAAGCGATGGTCGCGACGATGCGGAAGTCGAAGGGCGGGTTCAACCCGGTATTCATGATGTTCGACTCGGGCAGCCGCGGCAGCCGCGACCAGATCCGCCAGCTGGCGGGGATGCGCGGCCTGATGGCCAAGCCGCAGAAGAAGCTCACCGGCGGCATCGGCGAGATCATCGAGAGCCCGATCAAGTCGAACTTCCGTGAGGGGCTCAGCGTGCTCGAGTACTTCATCTCGACGCACGGCGCCCGCAAGGGACTGGCCGACACCGCGCTGAAGACGGCCGACGCCGGCTACCTCACGCGGCGCCTGGTGGACGTGGCGCAGGACGTCACGGTCACCGAGGAGGACTGCGGCACGATCCTGGGTCTCGAGATGGCCGCGCTGAAGGAAGGCGAGGACATCATCGAGCCGCTGCGCGAGCGGCTGGTGGGGATGGTGGCGCTGGAGGAGGTCACCGATCCGCACGAGCTGGACGAGCACGGCCACCCCAAGGTGCTGGTCGAGGCCGGGAAGCAGATCGACGAGGACACGTCGCAGCAGATCGAGGACGCGGGCATCGAGTCGGTGAAGATCCGCTCCGTGCTGACGTGCGAAGCACGGCGCGGCATCTGCCGCATGTGCTACGGACGGAATCTCGCGACCATGGGGCTCGTGGATCTCGGCGAAGCGGTCGGCATTCTGGCCGCGCAGTCGATCGGCGAGCCGGGCACGCAGCTCACCCTGCGGACCTTCCACATCGGCGGCACCGCGGCGCGGATCGCCGAGCAGACGGTGCGCAAGACCAAGGTCGAGGGCGTGATCGAATACGGCGAGCGCCTGGTGTTCGTCGAGACGCCGGACAACCAGAAAGTCGTCACCAGCTACGAAGGCGAACTGGTGCTCAAGGCCGCGGCGCACGGGCCCAAGGACGGCTCGGGCAAGCTCGCCGTGCATTCGCGGTTCCACGTGCCGCTGGGTGCTACCCTGATGCTCGAGGACGGCGCGAAGGTAGCCAAGGACGGGGTGTTGTTCACGTGGGATCCGTACACGAACCCGATCCTGACCGACGTGCCGGGCATCGTGCGGTTCGTGGACATCGTGGAAGACGAGACGGTCCGCGAGGAGCTGGACGAAATCACCGGCCGGCGCCAGCGGGTCATCATCGAAGACCGCGAGAAGAAGCTCCACCCGCACATCGAGGTGGTGCAGAAGAAGGGCGAGAAGGAGAAGCGGCTGCGCGACTTCGTCATCCCCGAGGGCGCCCAGCTGACCGTGGAAGACGGCCAGCAGGTCCACGCCGGTCTGGTGCTGGCGAAGGTGAGCCGCGAGGCCTACAAGACGCGCGACATCACGGGCGGGTTGCCGCGGGTCGCCGAGCTGTTCGAGGCGCGGCGGCCGAAGGATCCGGCCACCATCTCCGAGGTGGACGGCACGGTGCGCTTCGGCGACATCAAGCGCGGCAAGCGCGAGATCTTCGTGCACCCCGAGGAAGGGGAGCCGCAGCTGTACGAGGTCCCGGCCGGGAAGCACTTGCGCGTGCACGAGGGCGACCGCGTGCGCGCCGGCGACCGGCTCACCGAGGGTCCGGTGAACCCGCACGATATCCTGCGGATCAAGGGGCCGCGCGCGGTGCAGGAGTACCTGCTGAACGAAGTGCAGGAGGTGTACCGCCTCCAGGGCGTCAAGATCAACGACAAGCACATCGGCGTGATCGTGCGCCAGATGCTGCAGAAGGTGAAAGTCGTGGATCCGGGCGACACGGAGTTCCTGGAAGGCGAAAACGTGGACAAATTGATGTTCCGCGAGGCGAACAAGCGGGCGGCGACGAAGGGCGGCAAGCCCGCCACGTCCGAGCCGCTGCTGCTCGGGATCACCAAGGCGAGTCTCACGACGCAGTCGTTCATTTCGGCGGCGTCGTTCCAGGAGACCACGCGGGTACTGACCGACGCCGCGATTCGCGGGGCGAAGGACGACCTGCTGGGGCTGAAGGAGAACATCATCATCGGGCATCTCATCCCGGCGGGGTCGGGCATTTACCGCTACCACGAGATCGAGATCGAGCCGCCCGAGGGCTTCGTGCCGCCCACACCGCCGCCGGAGCTCACGCCCGGCGTGGTGCCGGTGCCGGAAGAGGCCGAGGTGGAGTAGGAGAGTTCCGCTGGACGATGAACGGCGCCCGGGAAGGTTTCCGGGCGCCGTTTCCCTTCCTATGGGTCCGCCGCCTTCTTGATCCCGGACCCGATCATGCCTCCCAGGACGACTCCGACCGTGGCGCCGGCCAACAGACCGGTGAGCTCGGCGCCCTTGCAGCTGCCCGGCTGATCCGACAGGCCGCACATGTGGCTCAAGGATACGCCCAGGGCTCCGAACACAACGCCACCGATCGCCACACCCTCCCAGGTGTAGTCGGCAGCCTTGTGCGGCTCCCGCTTGGGCGCGGTGTCCGGCTGCCGCAGCGCCGAGAGCCGTGGCCGAAAGCTCGTGAACCCGGCGGGGGGAAGGCGCTGTGCGTGGAGGTTCGCGGCGAACAGGGCAGCGACGATCGCGGTGGACAACGCATTGGCCCGTTTCATGGGATCATGACTACCACCCCGGTATCAAGCCAGCTTCAAGCGCCGCGCGCCGCCGACTCCGCTCCCTCGCCGATCACGAGCCCCGTCCCCTCGACCGCGGCCGCGATGGCCCGGCGCAGCTCGGCGATCCCCGCTTCCGTGTGTCCCGCCGCCTTGAGCTTACGGTTCGTCTCCGCGGCCTTCACCGCCGCCTTGAGAGTGCCGAGCGCGAGCGTGGCGCAGCGGGGACGGGAATCGGCCACGTCCCGTCCCACCAGGTCCATCATCTCCTCGTAGGAGAAGTCCAGCACCTCCGCGAACGTCGGCTGCTGCTTGTTCACCCGCTCGGCCAGGATCGACGCGGCCGCCTGACTGAGAATGCAGCCCGTGCCCTCGAAGGTCACCGCCGCCACGCGATCGGCGGCGGGATCGGCCTTGAGGTGCAGCGTGACGAGGTCGCCGCACCCGGGGTTGCCCCCGGGCACGGAGACGTCGGCCCCCGCGAGCGGGCCCGCGTGGCGCGGCCGGCGGGCATGGTCCACCAGCCAGGCGATCCGCGTCTCCCGGTCCATGTCCATCATGGCTTCTCGATCGGCGCCCGCACCTGGTTGCCCCATTCGGTCCAGCTCCCATCGTAGTTCTTCACCCGGTCGAAACCGAGCAGATAGGTCAGGGTGAACCAGGTGTGTGAGGAGCGCTCGCCGATGCGGCAGTACGCGATCACGTCCTCGTCGGCCGGGAGCCCGTTTTCGTGCTGATAGATCGTGCGCAGCTCGTCGGCGGAGCGGAACGTGTGGGTGTCGGGATCGACCGCGCGGCCCCAGGGGATGCTCCGCGCGCCGGGGATGTGCCCGCCGCGCAGCGCGCCCTCGTTGGGATACTCGGGCATGTGCAGTCGCTCCCCGCGATACTCCTCGGGGCTGCGCACGTCCACCAGCGGCTTGTGACGCTGCACGTGCGTCAGCACCTGATCGCGGAAGGCGCGGATGCGGGAGTCGTCGCGCTCGCGGACGGTGATGTTCCCCTCGGGATGTCGCGGCGCGGCGGTCTCCAGCGGCCGGCCCTCCTCGGCCCAGCGCAGCCGCCCCCCGTCCATGATGCGCAGGTTGTCCACGCCGAACAGCCGGAACACCCAGAAGGCGTAGGTCGCCCACCAGTTGTTCTTGTCGCCGTAGAAGACGATGGTCGAATCCTTGTTGATCCCCTTGGCGCGCAGCAGCTTCTCGAAGCGCGCGCGGTCGATGTAGTCGCGGAACAGGGGGTCGTTCAGGTCAGCCACCCAGTCGATCTTGGCGGCCCCGGGGATATGCCCCGTTTCGTACAGCAACACGTCTTCGTTCGACTCGAGCAGCCGGACGGTGGGATCCTGCAGGTGATCCGCCACCCACTGGGTGGACACCAAGACCTCGGGGTGCGCGTAGCCGCGCGCGGCGATGTCGGTGACGGGCGCTGCGGTCTGTGGCATGTGCTCCTCCTGGCGTGGAAAAACGAAACGGCCGTCGCGTGAGGACTCCGAAGGCGACGGCCGCTGAGGCTCGGGAAACGCGATGCGCGAATCAGGTCAGCCGGTTGTCGCCCTCATGTGGTGAGCGCCGGACTACAGGGGCAGACCTGCGGGAGACGCATCATGGTATCGGTAGCTACCGAGTCGGGCCGGGGGAAGTCAAGGTGCCGCGCCGCTTGACACCCCGTGCGCTGGGGGTAGCGTAGCCGCGTCCCGCCGTCGCAGTTGTCCGGAAATTGTCGAGGTTCGTCATGCGTACCCCGTGGTTCGCGCTGGTCCTGGCCGGCGCCCTTCCTGTTGTTCCCCGGAGTCTCCCAGCCCAGATCGACGCTCGGTTGTTGCGCCAGCCCGATGTCTCGGCGACACAGATCGCCTTCGTCTATGCGGGCGACATCTGGGTCGTCCCGAAGGCGGGTGGTACCGCGGTGCGCTTCACGTCGCCGCGCGGCGAAGAGTCGTTCCCCCGGTTCTCGCCGGACGGCAAGGAAATCGCGTTTACCGGCAACTACGACGGGAATCAGGACATCTATGCCGTGAGCGCGAGCGGCGGCGTGCCCCGCCGCCTCACCCACCATCCGATGCCCGACCGGATGCTCGATTGGTACCCCGACGGCCAGGCGATCCTGTTCGCGTCCGGGATGGAGAGCGGGCGGGATCGCTTCAACCAGCTGTACCGCGTGGCCAAGACGGGTGGTCTGCCCACCAAGCTGCCGGTTCCCTACGGGGAGTTCGGCGCCGTGTCCGAGGACGGTCAGTGGCTCGCCTACATGCCGCAGAGCCAGGAGTTCCGGACCTGGAAGCGGTATCGCGGCGGGTGGGCATCCCGCATCTGGCTGTTCAACCTGCGCACGGGGGAAGCGAAGGCAGTGTCCACCACGGACGCCAACGATGCCCATCCGATGTGGCATGGCCACACGCTGTACTTCCTCTCGGACCGCGGTGCCGCGCTGCGCGCCAACATCTGGGCGTATCAAATCGATTCCGGGACGGTGCGCCAGGTCACGAGCTTCACCGACTACGACATCCACTTCCCGGCGATCGGGCCGACGGACGTGGTGTTCGAGCAGGCGGGGAAGCTGTGGCTGCTCGATCTCGCGACCGAGCACAGCCACGAGGTCGCGGTCCAGGTCGTGACGGATCAGGCGACGCTGAAGCCGCAGGCCGACTCGGTCGGCGACATGATCCACGGCGCCTGGATCTCGCCGACGGGGAAGCGGGCGGTGTTCGAGGCGCGCGGCGACGTGTTCACGGTGCCGGCCGAGCACGGGCCGGTGCTGGACGTCACGCGGACGTCGGGCGTGGCGGAGCGGTCTCCCGTCTGGTCGCCTGACGGCCGCACCCTCGCCTATTGGAGCGATCGCACCGGCGAGTACGAGCTGATGCTGCGGCCGGCGGACGGCAGCGGCGGTGAAGAGCAGGTGACGACCCTGGGCCGGGGATTTCGCTACACGCCGTTCTGGTCTCCCGACAGCCGCAAGCTGGCGTTCGTGGACCAGGCGATGGTGATCTGGATCTACGACCGCGACGCGAAGAAGGTGATCCGGGTGGACAAGGCGCTCGGCTTCTACGAGGGGAACCTGGAGGGCTTCCGGCCGAGCTGGTCGGGGGACAGCCGCTGGCTCGCCTACGCGCGCGATCTCGAGAACACGCACGGCGCCATCTTCCTGTTCGACACGAAGACCGGCACGGCGCGCCAGGTGACGAGCGGTTTCTACAACGACGGCCAGCCGGCGTTCGATCCGGAAGGCAAGTACCTGTACTACTCGTCCGACCGGACATTCGAGCCGATCTACAGCGACGTCGACAATACCTGGATCTACCCCAACTCGACCAACATCATGGCGGGGTCGCTGCGCGCCGACGTCCCGTCTCCGCTCGCTGCGCGCGACGACGAGGAGCCTGCGCCGTCGGCGGACTCGGGCGCGGCCCGGGCCGGCGGCGCGGCCGCGAAACCGGCCCCTCGCGACACGGCGGCGAAGACCCCGGCGCCCGTGGCCATCGACCTGGACGGGTTCGAAGGCCGTGCGGTGGCGCTTCCGGCGGCCGCAGGGAACTACACCGATCTGCAGGCGGTGGCGGGCAAGGTGATCTACCGCCGGCCGCCCCGCACCGGCTCGTCGGACAAGAAGACGCCGCTCATCGCCTACGACCTGAAGGATCGCAAGGAACAGACGATCATCGACGATGCCGATGGGGCGCTGGTCTCCGCCAACGGGCAGAAGGTGCTGGTGCGGCAGGGGCGGCGCTGGGCGATCATCGATCTCAAGGCGGACCAGAAGATCGAGACGCCGTTGCGCACGGGGGAGTTGGTGATGACGGTGGATCCGCCGGCCGAATGGCGGCAGATCTTCAGCGACGTGTGGCGGTTCGAGCGGGACTACTTCTACGACCCCAACATGCATGGCGTCGACTGGAACGCGATGCGGACCCAATACGGGCGCCTGCTCGACGGGGCCGTGACGCGCTGGGACGTCAACTTCGTCATCGGCGACCTCATCTCCGAGCTCAACTCGTCGCATACGTACCGCGGCGGGGGCGATCTCGAGACGGGACCGCGCCGGGGGGTGGGGCTCCTCGGCGTGGACTGGGCGCTCGAGAACGGCGCCTACCGGATCAAGCGCGTCATCGATGGCGCTCCCTGGGACGGTGAGGTCCGTTCTCCCCTCGGCGCGCCGGGGGTGAACGTGAAGGCCGGGGACTACGTGCTGGCGGTGAACGGCGTGCCGCTCGACACGGCGCAGGACCCGTGGGCGGCGTTCGAGGGTCTCGCGGGGACGACGGTGCGGCTCACCGTGAACAGCCGGCCGGTGCGGGATGGCGCGCGCGACGTCCTGGTCACGACTCTCGAAGACGAAGGTCGGCTGCGCTATCTGGCGTGGGTCGAAGCGAACCGCCGCCGCGTGGACCAGGCGACGCAGGGGCGCGTGGGATACGTCTATGTGCCGAGCACCGGCACGGACGGTCAAACCGAGCTGTTACGCCAGTATCTCGCGCAGGTACAGAAGGCGGGGCTGATCGTAGACGAGCGGTGGAACTCGGGCGGCCAGATCCCCGATCGGTTCGTCGAGCTGCTCAACCGGCCGGCGCTGGCGTACTACGCCGTGCGCGACGGCCAGGACTGGCAATGGCCCCGCAACGCCCAGATCGGTCCGAAAGCCATGTTGATCAACGGGTGGAGCGGGTCCGGCGGAGACGCCTTCCCGACCTTCTTCCGCGAGGCGAAACTGGGGCCGCTGATCGGGACGCGGACCTGGGGCGGGATCATCGGCATCAGCGGCGTGCCGACCTTGATCGACAATGGCGGGGTCACGGTTCCCACCTTCCGCCAGTACGATCCGCAGGGACGGTGGTTCGCCGAGGGGCATGGTGTGGACCCGGACATCGAGGTGCCGGATGACGAGGGTCAGCTCGCCAAGGGAACCGATCCCCAGCTGGAGCGGGCGATCCAGGAGGTTCTGAAGGCGATCCAGGCCGCAGGGTCGCTGGCGCCCAAGCGGCCGGCGTACGAGAACCGGGCGGGACACTGACGAGGAGGGTGGAGGACGGTGGCCCTCCACCGTCCTCCATCCACCATCTCCCGCGTCAGCGGAGTTGCGTCGCCGGCACGACGACCTGCGCGCTCAACGCCTGCGCGATGCGCTCGCGGGAGTCGGCGTAGTGCGCCCGGGTGTAGGCGTCGAGCCCGCCGCCCGCCAGGGCATGCGTGAGCCGGGCGCCGAGATCGGCGAGGGTTGAGCGGGCGACGGCGCGCGCGTCATCCGGCGTGCCCGCGAACGGATTCACGACCATACGCGTGAGCTCCGACAGGTACATCCGCTGCAGGTCGCGCCGGATCGAGCCGGCGTTGCGCGGCCGGCCCCCACCGACGCCCGCTTCGGCCCAGATGGCGGCCGTCAACGTGCTGAGCACGTCGGGAATGGTCACCACCGCCTCACCGGGGGCGGCGCGCAGCTCGTTGTCCCGGACGCGCGCCAGCACGCCGGGGTCGAGCAGCAGATCGACCAGCGTTCCCTGAAGCCCCAACGCCCAATCGTGCAGCGGGAAGTCGATGCGACCCTCGGAGAACGGGTTCTGGCCCCAGTGCCACCAGCGGGAAGGCGCTAGGCGGTTGAGCAGCGCGGGCCGGAACTGATAGGTCCGCTCGCCCAGTCCCGCGCTCGCGATGAACGCCAAGGCGTCGCGCTGCTTCGCCGCGGGGACGGCCGTGAACGGCGCCCGGCCGTTGGGATCGCCGCGGTGGTCGCGGGCGGTGTAGACGCCGGCGAGGTACTTCGTGGTGACCAGGGTGGCGTACCAGCGCTGGAACAGCAGGTCGAGGAAGCCGGCGCGCAGGCGGGGGTAGCCCTCCCCGGGCGCGATCAGCCGCAGCTCGAGGGAGTCGAACAGCCGGTTGACGAGCGTCACCTGATCCTTGGCCCAGGCGAGCGGATCGGCGGTCTGATCGTAGCGCGTGACGTTCGGGTCGAGGCCGAATCCGGCGAACCCTGCGTCCTCGTCGGTGGCGTACACGTGGTCGGGATCGGCGGCCTCACCGGCGACGCGCGCGAGACCGGGCCGTTCGGCGTCCGGCGTATCGCCCCCCACATCGGCGTATCCGTAGCGGATCGCCCAGCGGTCGTAGGTGCCGATCGTGGTCGAGTAGTAGTCCCCCTGGCGACTGCGATCCAGCGCGATGGCGGGGGGGTTGTAGTCCATCACCGAGGCCGACGTACCGTGGGTCGCGGTGTACTGCCGGTCGCCCAGCTCGGCGGCGGGGATCGCGGCGGTGCCGCGGAAGTTGTGCCGCAGCCCCAGCGTGTGGCCGAACTCGTGCATCACCAGCTCCTTCAAGGCCTGACCGATGTACTCGCGCGGGACCGGGCCGCCGGGTGCGATGGTCCCGTTCGCGGCGAGGGTGGCCCGGAGCAGGGTGCCGTAGCGGGTGAGGCCGCTGGCGTAGCGGCACAGGCGCATGAGGCGTCCCTGGGTGTCGGCGCGGAGCAGCGAGTCTTCGGCGAGCACCTCATGGGTCAGCGCCTGCGGTCCCGAGTACTCGCGGTATTCCCCCTGCCACGCCTGGATCCACGACGCGGCGATCAGGATGTCGGCGTTCAGGATCTCGCCGGTGCGCGGGTCCACGTCGGACGGTCCGATCGCGTAGGTCGAGCCGAAATTGGCCATCCAGCGCACGGTGCTGTAGCGAGCGTCCTCGGCGCTCCAGAGCGTATCGTCCGGGGCATCGAGCACCTGGATGGCATTGCGGATGCCGATCGCCTCGAATGCCTTGTTCCACTCGAGCATGCCGGCGCGGACGTACGGCCGCCACTCCTCGGGGATCGTCCGGTCGAGGTAGTAGGTGATGGGCCTGACCGGATCGCTCAGCGCGGCCTGAGGGTCCTTCTTCTCGAGGCGCCAGCGGTTGACGTAGCGCACGAAGAACGACTCGGCGGTGTCGCGCGAGAAGTTCATCATCGCCGAGATGAAGTAGCCCACGCGATCGTCGGCGTAGCGCGGCCGCATCGGCGCAGCCGGCAGCTCGACGAGCGAGTAGTGCACCCTCATCGGGAGGTAGCGGTAGTCGGGAACCGTACTGATGCCGAGCGGCCGTGTGGCAGTGAAGGTTAGGCGCGCGTCGGCCTCGAGGTTGGTGGGGAAGAGGCGCAGGCCCTGGAAGGCCGAACGCTCGCGGTCGAGCGACACGCCGCCGGGGATGTGCAGCGCCTGGACGACGAAGCTGAAGAAGCTGCCGACGTCGGCAAAGTCGGAGACCAGGAACGGTCCCAGATCGATCAGGACTTCATCGGTCGTATCCCGGACGGAGGCGATCGGGAAGGTGTAGGCGACCGAGCCACTAAAGGAGTACGCCACGGTCCGGGCCATCGGCGTGCCCGGCGCGGCGGTGAGGTAGGGATTGACCAGCTGCAGCTCCACCTTGGTGGGCGTACGGTGGAACCGGATCAGGTCGGAGCGCAGGTCGGTCCCGCCGTCGAGCCCGAAGTCCCCCAGCCCTTGCGAGAGCTCCGTGACGAGGAGAAGGTCGCGGTCGAACTGGTTCGGCTTCAGATCGAGGTAGACGTTGTCCCGCTTGAGGTAGACCGTGAACAGGCCTTGCAGCGACTGGGCGTCCTTGGTGACCTCGGCCCAGGGTTTCCAGGGAAGGTCCTTCTTGGTCGTGTCGGCGTGTGCCGTGGGGGTGGTGGCCGGCTTGGCGGCGTGGGCACAGGCGCCGAGGCCTATCGCCAGGACGATGAGGCAGCAGCGGCGAACGACGGTCGTCATAGGGAGTCTCCGCGGGTGTCCGGAAGTGAGCCATTGTACGGCTCGGGGCGACGGGCAGGAAGAGTAGAAGGGCGCACTCGGACAGGGTCTGGACGGTTGCGGCCGGGGGTTGACCTAACTCGAAGCCCGGGCTTAGCTTTGAAGTCTATTTCCCGACTTTTTGGAATTGCGTCGAGAGGGTATGCCGACCATCAATCAGCTCATCCGGCACGGCCGCCGGGACGTGGGGAAGAAGGAGAAGGCGCCGGCGTTGCGGGGCAACCCGCAGAAGCGCGGCGTGTGCACGCGCGTGTACACGACGACGCCGAAGAAGCCGAATTCGGCGCTGCGCAAAGTCGCGCGCGTCCGGCTGACCAACGGCTTCGAAGTGACGGCCTATATCCCGGGTGAGGGGCACAACCTGCAGGAGCACTCGATCGTGATGATCCGCGGCGGGCGGGTCAAAGACCTGCCGGGCGTGCGCTACCACATCATCCGCGGCACGCTCGACGCGGCCGGGGTGAACGAGCGCAAGCAATCGCGCTCGAAGTACGGTGCCAAGCGGCCCAAGGAGGCCGGGAAGTGAGCCGCCGCAAGAAGGCAGTCAAGCGGCCGGTGCCGGCCGATCCGCGCTACGACAGCCAGACCGTCTCCAAGTTCGTGAACAACCTGATGGAGCGGGGCAAGAAGTCGCTGGCCGAGCGGGTGTTCTATTCGGCGATGGATTTGATCGAGCAGCGCACCGGGCAGCCGGGCGTGAACGTGTTCAAGCAGGCGCTGTCGAACGTGAAGCCGGCGCTCGAGGTGAAGTCGCGGCGGGTCGGCGGGGCTACCTACCAGGTCCCGGTGGAAGTCCGGCCGGAGCGACGCACGGCGCTGGGGATGCGCTGGATCATCCAGTACAGCCGCTCCCGCAAGGAGAAGGACATGTCGGAGCGGCTCGCGGCGGAGCTGATTCTCGCCTCCAAAGGCGAGGGCGAGTCGATCAAGAAGAAGGAAGACACGCACCGGATGGCGGAAGCCAACAGGGCGTTCGCGCACTACCGGTGGTAGGGTAAGGACAGGCAGGACAACCAGACCGCATCGAGGGGGCAGGGTGCCTCCCGATGATGGCGGAGCGAGACCGGCCCAACGATGGGCGTCACGGTCGCCCCGCGTTTTTGCTGCTCAAAGGACGGCAATGGCACGCACGACACCGCTCGATCGCATTCGGAATATCGGCATCATGGCCCACATCGATGCCGGGAAGACGACTACGACCGAACGCATCCTCTATTACACGGGCCGCACCTACAAGCTGGGTGAGGTGCACGAAGGTACGGCCACGATGGACTGGATGGAACAGGAGCAGGAGCGGGGGATCACCATCACGTCCGCCGCCACGACCGCATTCTGGCCGCGGCGCGGCGAGCCGTACCGCATCAACATCATCGATACGCCGGGCCACGTGGATTTCACCGTGGAAGTGGAGCGCAGCTTGCGCGTGCTGGACGGCGCGGTCACGGTGCTCGACGCCGTGGGCGGGGTGGAGCCGCAGACCGAGACGGTGTGGCGCCAGGCCGACCGCTACGGGGTGCCGCGGATCGTGTTCGTCAACAAGATGGATCGCGTGGGCTCGGACTTCGACCGCTGCCTCAAGATGGTCCGGGAGCGGCTCGGCGCGAACGCGATTCCCATTCAGCTGCCGCTGGGCTCGGGCGAGCTGTTCACCGGCGTCGTCGACCTGATCCGCGAGATCGAGATCGTCTACGACGACGAAACGCTGGGGAAGAAATACGTCGAGGGGCCGGTGCCCGCCCCGTTGCAGGAGCGGGTCGCCCAGATGCGCCACGAGATGCTCGAGGCCGTGGTGGAGACCGACGACACGATCCTCAAGAAGTACCTGGAGGGTCATCCGCTGTCGGAGGACGAGATCCGCACGGTGCTGCGGAAGGCGACGATCGGCGGGCACGTGGTACCGGTGATCTGCGGGGCGGCGTTCAAGAACAAGGGCGTGCAGCAGCTGCTCGACGCGGTGATCGACTATCTGCCCGCCCCCGTGGACGTGCCGCCGATCCAGGGCCACCTGCCGCATCACGACGCGACGCATGTCGAGCGGCCCGCCTCCGACGAAGCCCCCTTCGCCGCGCTGGCGTTCAAGATCGCGACCGATCCGTACGTCGGGAAACTGACGTTCTTCCGGGTGTACTCGGGCGTTCTCGCCGCCGGCTCCTACGTCTACAACAGCACGAAGGACCGCAAGGAGCGGATCGGGCGGCTGCTGCAGATGCACGCCAACAAGCGCGAGGAGATCGAAGAGGTCCGCGCCGGCGACATCGCCGCGGCGATCGGCCTGAAGGACACGAAGACCGGGGACACGCTCTGCACCGCGGACGATCCGATCATCCTCGAGGCGATGCGCTTCCCCAACCCCGTGATTTCGGTCGCCATCGAGCCGAAGACCAAGGCCGACCAGGACAAGCTGGGCGTCGCGCTCCAGAAGCTCTCCGAGGAAGATCCCACGTTCCGGGTCCACACCGACACGGAGACGGGGCAGACGATCATCTCCGGGATGGGGGAGCTCCACCTCGAGATCATCGTCGACCGGATGAAGCGGGAATTCAAGGTCGAGGCGAACGTGGGGCGTCCCCAGGTCGCCTACCGCGAGACGGTGCGCAAGCGGGTGGAGTACATCGAGGGCAAGTTCATCCGCCAGACGGGCGGCCGCGGCCAGTACGGGCACGTGGTCATCCACATGGAGCCGGGCCAGCCCGGGACCGGCTTCGTGTTCGAGGACAAGGTCGTCGGCGGCACGGTCCCGCGGGAGTTCATCGGGCCGGTGGAGCAGGGCGTGAAGGAAGCGCTCGAAAACGGCGTGCTGGCGGGCTACCCGATGGTGGACGTGAAGGTGGAGCTGGTGGACGGCTCCTCCCACGATGTGGACTCGAGCGAGATGGCGTTCAAGATCGCCGGCTCCATGGCGGTGAAGGAAGCCGCGCGGCAGGCGCATCCCATCCTGCTCGAGCCGATCATGGACGTCGAGGTGGTCACGCCCGGGGATTACATGGGCGAGGTGATGGGCGACCTGTCGTCGCGCCGCGGCAAGATCGGCGGCATGACGCAGCGCGCCGACGCGCACATCGTGGCGGCGAGCGTGCCGCTGTCGGAGATGTTCGGCTACTCGACCACGCTGCGCTCCATGAGCCAGGGCCGCGCCATCTACAGCATGCAGTTCAGCCACTATCAGGAAGTGCCGAAGTCGAAGGCGGAGGAGATCGTCGCGAAGGTGAAGGGCTAACACAGGACGAGGATCACGCACCAATGGCCAAGGCAAAGTTTGAGCGGACGAAGCCGCATGTGAACGTGGGGACGATCGGGCACGTGGACCACGGGAAGACGACGTTGACGGCGGCGCTGACGAAGGTGG
>Ga0153915_10002924_pt1 | contig 15603 bp, 15 predicted proteins | sample Opewatmetagenome_2_FD_107003 | JGI IMG/M metagenome (GOLD analysis project Ga0153915, IMG submission 107003) | Freshwater wetland microbial communities from Ohio, USA - Open water 3 Core 3 Depth 3 metaG | ecosystem: Environmental > Aquatic > Freshwater > Wetlands | place: USA: Ohio, Lake Erie...
TCTGGCCAAGGATATCATCGATGGGATATGGAATCTCACAGGGGCCTCAGACAAAGTCTATCATCTTAAACAACCGACTGAAGTCGAAGAGTCATATGATCCGCAAGTTGTACTAGCACAGAGGGTGTACCTGGGGGAGAAGGACCGATTCGATATGCTAATGCCAAGCTCTGAGCTAATCATTGAGAACACGACCGTTGGTACGAAGCAGATTCTTCGGCTCACCATCGACACATTTTGAGCTGAGTTCTCTTTCGGAATCGCGTGAATTACTTCTGTCTTTGTCTTGGTCGCATTCTTGTCGCAGCTCCAATGTCAGAAACCTCGCTCGTAATCCATGTGTTTATCTCTGCTCTGTTTTCGTCAAGAGATATGGTCGAACCGCCGTTTGCGAAGAAGGAGCCGCGCGAACTCAAGATACATGGGACGAGGCTGATTGACAACTACTTCTGGCTTAGAAACAAGGGCACTGATGACGTCGTGAGCTACCTCGAGGAGGAGAATAGGTACACCCGCGAGATGATGGCTGATACGGAGCATCTCCAAGAGGTACTCTTTCAGGAAATGTGCAATAGGATTAAGGAAACCGACCAGAGTGCACCGATGAAGCATGGGGACTACTTCTACTACTTTCGAACAGAGAAGGGCAAGGACTACCCCATATACTGCCGCAAGCATCTCTCCCTAGATGCACCCGAGCAGATCATACTGGACGGCAATGTATTGGCCCAAGGTAGGAAGTACATGAGTATAGAGAGTATGAGAGTGAGTCCCGACCACAGAATGCTGGCCTATTCGGTGGACTTCACTGGCGGAACCACTTACGACATTCGGATTGTAGACCTCAGCACGTATCAAATCATTGAAACAATCGAGCAAGTAGGCGGGCAATTAGAATGGGACTATGATAACAAATCAATCTTTTATTCTGAGCTCGACAGCATACACCGTGACTATGCAGTATCGTACCATGCAATAGGCACTAAGCCCTCTGAGGATGTGCGTATCTATGAAGAGAAGGATACAGCTTTCTTCCTCATTATGTCCAAGTCTACTGACAGAAAGTACTTGCTCCTCAAGATAGGCAGCTTTAGCTCGGAAACCACAGAGGTTCGCATCATGGAACTGGAACAGCCCCATCGTGAGCTCGAACTTCTGTGGAAGCGAAGCGCAGGCATCGAGATGGACGTGCAGCATCATGATGGTTACTTCTACTTCTTAACGAATGCTGTCAACCCGATGACATTCAAGCTGATGAGGACTCCGACCTCTGATATCAGACGCGAACGCTGGGAGGATGTCATCGGTGAGGACATCGTAACTCGTTTTCCTTGGCTACTGGCTTTCAGGACACACCTGGTCTTGAGCAGGCGCAAAGATGGCTTTGGCTCGTTCTTAGTGTACGACTTCTCAACAAGAGAAACTCACGACATACTGGTGCCTGAAAGGATCTACGCCCTTTCTGTGTCCGATGATTATCAGGAGTTCGAGTCAGGTTATTTCCGGTTCGTTCTTAGCTCGCCAGTGACGCCCACAACCGTTTATGACTACCAGATGGCGACTCGACAGCTCGAAACCAGAAAAATCGACGAAATAAGGGGACACGACCCATTTGATTTCGTGACCGAGCGTCGGTATGCAGCGGCTAGTGATGGGACTACAATTCCTATATCACTGGCATACAGGAAGGGAATGAAGCTGGATGGAACTAACCCGCTCATGCTGTATGGATATGGTTCCTACGGGTACGCAGTCAGTCCTGATTTTGATCAGATGAGGCTTAGTCTCATGAATCGGGGAGTCATCTTCGCCATTGCTCACATCCGAGGCGGCGGTGAGTACGGCAAGATGTGGTATCATCAAGGCAAGCTGGACCGGAAGATGAATACATTCACTGATTTCTTCGCGTGTGCAGACTACTTGGTCAAGCAGGGATTCACATCGAAAGAGAAGTTATGCGCCATGGGTAGAAGCGCGGGAGGACTCCTCATGGGCGCCGCAGTAACACTCCGCCCAGAGTTGTTTTCAATTGTTGTCGCAATGGTACCGTTTGTTGACGTCATCAACACGATGTTGGATGATACAATACCTCTGACCACCTTCGAATACAGGGAATGGGGCGATCCGCGGATCAAGAAGCAGTTCAAATGGATGCTCCAATACTCTCCCTACGACAACACCGGGGCAAGTAACTACCCAGCAATGTTAGTCACTGCGGGATACAATGACCCCAGCGTCGCGTATTGGGAGCCTGCAAAGTGGGTTGCCAGACTGAGAGCTGTCAAGACAGACGACAACCTTCTCCTGCTGAAGACTAGGATGGACAGCGGCCATGCCGGCTTTAGCGGCCGTTATGAGAACATGAAGGACGCGGCCTTCATCTACGCTTTCATTCTCAAGACAATGCGGATGATCCCGTAACTGATAGATACCGTGTGCCGACAGGGCACGCAGACGTCGAAGCCATACCCTCCCGAATGCAGGACCATGGGTGGGAAGAAACAAGACATGCGTACGAGCTGCATCTGGTCACGAGGGCCGCTCCAGTTGACAGGCACCTGAAGGAAAGGGACCCGCAAGCCGCGAGCCTGCGGGTTACGCCGGACGACTACTCGTACCTGAGAGCCTCCACTGGCACGAGCCTAGATGCGCGCCAAGATGGGTAGAGGGCAAAGACCACACTTACGATCACACCAAAGAAGAGTGCCATGCTGACTAGGTATGGTGTTATCACTGGCTTGATCACAGCAAATGCTGCAGCTCCAGATCCATTACCGAATCCGCCACCACCTATGCCTGCAAAGCCTCCGCCGCGCGCGAGGGCCACTGATATGATATTGGCGATAAGCCCTCCGACCACTATCCCAACGATTGCACCGATGAGTCCGACTACGAGAGCCTCTGCAAGGAAGATCGTCATCACCGTTCGCCCCTTGGCTCCCAGGGCCTTGAGGATGCCTATCTCACGAGTTCGCTCGATGAGTGACACTATCATGATATTCATGATACCCACGCCAGCAACAAGAAGAGAGATACCCGCAATCCCGCCCAACAATAGACTGACGGTCCCAAGGATGCTTGATATCGTAGAAAGCAGCGCGGTCGGCGAGGTCACAGTGACTTGGTTGTTATAGAGGGTTTCAATCTCTTTCGACACTGCGTTAATTGTGGAGGTATCACTGCTCGTGAGCTTCACGATTATCTGACTTGCATCTTCAGTAGCAAAGAAACCTGTCGCCGCAAGAATAGGAATGTACACGCCGCTATCAACGGGGCCAAGCCCAAATGCTCCGATCTCCCCAAGGATTCCAGTCACTTCCATCGTCCGGTTCAGCTGAATCATCTTTGTCCCGTTTCGGACACTGTAGGAGAGGACGATAGAATCACCGACGTTCAGGATAATTGTGCCATTCTTGTATGGGTCGTGAAGCGAGTACCCTACGACGACGGAATCGTTAGCTGGCTTGTCTGGTATCTCGCCAGACTCAGGAGAGAATGTAGAGTAGATGGCCTTGTAGGTCGTGAAGTTGACCCCGCTTATGCTGAGTGTGCGTGTCCAATCACCCTTCTCGACACTACACGCTTTGGAAACAATAGCTGCTGATGCTTGGACAGAGCCGAGGCCGTCAATCAATGCGGTATCATTCACGAACAGTGAGAAGTCACTAGGCGAGCCGCCAAAGATACCTCCCGATCGAGTCGAAACTATGACAGTGTCCGTTGCAAAGCCCTCCTGGAACTGCGACGTGAGCGCGACCTGAAAGCCTTCGGTAAATGACATCAGGGCTACGATGGCAGCTATCCCGATTACGATTCCTAGTGTAGTAAGGCCAGCTCTGAGCTTCCGAAGCCGTATCGCGCCGATGGCATATGACAGAGTATCGCGTGCTCTCATCTAGTTCACCTCGTCAGACACTATCAGACCATCCCTCATTCTCAGGGTCCTGCGCGTTCTCGCTGCCACCTCAGCGTCATGGGTCACTATTATGACCGTGACATGCTTCTTGCTGTTGAGGTCAACAACCAAGTCAATCATTTCTTGGGCTGTCTTGCTATCCAAGTTGCCCGTCGGTTCATCCATCAGCAGAAAGGAGGGCTCAGTGACGAGCGCTCTCGCGACAGCCACCCTCTGGCGTTCACCGCCGCTGAGCTCAGCGGACTTGTGGGTCATTCTGTCACCCAAACCGACACTCCTCAACGCGTCCTCGGCCCGAGCCTTCCGCTCCTTTCGTGATACTCCGCCGATAGCAAGAGGGAGTTCCACGTTGACCTGCGCGTTCAGTCGTGGAATGAGATTGAAGAACTGGAATACAAAGCCAATGTTCCTGCGTGTTTCCGCTAGCTTATTGTCAGACAAACTGGAAACATCTACACCCTTGATCCGGAGAGTGCCGCTCGTCGGGTGGTCCAGTGCTCCAATCATGTTTAGGAGCGTTGATTTACCGCTTCCCGAGGGGCCCAAAACGGACACAAGTTCGCCTTGGTTCACGACGAAGCTGACTCCTCTTAGCGCCTCAACCGGGACAGCCCCCATCATGTAGGTCTTGGTTAGCTTTTCCAACTCTAGAACTGTCGTCAATCCTTCATACCTCCATCAGTGAAACTGGAAGAAGATGCTACTTCTCTGGTCCCTCGAGAAGCTGCTCAAGCTTGTCAGCAGTTGATCTCATCAGCCTCTCAAGTTCTGCCGTCCGGTCCGGATCGGGAGACTCACTCAATTCCCCCGCAAGTGCGAACAATGCCGCAAACATGCGTCGGGCATTTTCAATCAGAAAGTGCAGCTCATCAGGTAGGTTGAAGAACGGTGGAAAGCGAAACATGCCAGACTCGAGCTTCTCGCGCATCTGTGATGCGACCTGATCCTCTTCCTGCAGGAATTTCTGGCCCAGCTCAGTCAGACGGTATCGCTTTGTGCCGTCCACCAAAGGAAGTTCTTCGGCAAAGCCTCTGCCTTTCAGGTCACTGAGCAGCGGGTACAGTGAGCCCGGACTCGGCCTCCAACGGCCCGAGGCTTCCTGCTCGATTCGAGATGCAATCTCGGACCCAGACATCGCCTGCTCTTTGAGTAGCATCAGCACCCGATAACGCAAGAAGCCCCGCGGCACACGCGCTGTGTGCTTTACCCATGGGGGAACAAGCGGAGGTCCGGCGGACAACATTTCGTACAGACGCGGCAGCTTTTCTTCTGAGAGGTAGAACTTGCCGTCAACTTCAATGAAAGGCGAAAGGGCACCCATCGGAGATCGGGCAAATTGCTTCACAATACTCGGAAGACCTAGCTCCTCTGGAGTCAGCGCTTTCTCTGGGCTTGTCGCTCCTTTTGTCCTGAAAAGGGAGATGATCTCTTCCAGTCTTCGTTCCATCAAGGCGGCGTCTCGCTCCAGTTCACAGAATAGGCAATATCACTAGCGATATCGTTGGCGATATCGATTTAAGGCTTTTGAAGAACATAAGAGAAGAAGTTACCGCGAGCCGCACACGCTATCGGTGTGGCATAGCGAGCAGTTGCGTGACACCAGGAGTCGCAGAAGGCCCCTAGGATATGATGTAGTATGAAGACGCCGATGGACAGGATTAGGGAGGCTGAGGCCACCATCGATTCAGCGCTGTGGGAAGACCTTCGAGAGGAGGACTCTCGTAAGGCTCTCAAGGTCTATGAGAAAGCCAAGACAATGCTAGACTCGCTGAAGCACTTGGACCCAGAGGAGGAGAAACAGAGGAAGAGGGTTCTCTCATTCTGTCTATTGAGAATCGATGATGCTCTTGTCGCGCTTGGAGATGAAGAAGGCTCCGTAGGAAGAGCGAAGCAGGTGTTAGAACTAGCAAACGAATCAGGGGACATTGTCCAAATCGCACGAGGCCATCTTTCGTTGGGAGGACGTCTTCTGAATGCGGGCGACATTGCAGGGGCAGAAGAGCAGTTCTCTCATATTCTAACGAACTGGCTTGACAGTGACAACAGTGATTTGCAGCAGGTCGTAGGATGGACCCTTCTGGTGCGAGGACACATCTTGAACGCAAAGAGTCTCTACACGCAAGCAATCGTTGTTCTTCAGAACGCCGAGTTAATCCTAGGCGCCATCAGCAACTACGCAGGACTCGCCAAGGTGTACGATCTCATGTCGAAAGTCTACCTGAATCTCGGTGACAGCGAGAAGTCCGATGAATATCGCACGAAGAGTGGGCAATACCTTGAGAGAGCTAAGGTGGAAAGACGATAGAGAGTGGGTGAGGCGTGGTCTGCGTTTTCGCAGAATAGAAGACGGGCGACGTACAGAGTGCATCTATCTGCTAAGCATACGGCTTAATAGAAGATTAGAACTTCTCAGCAGGTTATGAGGAAGCAATGGTTCATCATGGCACTCCTCGTAGTGCCCTTGCTGCCTATTGTCGTGATACTCCCGTTGGCTCTGCCGGCCGAGGCTTGGGGCCAATCAACGCATCAGTTCATCGTTGAGGAAGCCCTGAGCAGTATCACGAATGCTAGCTGGGCAGATGCCTTTCAATACTACTCCCCGGAGATCATTGCCGGAAGTACGACCCCCGACACTGTCTGGCAGGACTGGGATAATCATCTATACTATCCTGACACTGGAGAATACGCCGCACCTCAAGCAGCGGCCAGATGGTTCGCTTTCGCTAGAAACAACTTCACACTAGGCAACTGGGAAGACGGGTTCAAAGCGGCAGGAGTGCTCGCACACTATTCTTCCGATCCCTGCATACCAGTACACACGGGTCCCAACGGCACTGCGCACAGCGCGTATGAGACGGACATCAACGACCAGTTGATGAGCCTTGTTCTTCAGACGCCAACAGAGAAAGAGATAACGAATGTCACAGCATTCGTCATAGAGTGCGCCACTTACTCGCATCAGTACTACGACACTGTCGTCACTGCATACCCCAATGGCAGTTCAACGGCGATAACGACCAACTCGACAATCAAGGCGCTCACTGAGAGCTGTCTATCAATGGCGGTGAACGCATCTCTCTGTCTTTTCTACACGCTTACTATTGGACTCGACGCTCCGGATGTGACAATCACATACAAGTATGTCGCAATGTTTGATTATGCACACACTAACGACTACATTGACTATGCCGGGGTTTCGAAGCTTCTTGCAGTCAACCTGACATTAGCAAGAGCTGGATTCGAGATGAAGATTCAAGAAACGGAAATAGACGCAGCATCGCTGGCAGATGTAGACCTCCTGGTAGCGACCTGTGGGCTTGACGCCTATTCGAGCAGTGAGCTCCTCGCGATTGCCAATTGGGTATCAGGAGGAAACAAGTCCGTACTGCTCACTGGAAGAGGAGACTTCTCGACCTACGTGGACAACGCACGACCCAATCAGATACTGCAAGCCATTGGCTCCAACATTCGTGTAAATGATGACAACGTCTACATGACAGGAACTTATCAGCCCTGGTACAACGATCTGACAGACATACTGGCACCAGGCCAGACTGTGGGTCTGACCGAGTCGGTGGATTCCATCACGTTGTACTCGCCAACAAGCCTCTACTTCTTGGATGATGACCCTACCCTTCCAGTCATCTATGCTGACCATAGTGGTTACCAGACCGACCAAGTAGCACCAGGAATCACGGTCGTTTACGATGACACAAATGACGGGGAATTTGGAAACCAGATTCCGCTGGTAGCGGTAGAGGAAGTAGGCACGTTGCGAATACTCGTGGCCGGTACAACATTCTTCAGCGATTTCGACTACGGAAAGCCCGCGTTCGACAACGCTCAGTTCTTTGAGAACTTCCTATATTGGGCATCAAACCGCACAGTTGGTGATGTTCCAGTGGCGGACGAGGTCGGCCCGAGGATAAGCGATGTCGAATGGAATCCAGTGGCCCCGACAAATGACCAGTCTGTCGTCTTCAATGCCACAGTTTCCGATCCTAACAATGTCCACGCAGTTGTGCTCGAATACTTGAATGGTACAGATGCTGTAACCATTCTGATGACCCCGTGGGGCGCGGAGTACTCTGCAACTATCCCAGGTCTGCAGAGCAAGACGATTGAGGTAAAGGTGATTGCCAATGACACAGAAGGCAACATTGCAGTACGTGCCTACTTCACACTGACTTGGACTGCAGGCACCACCACGACTGGTACCACCACCACTACTACGACAACCACGAGTGGCGGCATAATAATGTATATCATCGTTGGCGCGGCGGTCGCAGCAGTCGTTCTTGTTGTTGTGGTGGTCTTTGTCATACGGAGAAGATAACCGACTCTAGCGGCAAGGCAGAGAACTGTACCTGACGGCAGAGAGCTCTGCCCCCCCGCCTCCCGATTCCCGATGAGCTGAGCATAGAACCTACAAAGGGTTGCGAATGTTTGAAGCCGCATCAATAGCCCATTGATGGGCGAAGAACCCTGCGACTACTTCCTTTCCTAGTAGCGTGATGCGACACGACGCTCTGGCTGCAGGATTTTGACCCAAGAAGATTGCATGCTCTATAGTCTTTTCACATAGTTCTTCATAGTGCCTAGCCCATCCATCGAGATCTCGACTAGGTCACCATCCTGTAGGCTGATGCTGTCAGGGGGCACTACGCCAACGCCGGTGAGCATTATGGATCCCCGTGGAACAGGGTTGTCTCTGAACAGATATTTCGATAGCTCCTCAAACTCGCGCTTCATATTAGATGTGTTCGTTTCGCCGCCAAACACAACCTGACCGCCTCTGTGAATCTTGAGTCTTATCCCCACATTCTTTGGGTTCTTGAACTCGTCAGTGGTCGCGAGATACGGTCCGATTGCGCAGGAGTTCTGCCAGACCTTCGCCTGTGGCAGGTACAGAGGGTTTGCACCCTCGATGTCTCTCGAACTCACATCATTGCCGATTGTGTATCCAGCAATGCTCCGATCACCGTACACAAGTGTGAACTCGGGCTCGGGAACATCCCATTTTGAGTCGCTCCTTATGCATATGACATCGTTGGGGCCGACAGTCCTGTATCCAAGACCCTTGAACAAGACCTCAGGTCTCTCAGCCGTGTAGACACGGTCATAGATACCCTTGGCCTTGGTTTCATCCTCTCTAGCCTCAACGCTTCGCTTGTACGTGACCCCCGCCGCCCAGACTTCACCCGGCACCATGGGCATGATGAATCGGTCCTTCACCCAGTCGAGCTTGTACGCCCGGGGTTTCCTATCCTCGATGAGTGACCTTACGAAGTCGACGAGAGGAATCTTGTCCGGCGCCTTCTGACCGATATAAGCCGCGAATGGGTCTTGACCGAGACTCTCATAGACATGATACTCTTCGCCAACAATCAACCCTGAGACCGTCCTCGGCCCTTCATAGAATCGTGCAAGCTTCATTTGTGACGCGCTCTATCAATGCAGGAATCCAACCGGATGTTATCCGTTTCGGTGGGTGCGAGCCAAGTGATGGCTCGTGGCAGAATTCAGGCAGCCATGCAGATGGCCTTGGCCACATCAGCTGGGCTGGCGCCTATGAAGAATGCATCGCGATCCTTGAGAAACAGACCGATAGTTTCAGCCAATGGCTGCTCTTTGATGACATGGCCCTTCAGATGCTCTTGGAGTGCGTCGAGTGCTTCTTCCGGGTGGAGAAAGAAGTCTCCCGTGATCACCACGCCATCAATCCGTCCATCGCTGGTGGACAATTGAACTCTGAGGAGCTTGCCGCCAGGAACCTTGTACACACTCTCGCCCATCACGCTCTACCTCAGGAAGTTCCAGGCGTCTGAAGAGTACTTCTGCTTTGCCAGCCTCGATGCGTCCGTCTTCTCTTGCTTGGTCAACTTCCCTGGTACAAGTTCAACCTCAAGTGCCTCCGAGAAGCCCATCGCCAATGCCTTGCTCAGCTCCTTGAAACCGGCTTTCTCCCCAAGAATGTCATGAATGGAAGTGACCCGGTCACGCACATCCCGGATCATCTTGTCTGATATCTTCTGTTGAGGAACCTTCAGTATCGAGAACATTGTTCTGATGTCTAGGTCAAGTAGTGTTGTGCCATGTTGGAGCAGACAGGAGTGTCTTCTGGTCTGGGCGCTGCCTGAGATCTTCTTGCCCCCAGCAATGACATCATTGATCTGCTTGAACTCCGCATCGATTCCGAGATGCTTCAGAGCCCTTACAATCCCGCCACATAGAACTCCATAGGAAGCTGGGATGTCACTGGACGCAAGCCTGTTCCCCTTTGGCAGAATGATGCTATAGGTGATCTCTCCCTTATAGTCATGGTAGACAGCCCCGCCCCCCGTGATCCTGCGAATGATGTCAATTCCATGGCTCTTGCAGAAGTCCACATCGACTTCTGTTCGCATCCCCTGGAAGGTGCCAATCGAGACTGCAGATGGTTTCCATCTGTAGAGTCGGAGGGTCGCGGGTACGGCCCCCTTCTCAAGTGACAGTAGGATTGCCTCGTCAATGGCCATGTTGTCAGCTGCCGAGTGGGTCTCCAGATCGATAAACCGCACCTGTTCCATTTTACATCACAAGCTTCGACTCGTTCATCGCCTGCTTAATCTCATCCTCAGTGAGAGACCTCGGGAAGTTGAACATTGGTCCTGTGGGCCTCTCGTTGTAGTAGGGTCGATTACACCCCTTGCAGCCCGCAGTCTGAAAAGCAGCTCCTGATGATAAGACTTGTCTTAGCCATTGTTGTTCTACTTTCAACCTCAACTCGCCCGAACTGTCCGCTTCGACGTTGCTTCGGTCAATCAGTCCCCTGCTCGCCAGATATCTGATTATCTGAACTCTTCTATATGAAGACAATCTGGGTGGAGTCCGCTTCTCAAGGTCTGTGCCCCGGATACTTGTGAAAGCAAACAGCCCGACACTGACTCCCATTCCAAGCATCGCGAAGATGAAGTCTGCCGCTTCGCTCTCAGTTTCCCCGAGGCCTATCATCAGATGTGTTGTGACATTGCCCTGCCCAAACACCTCGAGTGCATTTCGAAGGGCTTGAAAGTGGTCTTCCCATCTGAAGCTGCTTCCTCGCTGAGCGCCTTTGACTGAGTCGAACAGGCTTGGAGTACACGCATCAAATGCTACTCCGATGCTTGTCGCTCCCGCTCTCTGGATGCGACGCATCTCGTCTTTGGCCAATGGATGTATGGAAACCGAGATGGGCTCACGCCGCACCTTGCGAACGGCTCTGACGATTTCCTCAGCGTGAGCCACCGCGTCCGGATAGTGAAGGGCTTGGAGGCACACTCTTTCAAAAGGCCTAGCTCTTGTGAACGCGTTGAGGAAAGTGTTCATCTCGTAGTCTGGCCAGGATATCCTTGACAGCCGATCGGAAGAAGAACTGCTTCCACGGGCCTGTGGACAGAAGGCGCAGTTGGCATTGCACCGCCCCTTCTTGTATGTCATCAGGAACACCGTCGTATAGCAGGGGTCTGACTCGCCGTTCTCCAAGCCCAACTGAATAGCGGTGCCAAGTGAAAGACGTATCCTTTCTACCAAACGAATCGATGATTCTAGTACCATGCAGCTCTTTAACAGTTCGCTGCAGCTCCCTCCGGGCTCTGCTAGAATCATGGCCTTGCCATGAGCTCACGCACTTCTTTCGCATGCAAGCCGTCCAGATGATCTGCATGTCGGTAACCTTGATTCCCACAGAGTGAGAACAGGTTCCTTAAGTGCGAATTCCTCTCTATAGGACGTGTGAGAGCATTCAGCATTCGTGGTCTGGACATCGAGGTACTGCTCGATTTCCTCTCGGAGAAGTATGCGAACGTCTTGAAAAGAATCTGGCGTACGGAAACATGCATACGTGCTGTCTTCGTTCAGAACGAGATGGCTTGGCGAACAGTTTCAGAGCAGGCAATCATAGTTCTCGTAGATCATGATGTCGATACAAACACTTGCGCGACCGAAGTTGTAGCGACGAGTGGAGGTGCCGGGTGGTGGCGCTGGAGTCTGGGTTCTCAAGACGAAGCAGAAGACACGTTCGCAACATCACTGGCGGAACTAGCACACGTCCGAGGATGGCAGTATGAAGGAACTTTCCCTCAATACGCATTTCCGCGCGCCATATGCCCATCATGCGGGGCCATCTACTCCTATCGTCGAGAACAAATCCTCGACGGCGGCAGTGTGAGATGCCAGAACTGCGACAAGCCCTTCGTCATCAGCTAGTCGCAGGACGTTTCGCATGTCCCAGCTGCAGCCAGACATCCAAGAACCTGTGCAGAAAACCGAATCATTCCTGTGATCAGACGTTCTTGGCAGCGTCAAAGACGGGGGCAAGTCGTGCCTTCCATGGTACGAGTCCCTTAGGCGAATCTGGATACTCGCTGTAGATCTGCTTTACCGTGTCCATCATCTTCGCGACCTTCGCCAGTCTTCGAATCAGGCTGATCCTTCCGGCACCAGATGCCAGCCGCTTCAGCTTCTCTCCCTTGCCCATTCCCATCTTGCCCATCATGCTCACTCCAAGGAGGTCAGTGGCCTTGATGATCCCCTTCCTGAAAGCAAAGTCGATGTCGTCGTTCGTCACACGAACCAGAAACCATCGGAAGATATCTAGCGACGCCTGTTTGGTACCGTAGCTATTCATGTACCTTGAGTTGTATGGCCACAGCGCCTCGATGGAAGTATCGTTTCTCTCGAGCGCCTCAGATGCGGTGATTCCCGCGTGAGCTCCCCCTAGCATCGATGACCCGATGCCTCCGCCATGCACAGGATTGACTTGACATCCAGAATCGCCTACGAGCATGAAGTGATCGTCGACAAGGGTGTCCATCGCTCTTCGAACTGGGGCAATACCGCCTCCGCTGTCGATGGCATTTAGCTTGGTCTTCATGAAGTCCCAAGAACTTCTAACGAAGGTGTTGAACACATCCTGAGGCACTCTATGACCTTCAAGGGTCATTAGTCCCACACCAACATTGACCCTATGTCTTCCTTGCGGGAAGACCCAGGTGTACCCTCCGAGTGTCTGTAGTTGGTTATAGAATATCTCAAGGACTTCGGGGTGCTCGAAATCATAGTCAGGAGTCTCGTATATGTCGCGCCATGCTACCATCATGTCTTCCTTTGCCACCTCTCTCTCGATGACTGAGTTCTCTGGTAGCTGTCTGCGGAGCATGCCAGCTGCACCCGTCGCGTCGATAACGACTTTGGCTCTCAACTGTTTTTCGGCTCCACTTCCCTCCCCCTCGATCGTGACACCGGAAACCTTCCCGCCCTCAAGCTTGAGTTTCTTCACTCTGGTGGATGCGAGAACCTCGACCCCGGCATTCTCCGCTAGCGACACGAGCCATTGTCCCAGCTTCAATCGGTTGAATGAGTACCCCTTGATAGTCGGTCCTACCATCGGCATCCTTTGCACTCTGTCTGGTGCTACAAGATCGATCTCGTTGACTTCGTGTTCGATGATGCCAGGGGGCATAGCGGGCAGTCCAATCAGGTCCTGCATTTCCTTGATGTGATGAGCCCCGAGTGCATCGCCACACGTTTTATGCCCTATCTCACTTCTCTCCTTCTTGTCGATCAAAAGAACTGCATGGCCTCTCTTGGCAATTGCCTGCGCTGCTATCGAGCCACCGGTCCCCGCCCCGGCGATGATGACGTCGTAGTCTGTCATGTCACAAGTCTCCTGACTCCTGTCAACGGCAACCAAGGCATGGGAGGAATAGTAGTTCATGCCGATGTTGAGTACTTAGGTGAGTCAACCCTGTTTAAGACTCTTCTGCATTGAAAAACCCGTGAGCAGTTCTTTCACGATGTCTCTAGCTGTAATCGCAGTAAGCCCACTGACGTCAATCATGGGGTTCAGTTCAACGACGTCTGCGTATCGAACCTTGCCCGTAGAGAACGCCGCGCGCATGAAGCTCACCAACTCGAACATGTCAACACCACCCGACTCTGGATGACTGACGCCGGGGACAATCTCTGGCTTCAGTACGTCAAGATCGACAGACATGTAAATGATGTCTGTCCTGTCAGCAATCTTCTGGACAGCCCTCGAAAATGACTCGATAGTGTGACGTTGACTCTTTCCGTTGCCTGCGAGCTCAGTCTTCTGTTCTGGCATCGCTGACCTGAGGTCATGGCCCAGCACATCATCGGGCCTCACGAGGTTACCGTCCACTATTCTCCTCAGAGTTGTGGCATGAGACAGCTCGTAGCCGCCATAGTCAGGATAATAGTCGGCGTGTGCATCAAACCACACTATTCCGAACCTCGCTTGTCTTCCCCGTTTCAAACCCTTCAGCAGGGGATACGTGATGAAATGGTCGCCGCCAAGAAACAGAAGATTGCTGTCATGCTTCGCTAACCTTTGGCATGCGTCCGACATGTCATACATTGCCGCCTCTGGAAGCCGAAGCGCCACGTCGAGATCGCCCAAGTCTTCGAGGGTGATCATCTCAGACAGTGGGCCTTGTTCGAACCCCACCTCAATGCCGAAGGACAGAGGTACACTGTGAGATCTCTCACCTGTAGTTGCTCGACGAATAGCATCCGGCCCAAACCTACAGCCGGGCATATAGCTAGATGTCAAATCATAGGGGACACCTAGAACCCCGACGTCTGGGTCTCCCTCGGTTGGTGGACGGATGTGGAAGAAGGCATCTGGCTGCTTCAGGAACCCATTAAGCTCCTTTCTTAGCGACATGATTACTCACAACGACCTGATTCCGAATTCGTAGATAAAGCATGCCGAATGTGAAAAAAAGAATGGAACGACCCCCGGGGATGTGGCTTCGGGAGTCGTTCTCTTGGACTATGCCTGAGTGGTCTGAACCGATTCTGGAACCGCCTGAGCTGGTTTACCGCCGCGTCCTCGTATAAGTTTCACAACTTGCCAGACACCCATCAGTGCCACAAGACCGACAGCTACGCCAGTGTAGGGCATACCGTCAAGAATCCCTTGGATCAGCATGGACCCGATGCTAGACTCGACGAGGAAGCCCTGTTTGTGCGTTGTCTTCAGAAAGTCCGTGTTGTTGTAGACGTATCCCAGTCTGGCACCTGGAAATGTGTACATGCCTTCGTTCGTGAACGCGACGCTGTAAGTCATGGTCGTGCTCTCTTCTGGAGCCAAGGATGGCACAATCTTGTGTGTATCTCCTGTCACTGAAAGATTGTAGTAGTTCAAGAAGCCCGTGTCAGTGATGTTCAGGTCAGTGATGGACTCGTTCCCCTGATTAGTGACCGTCACTGTGACTTGCGTCGACTCTCCTATTCCTGTCTGCGTAGGAGAGAATACCCTCTCGATGGTGACTAAGGGTGGAAAATCATTAGCGACGAAATGAATGACATAGTCACTCTGTACACCGAAAGCTGTTGCGTTCCAGAACACCAACTGAGACGAGTTCTCGTAGAACGAGTAGTTCGCATGCATTGGAGTGTACGAAACAATCGGAACATCATTCGGCATATTGGCAAGCACGACGGACATCCCCGAAGGCAATGGGGTCAGGTCACCAGTTGCCCCAATCAGCGAACCTATGCTGAGTTCAGTGCTGCTTGACGAAATCACCTGTTCGCCAATGTAGCCCACGGCCGCAATAGCCACAGGTCCAGTAATGTTCTCAATCTGCGAAGTCAAGAAAGGCCGCTGCATTGGCATGTAGCTCGCCCCTCCCGAGGAA
>Ga0153915_10002925_pt1 | contig 15601 bp, 23 predicted proteins | sample Opewatmetagenome_2_FD_107003 | JGI IMG/M metagenome (GOLD analysis project Ga0153915, IMG submission 107003) | Freshwater wetland microbial communities from Ohio, USA - Open water 3 Core 3 Depth 3 metaG | ecosystem: Environmental > Aquatic > Freshwater > Wetlands | place: USA: Ohio, Lake Erie...
GCCGCCCGGGTGCGGTACGCTTACGGCCGGGCGCTCGGCGCGAGCTCGAGCGTTACCGTATTCCTCGATCGCCAGGGTCCGGTGCCGGTTTCTCGGGGCCAGCGCTAATATTCCGGCCATCCTCCCCGCGCGCGGGGTCGCCTACCACCTCGTCCTCCCGGGTTGCATGCGCCTGCTCCTTGTCGTCGGCCTCATTCTCATCCTCGGCGGTACGGTTCTGCTGTGGAAGCGGCCAACATACTCCACGCGACACGACGTGGTTGAGATCGGTGAGTTCAAGGCGAGCCTTCGCGAGCAGGAAACCATTCCGCTATGGATCGGCGGTGTGCTGATCGCCGGGGGCGTGGCCTGTCTCCTGGTGGGCCAGCGCGTGCGTCGGTAGCATCGCGGCCGGGATCCACCGCACGGGATACCAGGCGCGACACGACGTCCTTGCCGATTTCTGGAGTCCACATGACGAAACATCTGCTTGCCGGATCTGGCCTGCTGCTGGCTCTGCTCCTGCCATGCGCCGGACACGCCCAGACGTTCAGAGTGGATACGTTCAACATCGGGGGCGATGGCGGGACGGACTACCTCACCGCCGAGGCCGGCACCGGCCGGGTGTTCATCTCACGTGGGACCCACGTCATGGTCATCGACGGCGCGACCGGCAAGTCGCTGGGTGACATTCCCGACACGCCGCGGGTGCACGGAATCGTGCTGGTCCCCGGGTCGCAGCACGGTTTCACCACCAACGGTGGCGACTCGACCGTGACCATGTTCGACCTGAAGAGCCTGACCGTCCTCAGGAAGATCCCTGTGCGCGCCGGCGGCCTCGACGGGATCATGTACGACGATTTCTCCAATCGCATCATCCTCACCAACCACAGCCGCCCGAAGGGTACCGCGGTCGCAATCGATCCCGGCAGCGGGGAGATCGTCGGAACGGCAGAGCTGGAGGACGATGCGCCCGAAGGGGCGGCGAGTGACGGCAAGGGAAGAGTCTTCGTGAACAACGAGGGGACGAACACGATCCAGGTGCTCGAGGTCCGGTCGATGAAGGTGGTGGCTTCCTGGCCCCTGGCTCCCTGCGAAGGCCCGACCGGGATCGCCTACGACCGGGGCACCAACCGGATCTTCTCCGGTTGCAGTGGCACGTCCGTGGTCCTGGACGCCACCTCGGGGAAGGTCGTCGCCACCATCCCTAACGGAAGGGGCGTCGACGCGCTCGGCTGGGATGCCTCGGAGCGGCTGGTCTACATCCCGGCCGGACGCGACGGCAACGTGACGGTTGTGCATCAGGAATCGCCGGACAAGTACACGGTGGCGGCGACGGTCGCCACGCGCCCCGGAGCCAAGACGATCTCGCTCGATCCCGTGACCCACACGGCCTACCTCTTCCAGCCCGAGTACGGTCCGGCTGCGGCTCCCCCGCCAGGCTCGCCTCCGCCTGCTCCAGGCGCGCGTCCGCCCCGGGGGCCGGTGATCGCCGCGTGGTTCGTCGTCATCCGGCACTGATCCGCGGCGAACACGGCGCGCCCATCCTGCAGCGCCAGATGAACTGTTCGTCACTCATCCGGAGGTACACCAGACTATCTTCAGCAATCCGCCTGTCTGCTCGCCGTGGCGGCTCGTCCATCCCTCCTCACAGAGCGGGGCCGCATGGCTGACACATCTGACTCCTCCGACAATTCCGGGCTGACACCCAGGGCGGATGCGCTCGCCGAACGCGTCCGTCAGCGACTTGACCTTGCGGGCGCCGCGTTCGACCGACGCGCGGCGGCATCGCGCCCGAAATCCCGCCGGCGCAAGACGACCCTCCCATCCGCGTCGACCCAGGCGGGCGCCGCCAATCCGTTCCATGCTCGCGAGCGCGCCTGCCTCCGGGCCGTCTTTCACGAGCTCGGCGATGCGCACCGCGGCTACCGGGCGCGCACCGGCCAAACGGTGACCCCGGCGCTGCGGGCCGCCACAACCGCTTTCAAGCTCGAGCCGAGCCTCCTGTCACTCGTTCCGGTGGCCGCATTCCTGGACGAGCTCGGCATCCTCGCGTGGTAGCGGCGGCGAGCCGACAGGCCCAGGCTCGCCCACCCGGCCAACCACGCCAGTTGAAGGGAACCGAGTCATGACCACCGCAACCTCGGCCGAGAAGCGGCTCCGGGCCGCCGCCTTCTCGGCCGTGCCGGGTCCGACACCGAGCGTAGGCGCACTGGCGGTCCGCTGGAGCAGTCCGTTCGACCGGTCCTGTTTCCTGGTCTCGGCCCCCGAGCTGGCCGGCAAGCACGACCAACCCTACGAAGAGCTCATGGAGCAGCTCACTTCCGGGACAGGATGCACGGAGGCGGAGATCCTGGAACACGGGAGAAAAGTGCGCGCCGAGCTCTTCTTTGCGGAGGACCGCCTTGCTCGTATTGGAGCCCTGGCCAGTCTCGTGGGTCGGCAGAGGCACGGGTACATTCTTGCCCCAGTCGTTCCGGCTTTCTAGCCGGACCGAGCCGGACTGAACACACTGGCAGACCACCGAGCCAGGTAATTCGAGCCTGCACCCATGACTCACCCAGAACGTCATCGCACCGAACACATCGGATGGTTGCGGGCCGCCGTGCTGGGGGCGAATGACGGGCTGATCTCGACCAGCAGCCTCGTCGTCGGTGTGGCAGCCGCCCAGGCGGCGCGCGACCCGGTGCTGTTGGCCGCCGTCGCGGGGCTGGTGTCCGGCGCCCTCTCCATGGCTGCCGGCGAGTACGTCTCGGTCAGCTCTCAGGCCGACACGGAGCAGGCGGACCTGGGCCGGGAACGCGGTGAGCTGGCGACATCGCCCGAGCTGGAGAGGGCGGAGCTGGCCGGGATCTACGTCGAGCGGGGGCTCACCTCGGAGCTGGCCGGCCAGGTGGCGGATCAGCTCATGGCCCATGACGCTCTCGGCGCGCACGCCCGCGATGAGCTGGGTATGTCGGAAGTCACCCGCGCCCGACCGATCCAAGCCGCGCTGTCCTCGGCCGCCGCGTTCGCGACGGGTGCGGCCCTCCCGGTCCTCCTGGTGCTGCTTCTCCCGCTCTCCGTCCTGACGCCCGCGGTGGTGGGAAGCTCGCTGGTCCTCCTCGTGGTGCTCGGCAGCCTGGCCGCCCGACTCGGCGGGGCACCGATGCTCCGCGGCGCGGCGCGGGTCGCCTTCTGGGGCGCGGTGGCGATGGCAAGCACCGCGCTCGTCGGCCGCCTGTTCGGCACGGTGACAGCGTAGCGTCGACGAACTTCGGGTCTACCCGAGTTTCCACGGCCTAACCGAAAACCGGTTAACTTCCGGTCGGCCCGGAGCGCTCGGGCTTACTCCCAAAAACCCCCGAGACCCCAGGAGTCCCGTGCCCAAGCGCAACTATGGCTTCGAGAAGCGGCAGAAGGAGCTGGCCAAGATCCAGAAGCGCAAGGAGAAGGCCGAAAGACGGGCGGATCGCGCGGCGGCTTCTCTGAACGAGCAGGTGCCGGAACCGCCCGCGCCGCTGCCCCCGGAACGGGAGGAGTGAGTCAGCGGCGGCGTCACCCGCCCGGACAGGCAGGGCGACGCTCCAGCCGGCGCGGCCGATGAGCCCGGCCGTTCATGATCAGTCATTCCACTGTCGGCCTGGCCGGTGCCTTCCCAACCGCCATCTCCGGCACGATCCCCTGACCGGAGTATCCATGGCCGCCTTCAAGCCACAGCAGCGCAAGATCACGATCCATGGGCGTGTCTTTCATTTCGTCACCTACGAGGGCCAGGCGGAGAACGCCCCCCGGAAGCAGGTGGCACGCCCCGATATGTGGTACCTGATGGTCGAGGGGAGACGGTGCCCGGCGCTACCCTGCGATCCTACCCAGACGGAGCCCGAGGTCGATCGCTTCCTGGAGCGATGGGCGTTGGACAACGCCGTCGGCCCGGTCGAGCGGCCGGCCGGCGGCGTGGCGCCTGCAACTGGCCGGCCATCGGTCGGGCGCCCGCTGAACTGGTGGGGTCCCACCTGACGCACTAACCCGACGAACGGAACGGCAGCACCCGCATCGGGAAACCCCGCGGGAACCTCCGTTGGCCTCTCCCTGGGGCTGGCGGCGAGAGTTCAGCCAGCCCCCCCTCTCCATCTCGCGCATCACAGCACATTTTCCGCAACCCCTTCCGGAGACCGGTATGCGCCCCATCGCCTTCGCCCCTCTTGCCTTCCTCCTGATCGCGCCGGCCCTGCATGCCCAGAACGCGACGACGTCCCCACTCAAGTGGGGGCCTGCCCCGGCGGTGTTCCCCAAGGGTGCCCAGATGGCCGTGGTCAGCGGAGACCCTGGCAAGACAGGCCTGTTCACCATCGAGCTCTCCATGCCCGGCGGATACCGCATTCCCCCCCACTTCCATCCGACCGACGAGCATGTGGTGATAAAGCAGGGCGCCTTTCTGGTCGGCATGGGCGACAAGCTGGACCAGAAGCAGACCATGACGATGGCCGTGGGAGACACCGGCACCATCAAGGCGCAGGCGCACCACTTCGGCATCGCGCGGGGCACAACCATCGTGGCCGTGACAGCGGAGGGTCCCTTCGCGATGACCTACGTGCATCCCCAGGACGATCCGCAGCAGGGCAAACCGGCCGGGTACTAGCAGCGGACTGATGCCGCGCCTGTCCTCGCGGTGAACCTGGGTGACGACGACCATCGTGCCTGCTCCTTGTCGCCGTGCGGGGGTTCACCACGGGGCCAAGCCCGGGTCCGGGGGCCCTGGAGTTGCTTTTTCCAGGCCGTCAGCCTATCTTCAGCGCGGTCCATTGTGCCTTTCACGACACAAATTCCAGCAAACGATGCAGGGGCTGGCTTGGGCGCCGGCCCCTTTCTGCATCCCGAATCCGGGCCTGGCGCCGGGAGTTGTTCGCCAGGACGGCCTATCGTGAGGGCCTGAGGATCACGAAAAAACCACGTAGTCGGAAGGTACGGTTTGACCGGACTCCGATTACACCATCAAGGAGTAGGTCGATATGCGTACCACCGGCACTGTAAAGTGGTTCAACGACGCGAAGGGCTTCGGCTTCATCACCCCCGAGAATGGCGCAAAGGATTGCTTTGTCCATCATTCGGCAATTCAGGCGCAGGGCTTCAAGAGCCTGGCCGAGGGTGACAGGGTCGAGTTCGACATGGTCGAGGGCCAGAAGGGTCCCGCGGCTGAGAAGGTTGTAAAGCTCTAGGGCTGAGCGTCGACGAAAGTCGCGACGAACATGCCGGGCCGGCTTGCCTTACGGCGGGCCGGCCCTGCCCTTTGAGTGGTTCGGGCTCCACAGCGAGGTCACCAATGGCAGAAGTCATTCTTTCCGACACCGATCGCATCGAGTTCGCCCTCAAGGCGTTCAAGAGGAAGGTGCAGCGCGCCGGCATCCTCAAGGAGCTGCGGGCAAGGCGCCACTACCTGAAGCCGAGCCTTGCGCGGAAGCTGAAGAAGGCGGCCGCGGAGCGGCGGAAGCACAAGGCGCGGAAGTCGGGGCGCGACTAGGCCTCAAGGCTTGTGTGGGCCGCCGGAGGCCGTTCTATATTTGTGAGCAGAGGTTCAACGACTCCCGATTCGTCGCTCCCTCATCCTCCGGTGCCCCATGGGCATCAGCATGCGGCTGTACCTGGCTCCCGACTCGGATCTCCGCGCATTCACGGGCGCACCAAAAACCCTGCAGAAATGGCTTCGACAGCGGCGGAGTCTGGCCGACATGTGGCTCCAGGAATACTGGCGCGACATCGCTGCGCTCCTCGCTGCTGATCCGGCCGCACCCGCCGGCTATTCCCCACTGACTCCTGAGGGAGCGGACTTCGCCTACCCCACCGCAGCTGATCACGGTGGCCACGGCCTCACTTCCACCTCCGCGGAACAACTGCTCTTCGCCCTGGAACGGATCACTCCTTCCCAGGTCGAGGCTTATGTCCGTCACCGGTCACTGAGCCAGTCGTCCAAGGCCGGCGGCGCTCCGCCGCAACCCGAGCAATTGGCGGCCGAAACCGAGGCGCTTCTGGCGCACCTGGCCTGCCTGGAGGAGGCCTGCGCGCTGGCGGCCGAAAAGCGGTACGGCCTGCTCATGGCCCTCTGGGAACTGTGACAGGATCTCCCCTGCCGGAAACCCCGGGGCGCGTGGCCACGTAGCGATTCCTTCCCATCCATCCCTGACCCATGCCTGCCTACGTCATCGTCGACATCCATATCACGGACCCGGCCGAATACGAAGAGTACAGGCGGTCTGCCGCCCCCACGCTGTCGCCATTCGGAGGCCGCTACCTGGTTCGCGGCGGGGTCACTGCGGTCCTCGAGGGAGAATGGACTCCCGGAAGACTGGTGGTACTGGCCTTCCCCAGCGCTGCCCAGGCACGAGCCTGGTGGAGCTCGCCAGAGTACACGGCGATCCGGGCCATTCGCCTCCGCTCCGCGGTCAGCTCCATGGTCCTCGTCGAGGGCGTCGAAGAAGCCACCGCCGGGCAGCCCCCAGCGGCCACCAGCTCCCTGCGCCAATGACGTCGCCAACCACCTGGGAGCCCAGGAACCCCCTGTTCGAGCAGGTCGTCCGGCAGAGCTTCTCCCGCCAGACTCACATGGCGACACTGGGCGCCACCATCGTCCACCTCGCCCCTGGTCACGTGCACCTGACGGCCCCGTATGCCCCGCAGTTCGCTCAACAGAACGGCTTCTGGCACGCGGGTGCCATCGCCAGCCTGGCGGACTCGGCGAACGGTTATGCCGCCTTCACCCTTGCTCCCGCCGGGACCGACGTCCTGGCGGTGGAGTTCAAGATCAATCTCCTGGCCCCGGCGCGGGGCGAGGCCTTCCTCGCGGCCGGCCGGGTCCTGCGTCCCGGGCGCACTCTCTCAGTGTGTCTGGCCGAGGTGTTCGCCCAGGAAGGCGGGTCCCGCAGCCTGATCGCGACGATGCTCTCGACGATTATCATCCGAGGGAGGGCAGCCGATGCCTGATCATGTCCGGGACTCTGCCGCGTTTCCTGCACGATCATGCCTGGGATCGAACCTCCGGGCTCAGGAGGCCGATTCTCCTGGCCGCCGGCTTGTGACCTGATGTCCCGAGCCGCAGTTTCGTAGGTACCGGTCATCGGCGCCGGGTATGTTGCCGTTGGCCTGCGCCGTGCGGCCATCAGACGCCAGTCGCTGGTGCGGGTTCGAAGCTTCCCCCGATTACGAACGGCAGATGCCTCTCTGGTTCCGCTCAGCGATCTTCACCCTCTTCTTCCCCGGCTCCGTGGCCGGCCTGGTTCCGTATCTCCTTGCCACGGGCTCCCACCGGCTGACCCTCTCCCTGGGTCCGATCCGCTGGCTGGGCCTGCCGATCTTCGCCCTCGGGCTGATGGTCTACCTCTCGACGACCTGGCATTTCGGGACCGTCGGGCGGGGGACGCCCGCCCCATGGGACGCTCCGCGGGAGCTGGTGCGAACGGGGCTTCATGCGTGGGTCAGGAATCCGATGTACCTCGGGGTCCTGCTCTGCATTCTGGGAGAGGCGATGCTCTGGCAGTCGGGCATGCTCTTCGTCTACACGATCATTGTCTGGGGAGTGTTTCACCTGAGAGTGCTGACCTACGAGGAGCCGGTGCTCCGCCGGACCTTCGGCGCCGGCTTCGATGCCTACGTCGAGCGCGTCCCCCGCTGGGTGCCACGCCGTCCCGATTCCGGTCGGCGACCCGGCTCCATGTGAACAACTCGATCGCAGGAGATCGTCCGGCGCCAGACATTCCGTGCCTTCACGGAGGCGGAGTATCGCAAGGAGGTGGCAAGTCTGCCGTGAGTTGGCAGGTATCGGGGTCTCGGGTTCAGGTGTGAGGGGCGGCCCCCTGGCAGCTGATACCGAACGCCCCACATCCGGTGTGGGCACAAGGCCGGACGCCTGGCCTCTTGACCGAGCCGCCTGACCGGCGATTTTCAGCAGTCCCCACTCCAACCCTGCCATGACTCCGTTGCCTGCCTCGCTCTACGCCGGACAGACACTGGTCGCGGGGAACCTCAGCGTGGAACTCCTGCTCGAGGGTGGAGCGGGGCCGGAGTCCCGCTGGAGCGGGTCTTTCAAGGTGAGACCCGAACTCAGCGTCTCCATCGGATCGACCTATGGCCTCCTGCTCGGAGACGGCCGCCGGGGGGACATCCTCATTACGCGTCTCACCTATGGTGGACGAGCGGACGACGTCAGGATCCAGTTCCGCGGCTCCGGCGAGCTGCAGAGGCGGGGTGCGCCAGGCTCCGTCTGATCAGCCCCTGAAACCGGTCCAGTAGCGAGGCGGGCCGCGATCGGCCCTGGCCTCGCCATGTCGAGTACCCTGGAGGGCTGTAATGCCGGTGCGACACATCTCGGACACCGCCCGCTGGGTCGCCACCTACCGGGCGATGGAGTCGGAGCGGCCGGACGCACTGTTCCGCGACCCGTTTGCCGCCCGGCTGGCCGGTCCCGAAGGGCCCGCGATCGTGGCGGGCATGCGCCAGGGACGGTCCATGGCCTGGGCGATGATCGTCCGGACTGCCGTGTTCGACGAGTTGATCATGACGCAGGTCTCCAGCCATCACGCCGACCTGGTGCTCAACCTGGCCGCCGGGCTCGATGCCCGGCCCTGGCGGCTGGCATTGCCCGCCAGCCTCCGGTGGATCGACGTGGACCTGCCGGAAATACTGGAGTACAAGGGCAACCAGTTGAAGAGCGAGCGCCCCGTCTGCGCCTACGAGGCCATTCCCGCCGATCTCACCAGTGCCGAGGCGTTGGCAGATCTGGTGAACCGGGTGGGCCCAACTGCGCGGCGGGCCCTGGTGGTAACCGAAGGCCTTCTCATCTATCTCCAGTCGGCGGACGTGGCTGCCCTGGCCCGGGCTCTGAGCACCCCACCTTCGTTTCTCTGGTGGCTCATCGATCTGGCCAGCCCCAGGCTGCTGCGCTTGATACAGCGGCGGTGGGGAAAGAGCCTGGAGGACGGACGGGCGCCTCTGCGGTTCGCTCCGCACGAAGGACCCGGATTCTTCCAGCCATACGGCTGGCATGAGGTGGTGTACCGATCCACCGGCGAGGAAGCCCGCCGGCTGGGACGCGAGATGCGTTTCATGTGGCTGTGGCGGTTCCTCGCCCGCTTCAGCCCACCCGCGCGGCGGGAGGAGTTGCGCAGAATGTCGGGGTGTGTGCTGCTCGGCCGCCGGCCTGGTGCTGAAGGCCTGGCCGGAACAGGGGCCAGGTAGCTCCTCCGCGCCGCGAGGGGGGAATCCGAAGTCGAACGCCGCCGGCCGCTGGAGGAATCCGCGTCTCGCAGAACCACCTCCGCAAGGGAAAGCCGGACTACGGCCAGGCCCGGTTCGCGGTGACGGGGGATACGGTGCACCTGCGGATCGCGTTGCACTATTTGCCCGCTCCCAGGCGTCGGACCATGACCCGCATGACCTCGATCGAACGAGCACTCACCTCTCCGCAAATTGCCGGCGCCCGCGCACTCTTCCGCGAGTACGCCGACGCCCTGGGAGTCGACCTCGGCTTCCAGGACTTCGAGCACGAGATGCAGGACCTGCCCGGGGCATACGCACCCCCGATGGGGGCGATCTTCCTGGCCCGGACGGACGCGGTCTTCACCGGTTGCGTGGCGGTCCGCCCGCTCGACGCCGAGACCGCCGAGATGAAGCGGCTCTATGTCCGCCCGGAGGCTCGTGACCAGGGCCTCGGGCGGAGGCTGGCGCGGGCGGCCATCGATCATTCGCGGGATGTGGGATTCCGCCGAATCCGCCTGGACACACTGCCGCAGATGGGCCAGGCGCTCGCGCTGTACGAGTCCCTCGGATTCCGTCCTATCGCCCCGTACCGGTACAACCCGGTACCCGGCACGTCCTACCTCGAGCTGGCCCTGGTCCGGGAAGAGGGTTGAGCGGCGGCCCCCGAGAGAGCGGCCCGCCTTCACTCGCGCCGCGAAGCTACCTTTCGGCATGGAGGTCCGCTGCGCCCCGCACGGCCACCCCGCGCGGCCGCGGACAGGGCCGGTCTCCGTTTCCGGCGCGGATGGTCCGCCTCGGGGTCGGTCTCCTTCCCGGCGCCGCACCACCTCGCAGCAGGAACCATTGATCCGTAACTTTGGCTGGTGGCGACGCACCTCGGAGAGAATTCAGGCAGCCGTGCTCGGCGATACCTGGCCGGCCGCCCTCGTCTCCCGCCTCAGGGCACCCCCGTTCCGGATCTGGCATGAACGCGTCGAGCTGCGGAAGCCGCTGGGCGCCAGCGACCGGCTCCGCGTAGGGTTCGCTTCGGACTTTCACGCCGGACCGTTCACCCCACCCGCATCCATCGAGTCTGCCTGCCGGGCCCTCATGGAGGCCAGCCCGGACCTGGTCCTCCTCGGAGGTGATTTCGTCTCCCTGGCGGCCCGTCATGCCACGTCGCTCCACGCGCCACTCCGGAGTCTCTCGGCGCCGTTCGGGGTGTTCGCGGTGCTGGGAAACCACGATCACTGGGCGGGTGCCGAGGCCGTCGCCGCAATTCTGGAGAGTGCCGGTGTCAGGCTCCTGACCAATCGCAGCCATCGGCTGGCACCACCGTTTCACAGGACCCTGGTGGTGGGGCTCGACGACCACATCTCCGGCGAGCCGGACCCCACTCTGCCGGAATGGGATGAGACCAGCGCGACAGTGCTTCTGGTCCACCAACCATCGGGCCTGCTGGACGCCGGGAATCGCCCGTTCGACCTGGCGCTCGCCGGCCACACCCACGGGGGACAGATCCTGCTACCGGGCGGCTTCGCGCCGGTGGTTCCCCAGGGCGCCCTCTCCAGGCGCTACCTGGCTGGTCGCTACCGCCTCGAGGGAGGCCGCCACCTGTTGGTGAGCGTCGGGCTCGGCAACTCTGGTTTGCCGGTGCGCGTCGGTCCGGCCTCCGAGGTCGTCATCTGTGATATCATCGGAGGGAACGCGTGACGATACCAGTGCTGCTGGCCTGGAGCGGCGGGAAGGACAGTTCTCTCGCCCTGGCCAGTCTTCGCGCGGACCCCGCGGTCGAGGTCGTCGGTTTGCTGACGAGCGTGACCCCGGCCTATGACCGGGTCAGCATTCACGGAGTGCGCAGGTCGATTCTGCGCGAGCAGTCGGCCGCGCTCGGACTGCCTCTGTTCGAGGCGCAACTCGCTCCCGGCGCCACCAACGACGCCTACGACACCGCCTGGGCATCCGCGCTGTCCCAGGCACGCGCCGCCCTTGGCTTCGTTCTGCACGTCGCCTACGGAGACCTTTTCCTCGAGGACGTTCGCCGCTTCCGGGAGGAACAGGCCGCGCGACTCGACTTCATCCCCAGCTTCCCCCTGTGGGGGGCGGATACCGTGCGTCTGGCCAGGGAATTCGTCGAGGCGGGTTACGAGGCATACCTCACCTGCGTCGACACCACGCAGCTGGCGCCGGAATTCTCGGGCCGCCAGTTCGACGCGGCCCTGCTCGAGGATCTGCCGCCGACGGTAGACCCGTGCGGAGAACGGGGAGAATTTCACACCTGTGTGGTCGCCGGCCCGATCTTCCCGGTCTCCATTCCCGTCATGCGGGGAGGGCGCCTGCGCCGGGAAGATCGATTCGAGTACTGCGACCTGGTCCCCGGACCACCAGAAGCGGGGAGCTAGAAGGCATTCCATCCCGTGCGCCCTGGCAACGACCCATGCGCGCCGACCTCGCCGGTCGGATTTCCGGAGTGTGAGCCATAGCCGAGCTATTGCCGGCACAAAGCGACATATTGGCGACGGTCCGCTCGGGTCGCAGCGGATCCGGCCCCACCTCACCCGCGAAACTCACCCAGAGCCGAACGTGGCCCCTCGAGGCGACGTCATCGTTACCGTTCGCGACCTGCTCAACCGGCTGGAGGCCGAAGGGCCGCTGCTGGACTGGACCAGGCTCGGCTGGTGGAACCGTCGCGCCCTTGCCCGCGGCCTGCGGAATCTCGAGCATGTCCTCGAAGAGCGGCCGGACGATCTCAACGCCCTCTATCTCTCGGGAATAGCATTGCGGCGGCTGCACCGGATTCCCGAGGCGCTCGAGCGGCTCGCGGCAGTCCACGCGGCGTGTCCCGACGACACCCAGGTGGCCTGGGAAGTGGGATGGGCGGCGGTGGAAGCCGATGACGTCCGGTTTGCCCTGGCGATCGTGCGGTCAGTCCAGAACGACACCAGGCGAGATCCTGACCTAGCGTACCTCGAGGGTATCGGGCTGTTGATCTCCGGGGAGATAGGGCCCGCGAGGGAGGCGTTCTCGTCCAGCTCCGAACTGGGATTCGATCCGGCATTCGCGGAGGCGATGGTAAGCCTGTGCGACAGTATCACCGCCGGCCGCTCTCGCCCGCCGAGGTCTGTTCGGGACCTCTTCCGGCCCGGAGAGTAGGGACGGCGCAGTCCGTTCAGGGTTGCAGCTCCCAGCCACCACTGGCCTGATGGCCCCATCGGAACCTACCAGCACCCCCTCCCCGACGTTCTCGCGGCGATTCATATTGTGCGATGATTTGCCTTGTTCCCTCCTGCCCTGGAGCCATCGTGTTCGCGCCCCTCAGTGAACGGCACCTGCCGGTAACTCAGACCGCGCTGCGGATCGCCGCCGGCCTCATGTTCTTCTCTCACGGCGCCCAGAAGATCCTCGGCTGGTTCGGTGGGATGGGTCCCAACGGTGGCACTGCCCAGTATATGAGTCGGTTCGGCGTATCGGGCGTCATCGAGCTGGTCGCCGGCGCCTGCCTGGTACTGGGACTGGGCACCCGGCTCGTGACCTTCATTGCCTCCGGAGAAATGGCTGTGGCCTACTTCTGGATCCATACGGGGGGAAGCGGGCAGATCTGGTGGTGGAAGAATCGGGGCGAGCTGGCTGCCCTGTATTCGTTCGTGTTCCTCGTCTTCGCCGCCTGGGGGGCGGGTCCGTGGAGCCTTGACGCCTGGCTGGCGCGCCGCCGCGGTGCCGCGTGATCCGGCAGGCCCACTGCCCGGCAGCTCCATGCTGGTCACCGGTCCCTTCCGGCACGATGGCTGTCAGGCGCGGGTGACATGGAGCCGCCGGGCCGTCCCGGCGCCGCGAAACGATCCTGGCCCCTCGTGGCGCTCGCGATTCTGGCCTTCATCCCGGGGCTGGGCTTCCTGTTTGGCTCGGCGGCAGTCACCTGGGGACTGCTATCGGATCGGCCCCGCGCCCGCCTGGCGATCGGGCTCGGAGCGGCGGGGGCCCTGCTGCAGATTCTCGGCAGCATTGGGTTGATGCTCTGGGTGCAGGACACCCCGTCGGTCCGGGAGATGCAGACCACGGCCACCCGAACGGAGCTTACTCGGCTGGTGCTCGAACTGGATGCCTACCGGGCCGAGGCGGGCCGCTATCCGCCCAGTTTGGAGGCGTTCATCGGCTACCCGATTCCCCGCCGGTTCATCAACATCTACGACCAGTCCGCGGGGATCTTTCACCAGCGTCCGTATACCTACCGGGTAGCGGCGGATGGACGGACCTTCAACCTCCTTGCGGTCGGCCGGGATGGCCTGCCCGACACGCAGGACGACATCCGGCCCGAGCTGGCCGATTCGATTCTGTCACGGACCGGCTACCGGGACCCACATCAACCGACGGGGAATGAGCCGGGTGTCAGGGTGCCGTGAACCATTTCCGCACCGAATCGAAGGCCGGCAGGTCACCTGGGCCACGCTCAGGATCGGTACACGATCTACGACTGCCCGGGCGTCGCCACGTTCCTGAACGTGGCGAACTCCTTCTTCTGGCGCCGGTGCTGATACCGGATACCACGGTGCGCTCGCCTCCTTGCCGCAGCCGCGCTGCTGCGGGCCCAGGCAGGGGAGTGCATCGCACGGTCAACTGGTCTGCAGGTCGGGATGCTGCCAGGCGGCCTCCCCCTCCTCACTGCAACCGCCAATCTGGCCGGTCGCCCGCTCCAGGGCCGCGGGCATCCCCGGTCCCCATACCCTGGCCTCCACGGCGAGTCGCTCCTTCGAGCTAGCTCACTCTTCGCTCCCTTGGGCGATACCCCGCCGAATGCCGATCCAGTGATCTTTCCACTGTATCTACAGGGGCTGCTGCCTTCGAGGATGCAGCTCACCGTAGCAGTGGCGGCACCTGTGCGGATTGCACCAATTCGGCTGGACACCCTCCCTCAGACTCGCCTTGCGCCCCGTCGGCGCCGGCCACAGCGACGGCGGTCCGGAACATGGACCCTGCCCGCCGACCCTGGGCCGCGGGCGCCTCGCAGGGCGTGCCGCGCCCGAGTGGCCATGCGGACGCCTCACGGCGCGGCGGGCACGCCGGGCGGTAACCAGGCCTGGACAGGACGCGGCGGCGAGGCGCGGGGCGTGTCGGGGCAACGCACCAGGCGCTCACCGTCGATTCGGTGGATCTCTGTTCACGACACGGACCAACGGGCCTACGCCAGGTCCTCCCGGTCCTAAGAGAGGGTGACTTTATGGGATTCTTCAAACGACTCGTAGACTTCTTCACGCAGGGCTCCGCACGACCCATGCGGAGACTTGTGGCCTACTACATCGCGCTGGCCGCGATAACCATCACCCTCGCGTATTCCATGCCCATCGTCGATCGGATGTTCTCGGGCGAGCGGCTGGAACAGCTGGCCCAGACTCCCCAACTGCTGCAGGATGGACTCACCGCGGCCGGGGGCGCCGCGCCGGCGCTCGAGCTGACACCTCGCCTCGAGCTCGCGCTCAGCACGGCACTCATCTGTCTCGGCACCCTGGCACTGATGCTGCCCGTGTCATGGGTGTACATGTCGACCAAGCGCACGCCCCAGCATAACCAGTCGGTCGTGCAGGCGCTCATCATCCTGCCCATCATCGTCGCGGGGATCATTCTCATCGTCCGCAACAGCCTCGCGCTGGCGTTCAGCCTCGCCGGCGTGGTGTCGGTTCTACGCTTCCGGACCACGCTCACCGACGTGCGCGACATCATGTTCATCTTTCTCGGAATCGCGGTCGGCTTCGCCGCCGGGGTGCAGGTGCTGCTGGTGGCGGTGATCCTGTCCGTCGCGTTCAACTTCGTCCTGCTGCTCACCTGGCGCTACGACTTCGGCCGCAGCGTGCTCGAGCCGACGGTGACAGCCAAGTGGGCCGAGCCGTTGAACCAGCTGGCGCAGGAGCGCAACGGCGGCAAGGTGCCGGATCGGGACCTCGTGCTCGCGCTCACCCCGAAGAAGGTCGAGATGCTGACCGAGCGATTCAAGCGGGTTGGTGAGTCGATCGGATCCGATGCCAAGAAGCCCCGGTACAATGCGATCCTCACGGTCACCAGCAACGCGCTTGCCGACGCGCAGGCGCTGGTGGAGGTGGCGCTCGACAAGGTCGCCAGGCGCTGGAAGCTCGACGAGGTCGTGACCAATGATGGAAAGCCCTCCCAGCTGTTCTACCTCGCGAAGATCCGCAAGACGACCTCGCGCGAAGATGTGCTGACGGCGATTCGCACCGAGGCGAAGGAATCGATCCAGGTGGCGGATCTGGAAATTGGCGATGCGGTGGCTCGCGAAATCGTCGAGAAGAAGAAGGCCGCAAAGCAGGTGGCGGGCCAATGAAGAGGACCCCGGCCGCCGCCGCCTTCGTGGCCATCCTGCTGGGCGGAACCGCCTGCCGCCCAGGGCAGAGTCAGGCGACCGCAC
>Ga0153915_10002926_pt1 | contig 15600 bp, 20 predicted proteins | sample Opewatmetagenome_2_FD_107003 | JGI IMG/M metagenome (GOLD analysis project Ga0153915, IMG submission 107003) | Freshwater wetland microbial communities from Ohio, USA - Open water 3 Core 3 Depth 3 metaG | ecosystem: Environmental > Aquatic > Freshwater > Wetlands | place: USA: Ohio, Lake Erie...
CGCCCGGTCTACGGCTCCGCCGCCGCGCGCTCCGCGCTCGAAGACTGCGTCTCGGAGCTGCTTCGTCAGGAGCGCGATCCGGCCAAGCTCGTCGCCGACGCCGTGCGGATGCGCCGGGATATCGCCGCGCACAAGCCGCCGGGCGGTCCGTTCGATGTCAAGCTCGGCGCGGGCGGGCTGGTCGACCTCGAATTCGGGGTGCAGGTGCTCCAGCTCCGCCACAGGGTGGGGCTGAAGCCGCAGCTCGGCGAGGCGATCGCCGAGCTGGTGCGGGCAGGCCTCGTTCCGCCGGAGGTGGAGGAGGCGCATCGCCTGCTGACGCGCATGCTCGTCACCTTCCGTCTCGTCTGCCCCGAAGCGGACGAGCCCGCTCCGGCGAGCCGCGAGCTGGTTGCCAATGCGTGCCGGATGCCGGACTGGAACAGTTTGCTTGCGGCCCACGCGGAGGCGCGGCAGACAATCAGGGGGTTCTGGACCGGGATCGCTACGTCGGAGGGACAGTCATGGTGAAGGAAGGCGATCGCGTACCCGATGTGACGCTCGAGGGGCTAGAAGGGAAGGCCGTGAGCACGGCCGACTTCCGCGGCCAGAAGCTCGTGCTCTATTTCTATCCCAAGGACGACACGTCGGGCTGCACCCGCGAGGCGCAGGACTTCACCGCCTTGGCCGGCGAGTTCGAGAAGACGGGGGCGTGGATCCTCGGCGTCTCGAAGGACGCACGGCAGAAGCACCGCAAGTTCATCGACAAGTACGGCCTGAAGATCGCGCTCGCCACCGACACCGACGGCAGCGCCCTCGAAGCCTTCGGGAGCTGGATCGAGAAGAGCATGTACGGCCGCAAATATATGGGGATCGACCGGTCCACCTTCCTCGTCGACCGCGACGGCCGCGTCCATCGCATCTGGCGCAAGGTGAAGGTGCCCGGCCACGCCGAGGAAGTGCTGGCCGCGGCGCGCGAGCTCGCCTGATCTCGCCGCGACGGCTGCCGGGGCCCCGCCCCTGTGCGCCGCGCGCATTCATGCTATCGTCACTGCGGGGGCGGATAAGGAGCCGATGATGCATGCAAAGCTTCTCATTGCCTCGATAATGGTGGTGGCGACGCCGGCCGCGGCGCAGCAGCCGCGCCAGCTGGAGGTCGACCTTTCGAACTTCAAGTTCCAGCCGAACCAGATTCATCTCAAGGCGGGGGAGGCGGTGCGGCTGCACCTCGTCAATGCCGCTTCGGGCGGACACAATTTCACCGCGCCGGATTTCTTCGCCCATGCGCGGATCGAGCCCGCCGACGCCAAGGCCGTCGTCGACGGCAGCGTCGAGATCGACGGCAGGCAGTCCCGCGATATCGTGCTGGTTCCGGCGCGCGGGACGTACAAGCTGCGGTGCACCCATGCCTTCCACAAGATGTTCGGCATGAGCGGCGAGATCGTGGTCGATTAGGAGCAAGCCAGTGAGCAAGAAGAAGGACAAGAAGAAGGGCAAGGGCAAGGACGCCAACGCGGTCAAGCTGCCCAAGTCGATCGCCGGAGTGCCGATCGGCAAGGAGCTGCGCCACGCGGTCGAGCCGGTGCTGAGCTGGGCTCACCATCCTCTGGTCAGCGACACGCTCACCGCGGCGCTTCTCGCCGGCGCGACCGCGCTCGCCGACGGCAAGGGCCGCGCGGACAGGGGCAAGGCCGCAACCGGTGCTGGCGGCGTCGCCGGCGCGACCGCATCGGGTGGGGGCAAGGGGGCGGCCCCGATCGGCCTCGCGCTCGCCATCGCCGCGGGCGAAATCGCCTCGCGAATCGTCGCGGCCTATGAAGAGGCGTCCGCGGCAGGCAAGAGCGCTTCCGGAAAGCCGAAGAAGGGCGAATAGCCCTTTCGAGCCCGGCGGAACATGCGGCCGCGCAGCCCGCGGCTGCCGTGATCGCGGTTGTTTCGCGGCCGAAAACTTATCCCCGATATCCTTGTTATCCACAGGCAGAATCAGCTTGGCGCGACTCGGAATCCCGTGAGAGCTTTCATCCATGGCCGAAGCGTCCGGGGCCGGAAACGGAAACGACGTCCTAGGTCACGCCGGTGTAAGACACTGAATTCCGAAAGGAAAACGGCGGATTGCACAGGCAGGGTCGCCGAAGGAATTGACCGCGAAGCCGAAGCTTCACCGTGGAAGCGGAGCGGACAGGACCGACGGCACCCGGCAGAGCAGAAGCCTTCGGGCAATGGCGCTGCAAAACGGGCGACTGCGAGGTTTCGCCTCAAGGAAGCCCACAAACGCCTGAGGGACGGTGCCTTGTTTAACCCAGGCAAGGATGCCCAACTCAGACAGTGGGGGCTGGTGGCGACACCGGCCCCCATTTCATTTGGGCGGCGACCCTCGCGTCCGCCGCGCGCTCAGCCGGAAATCTCTAAAGCCTGAGTCCGAAGCGCGCGCCGACGGCGATCATCGCGGCGTAGAGCGCGACCGTCAGCACGCAGGCGATCGCGAGCGCGAGCCAGAAGGACAGGCCTGCCCGAAGCATCGCCGGCAGCGCGAGGAACATCGGCAGCGTCGGCAGCACATACCAGAAAGTGGCCTGCGCATGGGCTGCGAGGCGCACCGGATCGTGCGTGTCCCGCCACAGCCAGAGCATGCCGAGGATGGAGACGAGCGGGAGCGACACGATCAACGCTCCCAGCCCGGGCGATCGCCGCGCCACTTCGGAGACCACGGCGATGATCACACCGGACAGCAGCGCCTTGACGATCAAATAGAACATGACGCTGGTTACGGCCGGCGGCGGAGGTGGCGCAAGCCCTGCGGGGAGCCGGCGAAAGGACCGGCATGCACGCCGCGCATTCGTTCCTGCAAAGTTCGCGTTTGCGCTCCTGCCGCCCGATCAGCATCCCCGCGGCATAACAGAACAGCCTGAAGGCATGACCATCGGCCGCCACCAGGGCGGCCGAGCCCCTCGTGGAGAATGTCATGCACAAGATGCTCTTAACCGCCTCACTGTTCTTCGTCGTGCCGGCCGCCGCGCAGGCCGCCGGGCCCTATCATGTCACCGCCGACGGCGCGGACCTCGAATATAACGTGACCACGCTTCCCGACGGCGTCCGGAAGCTGACCGGCATCGACCACCGCACCGGCGAGCGCTTCGAGCTGCTGGCGAACCGCCGCTACGTGTGGGGAACGTTCGGAGCGAGCCAGGTCTCGTTCCCCGTTCCGGCTCAGAAGAAGATCAAGGCCGCGCCGGCCGCCAAGGAGCTGGCGAGCAACTGAGACACCGGCGCGGTCCGGTGGGGAGTCCGGCGCCACCCCACAGGCGCCGGGCTTCCTTCTTGTCTCTCCCGTCGATCGTCCGGTCAGCGGCGCGCCGCCTTCGCGGCGAACGTGCGCAGGTTGGCGGCGAAAGCGTCGCCAAGCTCGCGCTTCGCCTCGGCATCCCCGGTGTCGAGCCTCGCGAAATGCGGCACGGCGTTCGAGCCGCGGCCGGTGACGGTGCGGACCTTGCCCGCGCCGCCGCTAAAGTCCCTGAAGATGAAGCTGGTCACCAGCAGGCGCCCGTACAGCGATGATTTGCGATAGGCGTTCAGACTGACGATCAGCTCGGCATAACAGGGCGCGCTCGAGGCGGACCGGCGCGCCTTCAGCGGAGCGGCCGGCTGGCGCCCCAGCGGGCGGCTCTCCAGGACCAGGCTGGCCCCGGCAAGCCCGAGCAGTTTCGGCAGATCGGCGTCGGCGATCAGGCGCGCCTGCACGACCGGGGTCAGCGCCTCGATCAACGCGACCTGATCGCGCAGATTCTGATCCTTGTTGTGCTCATAGTCGGCCATCGCGCCGGCGAGGCCGAGATTGCTCGCCCAGCCGCCGTTGGTCGCGGCGGTGGCGAACGACGGCCAGACGTGCAGCTCGCAATCCGGTGCGGCCGGCCGCACCGGCGATCCGGCCAGGGACAGCGCCGCCAGCAGCATCCATTTCATCGCGGCGCTCCCTCCTGTAATATTGCTAGCAGCGGCGAAGGACCAGGCACAGCGGCTTTCGTCCACGTGCACTGGCGAAAGCGGGGAGATTCGCGATGGTCGTTCCAGTTCCGGGGCGCGCGCGGTGATCCGCGGCTCGTGCCATTGCGGCGGCGTCGCGCTGAGCGTCGCCTATCCGCCGTTGTGGGTGGGATCGTGCAACTGCTCGTTGTGCCGGCGCCTCGGCACGCTCTGGGCCTATTATCCGAAGGCAGACGTGCGGGTCGAGGGCGTGACCGTCGGCTACGTCCAGGGCGACCGCACTCTATCCGCTTATCATTGCCCGACCTGCGGCTGCACCAGCCACTGGTGGTCGTTGCTGCCGGACGTGGATCGGGTCGGCGCCAACGCCCGGCTGCTCGACGGATTCGATCCGGCCGACGTCGAGGTGAGGCTGCTCGACAATGCCGGATGATCCCGACGGCTTCGCGCGCGCGCACCGGCTGGCAGCGCATCTGCCCGGGATCGAGGTGACCTCGCATTATGGCCGCCGGGCGCTCAAGGTGCAGGGCAAATATCTCGCCGGCTCGAGCCGCGTCGATGGTGCGCTCGGCGTCTACTGCCTGGTCGAGCTCAAGGAGCATCTGATCGAGGCGAGGCCCGACATCTACTTCGAGACCGAACATTATCGCGGCTGGCCGGCGGTGCTGGTCCGCATGGATGCGGTCGACGATGCGACGTTGCAGTCGCGGCTCGAAGCTGCTTGGGCTTCGAGGGCGCCCAAGAGGTTGCTGAAGCAGATGGAAAGCGAAGAATGATCTTGTGGCTTGCGGCGCTGGCCGCGCCGGCAGCCGAGCCTCCCGCACCGCGCTGGCCGATGACCTCCTGGGCACAGGTCGATCGCGCCGAGTTCGATCGCGACGGGCGGCTCGTGAAATGCACGACCGCGACCTTCGGGCCCGTGCCGCCCGACACCGGCAGCTTCTGCGAGGAGGTGCCGGACATGCCTCCGGCCGTTTTCGACCTGTTGCGCGGGGACCGGGTGGGAAAGCCGTTCGCCGTGCTCGCCGAAACCAATTTCGGAGTCGCCGGCACGCCTTCCTATCCCCCGGAATACGGCCGGGCAAATCACAGTCTGCGGGGACTTGCCTCCAGCCGCTTCACGGTTTCCGGCGACGGGACCGCGCACGACTGCACGCTGGCGGAGGCGAAAGGGCCGCATCAGCTGGCGCTGTCCGCCTGTCGCTACCTGCAGGCGTTCGAGGCCGGATCGGGCGAGCGAAGCGCGACGCTTCTCATGGCCTTTTCGGTGGAATAATCCTGCCCACCCTCTGGCCTGCGATTCATGAGGGAGAGACTTGATGGCGAAGCATGATGCGGCGATCGTCTGGCGTTCGGACGGCAATTTCACCACCGGCCGCTACAGCCGCGCCCACGAATGGCGCTTCGACGGCGGCGCGGTGGTTCCCGCATCTTCCTCGCCGCACGTCGTGCCATTGCCCTATTCGGACGCTGCCGCGGTCGATCCCGAGGAAGCGCTGATCGCTTCCGCTGCCTCCTGCCACATGCTGTGGTTCCTCGATCTCGCGCGCCGCGCCGGTTTCGACGTCGAAAGCTATCGCGACGATGCCGAAGGGGTGATGGGCAAGAACGAGCAGGGCCGCGTCGCGCTGACGACGATCCGGCTGCGGCCCGACATTGCCTTCAACGGGCGGCGGCCGACCGACGAGGAACTCGCACAACTCCACCATGAGGCGCATGAGCGCTGCTTCATCGCCAATTCGTTGCGGAGCGAGGTGGTGGTCGAGGGCGTCGCCACGGAGCAGGCGGCCGGCCCGCGATAAGCGCGCCCGGATCAGCGCCGGGCCGGATGCTCGATGTCGTCGGCGCGCGACAGATAATCGTCGGCAAGCTGATGGAGGCGCGCGGAAATCTCGGGGTCGACGGTGGCGGCTGCGAGCCGGCGGGCGAGCGAGGCCTGTTTTCGCAGATCTGCGGGCTCGGGAGTCAGGATCGGTTGGCGAAGCGGATAGCTCATGCGCCTGTCCTACGGGGAGCGCGGTCTCGGGTCGCTACGTGATTGTACGGACCGGTGAGTCCGCGTCCGATTTCAGCGACTTGTGCGGTGGAGCCGCATGTCGGGCAGTGGCCCGGTGTCCCCGATCTCGACCTCGATCGCGGCTTGGCCGGGGACCGGTCGGAACCGTCGAACCGATTCAAATCCTTACCCCCGTCCCCGGTAGCCGGGAACGTCCTGCGCCGGCACCCACAGGCCGGCCGGCGGCTCGCCGGTCTGCCAGAAGACGTCGATCGGGATTCCGCCGCGCGGATACCAGTAGCCGCCGATCCGGAGCCACAAAGGCTTCATCTCGGCGCACAGCCGCTCGGCGATCCCGACGGTGACGTCCTCGTGAAAGCCGGCATGGTTCCGGAATGCGCCGAGGAAGAGCTTCAGCGACTTGGATTCGACGATCGACTCACCCGGCGCGTAATCGATCACGAGGTGGGCGAAGTCCGGCTGGCCGGTGACGGGACAGAGCGAGGTGAACTCGGGCACGGTGAAGCGGACGAGATACGGCTTGCCGGGCCGCGGATTGGGCACATAGTCGAGCTTCGCCTCCTGGGGCGATGCCGGCAGCGCGCTGGACTGGCCGAGGTGAGTGAGCGTCATCGGCGGCCTTCTAGAGCATTCGTCGTCCCGGCAGAAGGCGGAGCCGTCACTCTCGCTCTTGCGGTCGTCCGCCTGCTGTGGGAACGCGCGGCAGCTGGGAGGAACGGGATGGATTCACTGGTGACGACGGATTGGCTTGCCGGCGCGCTCGGCGCGCCGGATCTGAAGCTGCTCGACGCCACGTCCTTCCTGCCGACCGAAGGGCGCGACCCGCGGGCCGAATATGCGCGCGAGCATATCCCCGGCGCGCTGTTCCTCGACCTCCACGATCTCGCCGATACCGACAACCCCGTGCCGGCCATGCTGCCGCCCGACTACAAGTTCGCGAGCAGGATCCAGGCGCTCGGCGTCGGCGACGGCGACCGGATCGTCGTCTACGACAATTCGCCCCATCACAGCAGCACGCGCGCCTGGTGGATGTTCAAGACCTTCGGGGCGCGCGACGTCGCGATCCTCGACGGCGGACTGCAAAAGTGGAAGGCGGAGGGGCGGCCGGTCGAAAGCGGCCCGCCCGTGATCGGACGCGGACATTTCAGCGCTTCGCTCGACGCACGGCAGCTCGCCGACAAGGCCCATGTCCTCGGCATTCTCGGATTCGGCAGCCATGAGATCGTCGACGCGCGCGGCGCGGAGCGCTTCGCCGGGACAAGCGCCGAGCCGCGGCCGGGCCTCGTCGCCGGCCACATTCCCGGATCGAAGAACCTCCCGCAGGGACGCTTGTTCAACGCTGACAACAGCTGGAAGCGCGGCGACGCGCTTCGCGCCGCCTTCGAGGAGGCCGGCATCGATCTTGCGAAGCCGATGGTGACGACCTGCGGATCGGGCGTGACGGCCGCCGTCCTGCTGTTCGGCGCGCATCTGCTCGGCAAGGAGGACGTGAAGCTGTACGACGGAAGCTGGGCGGAGTGGGGAGCGGATCCGGACACTCCCAAGGCAACGGGGCCGGCATGAACGACAAGAAACAGCGGCTGGACACGAAGATCGTCGAGGCCGGGCGGCGCAAGGAATGGACCCAGGGGATCGTCAATCCCCCGGTCTATCGCGCATCGACGATCCTGTTCGACGACGTCGCCGCGCTGCACGCGGCCGAGCCGAAGGACGGGCAGCTCTATTACGGGCGGCGCGGGACACCGACCAGCTGGGCGCTTGCCGAGGCGCTGACCCAGCTCGAGCCCGGAGCGGTCGGCACGAAATTGTTTCCGTCGGGCGTCGCGGCGATCGCGATCGCCTTGATGTCGGTGCTCGAACCGGGCGACGAGCTGCTGATGGTCGACAGCACCTATCAGCCCACCCGTTCCTTCTGCGACCGGGTGCTGAAGCGCATGGGGATCGTCACCCGTTACTATGATCCGGCGATCGGCGCCGGCATCGAGGCGCTGGTCGGCGAGCAGACCAGGGCGATCTTCCTGGAAAGCCCCGGCTCGCTGACCTTCGAGGTCCAGGACGTGCCGGGGATCTGCGCGGTCGCGCGCGCCCGCGGCATCGCCACCCTGATCGACAACACCTGGGCGACCCCGATGTTCTTTCCGGCGATCGACGCCGGTGCGGACCTGTCGATCCTGTCCTGCACGAAATACATCGTCGGCCATTCGGACGCGATGCTCGGCTCGGTGACCGCCGGTGACCGGCTATGGGAGAAGCTCGAGCAGACCTATGGCGGCTTCGGCCAGTGCGCCGCCCCGGACGATTGCTTCCTCGCCGCGCGCGGCCTGCGGACGCTCGGCGTGCGGCTGCGCCGGCATGAGGCGAGCGCGCTGCGCATCGCCCAATGGCTCAAGGAGCAGCCGCAGGTCGCGCGGGTGCTCCATCCCGCCCTCGCCGATTGCGTCGGTCACGATCTCTGGCGGCGCGACTTCAAGGGTTCGTCGGGCCTCTTCTCCTTCGTCCTGGACGGCGGCGGCGAGGAGGATCGCACCCGCCTGATCGACGGGCTCGAGCATTTCGGCATCGGCTACAGCTGGGGCGGCTATGAAAGTCTCGCCTTGCCGGTCGATCCGCAGACGGTGCGGACCGCGACGAAAGGCGATTGGGAAGGGCCGATCGTCCGGCTCCACATCGGCCTCGAGGATGTCGACGACCTGATCGAGGATCTGGCGCGCGGGCTCGAGCGCTTTCGCCCGGCGACATGAGGGACTGGGCGGCCGGGCTTGGAATGACGATACCGGATTATCCGGTGCTTGTTTCTGCCGCGGCCGCGCTGGTCATCGTCTTTCTCGCCTGGCTCGCGGCGGTGATGTTCGGGCGTCTGCTCGGCTCCCGGCTGGCGCATCTGTGGGAGCATTATGCGGGGACGCGGCGCGAGGCGATGGCCGACCGCATGTGCGCGCTGGTCCGCTATGCGACGGCCGCACTGATTCTCGAGATCGCGCTCCACGCCGACAATTGGCCGCCTTTGGCCGCCTTCATCCTCGGCTTTTCGATCGCCGCATCGGCGGCGATGCTCGTCCGCGAGCTGGTGCGCGGGCTCGACATTCCGGGCTGGGTTGCGCTGCTGCTGGGGGCGGCCGCGTTCGTCGCGCTTCTCGCCGACGCGCTGCACGGGCTGGCCCCGGTCACGGGGCTGCTCGACCGGATCGGGTTCACCGCCGGCAAGACGCGGGTCTCGCTGCTGGCCGCGATCAGGATCGCCGTGATCGTGCTCGCGCTCTACGCGCTCGTGCGGCTCGCGAGCCGGGTGTTCAACCATTCGATCCGGCGCGCGGGATCGCTCGACACCGCGCAGCAGCTGCTCGCGCAGAAGCTCGGTGGCGTGGCGCTGGTGGTGATCGCCTTCTTCGCCGGCATCGACATGCTCGGCATCGATCTGACCGCCTTCACCGTCTTTTCCGGCGCGTTCGGCCTCGCGGTCGGCTTCGGGCTTCAGAAGACCTTCGGGAATCTGATCGCCGGAATCATCCTGCTGATGGACCGGTCGATCAAGCCGGGCGACGTGATCGTCGTCGGCGACAGCGTGGGCCACGTCAACAAGATCGGCGTCCGCGCCGTCTCGATCGTCACCCGAGACGGCAAGGAGCATCTGATTCCGAACGAGAATCTGATGACCCAGGAGGTCGAGAACTGGTCCTATACGAACACCAACGTCCGCATCCACATCCCGGTCGGGATCGCCTATGACTGCGACGTCCCGCTCGCCCAGAAGCTGATGATCGAGGCGGCGACGCAGCCCGCCCGGGTGCTAAGGGTGCCCAGGCCCAACGTCTGGCTGCGCGCGTTCGGCGAAAGCTCGCTCGACCACGAGATACTGGTCTGGATCAAGGATCCCGAGGCGGGGATCGGCAGTGTGCGTTCGGAGATCCTCAATCGCCTGTTGGTGCTGTTCAAGGAAAACGGCATCGCCGTGCCCTATCCGCAGCGCGATCTCCGGGTCAGGGAATGGCCGGAAGGCGGCGGAGCCCCGGCAGGGACGTCCTAAGCCTGCAGTAGGTCCGAAAGGTCGCGCAGCGCGGCGGCCAGCTCCCCGGCCAGCGCGCGCGCCGCGGCGCGCGGCGGCTCGGCGTCGTCCCGGGCGGTCAGCAGCGCCTCGATCCCGCACGCCGCCCAGGCGGCGGTCTCCGCGGCGAGCGCGTCGAAGCGGCGCTGGATGATCGTCGGCGCGCTGCCGTAGCTGCTGCTGATCCGCGCATTCTCGTCGAGCGCGGCACCCTCATGACCGGCGGATGGCGCGGATCCGGCAATCTGCTCGACGGGCCGCAGCACATGCCGAAGCCGGGCCACCTGCTGACCGGCGTCGGCGGATTCGCGGACGTAGCGCGTGACGACATGCTGGCTCATGCGCGACGCCTAGCGCGCGCACGGCTAAGGAAGCGCTAACGGCCTCCGCCTTCCGGCGGCGCCCGCCGCCTTATTGCGGGGTCGAGACGGTGGCTTCCTGGCCACTGCCCGAGGGAGCGGCGATGATCGTCTGGGTGGTCGAACCCTTTTCGACGACCGCGGTGTTCGGATCGCCCGCGACCGAGCGCGCGCCGGGATCGGCCCGGTCGGCGCCGGCATCCTGCAGCACCTGCTTCTCGACCGCGCTGCGCGGCGCGGGGCCGCCGAACAGCGCCTGCACCGCCTGGGCGCGGCTGTCGGCGCTTGCCGGGGTCGAAGCGCCCGGCCGGGGCGGCACCAGCGCGAAATCGGGCGGCACGACGAGCGGCGCATGGCGCGCGACGGCGAACTCGTCGGGCCGGTCCCGGTTGGCGATACCGCCGCCTCCGCAGCTGGAAAGCAGCAGCGATCCCGCCGCAGCGGCCAGCGCCAGTCTCACGATACGCATGATCAAACTTCCTTCCCGGGCTTTGCCTCACGCGTGAACAGCGCGCGCACGAGCAGCAACAGGACGCCGATGGTAATGGCTGCGTCCCCAACATTGAATACTAAAAACGGTCGAATTTCGCCGAAGTGCAGGTCCGCGAAGTCGAGCACGTAGCCGTAACGCGCGCGATCGAGGATATTGCCGAGCGCGCCGCCGAGGACGAGCGACAGTGCGATCGCATCGTCCTTCCTCTTCTCGTGCCACAGCCAGACCAGCACGCCGATCGCGATTGCCGCGGTGAGGCCGACAAGCAGCCAGCGCCCGAGCTCGCCGTCGGCGGTGAGGAATCCCATCGACACGCCGTAATTCTGCACCCAGCGCAGGTTGAAGATCGACAGCAGCTCGATCTCCGAGCGCTGGCGCAGCTGGAGCGGATAGGCGACCACCCATTTGATCAGCTGGTCGACGGCGAGCACGCAGCCGGCGATCGCCAGGCCCATCGTGCGGTATCGGCCGGGTGCGCTTCTAGCCATTCACCACCTCATCGCAGCGGGCGCACAGCGCGCCGTCCTCGGTTACCTCGGGAAGAAGGCGCCAGCAGCGCCCGCACTTGAAGTAGGCCGTCCGCTCGACGTCGGCCATTACGGAGAGGGTGTGGGGAAGGCCGCTCGACCGTTCCGGCTCGGGCGTCGCCTCGGCCGCTTCGACGCTGCTGACGATCAGCACTTCCGCCCAGTCGACGCCCTCGGTGCGCGCGAAGCTGTTGCCGTCGAGCAGCATCCTGACGGTCGCTTCGAGACTCGATCCGATCACCTTGTCGCGCCGCAGCTGCTCGAGCTTCGCGAACACTTCGGCGCGGACTTCGCGGACGATCCGCCACCGTTCGCCGAGCTCCGGATTCCTCCAGCCCATGTCGATCTCGGGCCAGGTCTCGAGGTGCACCGATTCGGCCTCTGGATAGCGGGTCAGCCAGACTTCCTCGGCGGTGAAGCAGAGGACCGGGCCGACCCAGCGGACCAGCGCCTCGAACAGCTTGTCGAGCACCGTGCGGTAGGCGCGGCGGCGGGGCGAATCCGCGGCGTCGCAATAGAGGCAGTCCTTGCGGATATCGAAATAGAAAGCCGAAAGATCGTCGTAGGCGAAGCTGGTGATCAGCCGCATGTAGCGGTTGAACTCGTAATTGTCCGCCGCCGCCCTCAGCTCCTCGTCGAGCTCGGTCAGCCGGTGCAGGGCCCATCGCTCCATCTCGGGCATCTCTTCCGCCGGCACGCGCTCGGCATCGGAGAAGCCGGCGAGCGCGCCGAGCAGATAGCGGAAGCTGTTGCGCAGCTTGCGATAGGCGTCGGAGGTGCCGGCTAGCACTTCCTTGCCGATCCGCACATCCTCGAAATAGTCGGTGGAGGCGACCCACAGCCTGAGGATGTCGGCCCCCGATTCGTCGATCACCTTCAGCGGATCGACGACGTTGCCGAGGCTCTTCGACATCTTGCGCCCGTTCTGGTCGAGCGCGAAACCGTGGGTGAGCACCGCACCGTAGGGAGCGCGCCCGCGCGTCCCGCAGCTTTCGAGCAGCGAGGACTGGAACCAGCCGCGATGCTGGTCGGAGCCTTCGAGATAGAGATCGGCGCGCGCGTCCGCGCCATAGCGCGCCTCGACCACGTAGCTGTGGGTCGAGCCCGAGTCGAACCAGACGTCGAGGATGTCGGTGACGATGTCGTAATCGGCAAGGCTGTGCTCGTTGCCGAGGATCGCCTGGTGGTCGGCCATGAACCAGGCGTCGGCGCCGCCCGCTTTGAACGCCTCGATGATGCGGGCGTTGACCGCCGGATCGCGCAGATAGTCGCCGCTGCGGCGGTCGAGGTAGAGCGCGATCGGCACGCCCCAGGCGCGCTGGCGGCTGATCACCCAGTCCGGCCGCCCCTCGACCATCGATTCGATCCGGTTGCGCGATCGTTCGGGCACCCAGCGGGTGCGCTCAATCGCGTCGAGCGCGGCGGCGCGCAGCCCGATTCCTCCCAGCGCCTGCACCGGCCGGTCCATCGGGATGAACCACTGCGGCGTGCAGCGGAAGATGATCTTCGCCTTCGATCGCCAGCTGTGCGGATAGGTGTGGCGGAAGTCGGCGCTGGCGGAGAACAGCGCGCCGCGCTCGCGCAGGTCCGTGCAGATCGGACCGTCGGGCGCGTTGAACTTGGCGTTGATCACCGATCCCTGGCCGCCGAGCCACAGCCAGTCGTCGCGGTAGCGGCCGTCGTCGGTCACCGCGAACACCGGCTCGATCGCATGCGCCTTGCACAGCAGGAAATCGTCCTCGCCATGATCGGGCGCCATGTGGACCAGCCCGGTTCCGGCATCGGTGGTGACGAACTCGCCGGGCAGGAACGGGCGGGGGGTGGCGAAGAAGCCGCCGAGCTCGTGCATCGGATGGCGCGCGGCGCTCGCCGCGAGATCCTCGACCGCAACCGGGGCGATCACGTCGAGCGTGGCTCCCAGGCGCTTTGCGACCGGCTCCAGCAACGCGCGGGCGATGACGATCCGGACGGGACCGCGCCCGCCCTCTTCCCAATTCGCCTCGGCGAGGACGTAGCTGACGTCGGGTCCATAGGCCAATGCCTGGTTGACCGGGATCGTCCAGGGCGTCGTGGTCCAGATCAGCGCGTAGGCGCCGATCAGGGCCGGGACCAGGCTCGTCGCGATCTCGAATCCGACGTCGATCTGGGTGGAGGTGATCTCCTCATATTCGACTTCGGCTTCGGCGAGCGCGGTCTTCTCGACCGGCGACCACATCACCGGCTTGGCGCCGCGGTAGAGTTGCCCGCTCTCGGCGAACTTCAGCAGCTCGGTGACGATCGCCGCCTCCGCCTGGAAATCCATTGTCAGATAGGGGTCGTCCCACTCGCCCATCACGCCGAGGCGCTTGAACTGCTCGCGCTGCACGTCGACCCATTTTTCCGCATAGGCCCGGCATTCGGCGCGGAACTCGCGCGCCGGCACGGCATCCTTGTCCTGCTTCTTCTTGCGGTACTGCTCCTCGACCTTCCACTCGATCGGCAGCCCGTGGCAGTCCCAGCCGGGGACGTAGGGCGCATCATAGCCCATCAGCGAGCGCGAGCGCACGACGATGTCCTTGAGGACCTTGTTCATCGCGTGGCCCATGTGGATGTCGCCGTTGGCGTAAGGCGGGCCGTCGTGGAGGATGAAGCGTTCGGCGCCCGCGCGGCGCGTGCGCAGCTGGCCGTAGACGTCCTCCTCGCGCCAGCGCGCAAGGATAGCCGGCTCCTTGGTGGCGAGGCCGGCTTTCATGGGAAAGTCCGTCTTGGGAAGGAAGACGGTGTCTCTGTAGTCAGGCTTGTCGGACATGATGCGGGCGCGGCTTAGCTGGGATGGCGGCGCTTGGGAACACCCGCCGCGGTTGCGGCGCGTCTATGGCTGCAGCGCGCGACCGACGCCGTCCATGTCCTCGATCCACAGATAGCCGCGATAGGCCTGCGGCACCTTCTCGATCTGCTCGGGCTGTTCGAGCCCGACGATGTCGCCGTCGCGGTAGCCGCCGATCAGCATCACCTTCGTGCCGGCAGCGGTCATCCGGTCGAGGAATCGATTGGGCCAGCCCCACACCTTCCACTGGTCGCCGAGCGGAACGATGACCGTCGTGTCGCGGCAGGATTCGGGCATCAGGGTCGTCCAGCCGAGCTTCAGATAATCGTCGAAGCAGCGCCGGGATCGGTCCACGTCGATCGTCCGCGCGTCCGGCGCGAGCTGCTTCATCCGGGCGAGGACGCGCGGTGCGCCGCGGACCATGATCTGCCCGTCCACCGCCACGGCCGCGCGCGCGAAGGCAGCGGCGACCCGGTCGGCCGTGTGCGGATCGTCGCCCAGGAGGTTCAGGATCAGAGTGGCGCCGCGGAAGCGCGTGAGCACCTGCTCGAGCGAGGGCATGCCGCCGACGCCGCGCCCGCGCAGCGGAAAGGTCCTGCCGCCGTCCGCCGTGTAGCCATAGCCGATGTCGAGTGTCTTCAGCTGCGCGAGGGTCCGCGCCGAGACGGGCCCGGACCCATTGGTCCGGCAGTCGAGGCGCGAATCGCGGAATATGACGATCTGGCCGTCGGCGGTGGGCTGGGCGTCGATCGCGATCGCACCGGCACCGAAGCGAATCGCATTGTCGATCGAAAACAGGCTGTTTTCGATGAACATGTCGCCGGGTTCGCGGATGCTCGTCGAGCATCCGGCACGTGCCGCCCCGGGATCCACCGGCTGGGCGACGCCGCGTTGCGCGACCAGGATCAATTTGCCGCCGGGGCTGGCGGCAAGCCAGGACGCATTGATCACCGACAGCAGCAGCGTGGCCAAGGCGATCAGCAGCAACCCCCAGCGTGCGATCCTCAACGTGCGAGTCTCGCCCTCGCGGTCCGGCAGTCATTCTCCATTTGTGCGACCAACCCCCCGAGATCGGAGAACTTCATTTCAGGTCGAAGGTAAGAAATCAACTCCACCTCGATTCGCTGATCGTACAAATCGTCGCTGAAGTCGAAGAAATGCGGCTCGAGCAGCTCTTGCGGCGGGTCGAAATGGGGCCGGATTCCGAGGCTTGCAGCCCCGTCGACTGTTCGGTCGTCGGGGAGCCGGCCGCGCACGGCATAGATTCCGAATTTCGGGCGCAAGTAACTGCCGAGCCGGATATTGGCGGTCGGGTAGCCGAGCTCGCGGCCGCGCTTGTCGCCATGCTCGACGATGCCTTCGATCGCGAACGGCCGGGTCAGCAGTTCCGTCGCCG
>Ga0153915_10002927_pt1 | contig 15593 bp, 12 predicted proteins | sample Opewatmetagenome_2_FD_107003 | JGI IMG/M metagenome (GOLD analysis project Ga0153915, IMG submission 107003) | Freshwater wetland microbial communities from Ohio, USA - Open water 3 Core 3 Depth 3 metaG | ecosystem: Environmental > Aquatic > Freshwater > Wetlands | place: USA: Ohio, Lake Erie...
CCTGATGATGGAGAGCGAATCCGATGACCTGGACAGCGCCATTTCCCTTGTGCGCACCGTGGTCAAGGCCGGGCATGCCGCCGGCGCTGCCGTCGAAGCGAATGTCGGGCATCTGCCCTCCGCGCAAGACGGGGACTACCAGCGAACCGGGTTCAGCGGTTCACTCACCCGGGTCGATGAGGCCGTGCGGTTCGTCGAGGAAACGGGGGTGGACGCGCTCGGCGTTTCTGTCGGGAACGTCGAGGTTCTGAAGGAGGCGACCGCCCGTCTGGATCTCACGCTTCTGGGAAAGATCCATGAAGCGGTCTCGGTTCCCCTTGTCCTCCACGGCGGGAGCGGCATCCCGGACGGCATGGTCCCCGAGCTGGTTGCCCGGGGGGTCAGCAAGGTCAACCTGGGAGCCGCGTTGAATACCGCGTTTCTCGCCGGCATGATGTCGGCTCTTGACGAGGACCCCGTCAGCTTGTCACCCAAGTACACGATCGGCTCAGGGTGGGATATCGATTGCCTGGCCAAAGGCGAGCTTGCGATGAGGGAGCTTGTGAAGCGCAAGATGTCCATCTATGGCTCCGCAGGAAGGGTCCGCGTCTCTATCCGACCAGAGGAGAACCGGCATGCACGATGACTATGACAGGAATTGGGCGTCCGTTGGGCTGGAATCTATCCCCAGCATTCGGGTGAAGCCGCCGGGGCCGAAATCGCGCGAAATCGAGCAGCGCGCCGGCAAATACCTCCAGGGGTACTCCTCCCAAGTCCGCCTCTTCCAGGTTGCCTTCGAGACCGGCAAGGGCTACACGCTCACCGACGTGGACGGCAACACCTACATCGACCTGAGCAGCGGCATCTACATCACCAACTGGGGCCACTGCCACCCCAAGATTACCGAAGCGGCGGTCGAGTATACGCGCAAGCTGCAGAACTGCCATGATTTCAATACGGAGATCAAGACGCGCCTGCTCGAAGCCCTTGTCCAGATCACCCCGGGAGATCTCAGGAACGTCCAGTTGTGGTGCGAAGGTTCGAAGTGCGTCGAATCGGGCCTGAACATTGCCCGAGCGGCCACCGGGAAGTACGAGTTCATTTCCTTCTACAACGACATGCACGGCAAGACCCTCGGTGCGCAGAGCCTCACCACGATGACGCGTACCAGCGGTCCGCGAGCAGTGGGCAGTTTCCGCGTTCCCTACGCGAACTGCTACCACTGCTCCTTCGGCCTCACCCACCCTTCCTGCGCTTTCCACTGCGTGGATTTCATTCGCGAGGCGGTCACGGAGCTCGCCACCGACACTGTCGCCGCGATCGTCGTAGAACCGGTCCAGGGGTGGGGAGGCTCCGTCGTTCCGCCGGACGGCTGGCTGACCCGGTTGAGGACTCTGTGCGACGAGTTGGGGATCCTGTTCTTCGTGGACGAGGTGCTGACCTGCATGGGGCGGACCGGGAAGCCGTTCTGCGTAGACCACGAAAAGGTTGTTCCCGACATCCTCACGATCGGGAAAGGGTTCGGCAACGGATATCCGGTGACCGCCACGGTGTACAGCGACAAGATCAAGGAGAAGATGGAGCACGTGAGCTCTGCCTCCAGCTACGGGGGCAACCCGGTGGCATGCGCATCAGCGCTCGCGTGCATCGAGGTAATGCAGGAGGAGGGAATCCTGGACCACGTGGTCAAGCTCGGGGACTACATGCTCAAGAGGCTGAAGGCCTTCGAGAAGAAGTATACGATCGTGGGCAACACGCGGGGCAAGGGCGCCCTTCTCGGCATCGAGCTCGTCAAGGATCGACAAACCAAGGAGCCCAATGGTGAGGCTTGCCGCATGATCTATCGCAAGGCCTTCGAGCGGGGCGTTTCCTGGATCCCGTCGAAGCAGAACCTGCGGCTCTCGCCTCCCCTCATCATGCCGCTCGACGTGGCGGCAAAGGCGCTGGACATCGTCGAAGAGGCGATCGCAGAAACAGAGAGTGAGCTGGGATACTGATCCCGCTGACGAGGAGAAGGACGCAGGGAACATGGCTTCCAGGGAATTACGGGTGGGGATCATCGGTGCGGGTTTCATGGGCAGGACCCACACCTTTGACTACCGGAACATGGGATTGTTCTACGACGATCACCCGCCCTCGATCCGGCTGGTGGGGATCTGCGACAACGACCTGGCGAAAGCAGAGAAACACCGCGACGAGTTTGGATTCCAGTTTGCCACGGACCGCTACCAGGAGCTGATCAGCCGCGAGGACATCGACGTCATCGATATTTGCACGCCGACCCGATTCCACGCCGAGCAGATCCTGGCTGCGCTCTACGGGGGGAAGCACCTGTACGTCGACAAGCCGCTGTGCATGAGCGCCGATGAAGCCGAGGAGATCGTCCAGAGAGCGGCGCGGACATCCACGGTCAAGCAGGTAGCCTACCACTACCGCTTCTATCCCGGCGCCCTGAAGACCAAGATGCTGATCGACGCCGGATTCCTGGGAACGCCGATCTCGCTCCGCGTCGAGTACTACCACTCCAGCAATCTGGATCCTGCGAAACCGATGGGGTGGAAGCAGGACAAGGCCATGGGCGGAGGCGGCGTCCTGATCGAAATGGCGTGCCACGCGCTCGATCTCGTCTACTGCTTCTTTGGCCGCTACGAGCGCGTCTCCATGGAAAGCGTCATTCTCTACCGCGAGCGTCCCGATGCGTCGGGGAAGATGCAGCGGGTGGAAGGCGAGGACCACGTCCTTCTGAACGTGCGTATGCTGAACGGTATGATCGGCACGATCGAGGTCTCCAAAGTCGCCGCGGGCAGCAATGACGATTTCAACTTCGCGTTCTACGGCTCGCATGGAGCGGTCAAATACGAATCGATGAACCCGAACTTCCTCAGCGTCTATGACGCGACGCGGCCCTCCGGCCCGATTGGGGGCACGGGCGGCTTCCAGGCGATCGAGACGGTCAACAAGTACCCCGATGCCGGGTCGCACTTCCCGGGTCCTCGGTTCGGTATCGGATGGCTGCGCGGCCATGTTGCGTGCCACTACAACTTCGTCGACTGCGTCTTGCGCGGTTCCCCCGCAACGCCGTCCCTGTCGGACGGCGCCTACATCCAGAAGGTGATCGACCGGGTGTACGCCCGCGCGGACGATATGCGCGGCCTGCGCTGAGAGCGGACCGATGCCGTACCTCCTGGGCATAGATTCCGGAACGACGAACGTGAAGGTTGCGGTATTCGACAGCGCCGACGGCTGCCTCGATTGCGCCTCCGTCGAGTGCCGCGACGTCCGCATGATCGGAGACCGGGCGGAAATCCCCATGCACCACTATTGGGACGCGGTCGTGCGGTGCATCCGCCAGATCGGCGCCCGGGGCAGAGTGCGTCTGGGCGAAATCCGCGCTCTGTCGGTCTCCAGCCAGGGAGTCACCTTCGTACCCGTGGACGATCGAGGCGAGGAGCTCGGACAGGCAATCTATCTGCACGACGCGCGGGCCGTCAAGGAAGCCGCCAGGATCCTCGAATCGTTCGGCAGCAGCACCGTGTACGCGCAGGCCGGGCAGCCCGCGGTCAACGCAATGTTCGAGGCCGCGCGGCTGCTCTGGATCCGCGAGCACGAACCCGAGCGCTTCGCGCGCATTCACAAGGTCCTGCTCGTGCACGACTACCTGGTGTTCCGGCTGACGGGAGAGTTCGTGACCGTGCCTTCGATCCAGAGCTCTTCCCTCCTGCTGAACATCGGCACCTGGTCGTGGTGGTCGCAGATGCTCGACCTCATCGGGCTTTCGGAGGAGCAGCTTCCCCGTATCTGCCCACACGGTCAGGCCGTCGGCCGCCTCAGCGCCGGGGCGGCGGCGGAGACATCCCTGCCGGCGAGCACGATCGTGGTGGCGGGTGGAATCGACCAGGTTCTCGGCATGATCGGCGTCCGAAACATCGAGAAGGGGGTTGTGTCTGAGAGCACCGGGTCCGTGCTTGCGCTGCATACCCTCTCGGAGGAGCCGTTCCGCCAGGAGGAGACCGGGGTATTCAACTTCTGCGCCTTTGGCACACGGCAGTACGCCCTGGTTCCTTTTTGCTCTACTGCGGGCGCGACGTTGCGCTGGTTCAAGGAAACGTTCTGTTCCGAGGAGGAGGCGCGCGCCGATGCGGCGAACGAAGACGTGTACGATCTCCTGACCGGCGAGGCGGCCACGGTCCCGTCCGGCTCCGACGGCCTCGTGATGCTGCCGTACCTCTCCGGGAGCGGGAGCCCTAGGCCTGATCTGCGGGCTCGGGGGGTGTTCTACGGGATCACGCTCGCGCATGGGAAGCGGCACTTCATCCGGGCGGTCCTCGAGTCCATCGCGTGTCTCCTGCGGAGCAACGTCGACACTCTCCGGAATGCGGGAATGGACTTCCGGGAGATCCGCTCCTTCGGCGGCGGCTCCCGAAGCCGGCTCTGGAACCAGATCAAGGCGGACATATGCGGGCTACCGGTCCGCCCCTCGAGCGTGCCCGAGACTGGTTGCCTGGGGGCTGCCGTGCTCGCGGGAGTGGGATGTGGCGCGTACGCCACGATCGAAGAAGGGTGCGACGCGCTCGTCCGCCTCCAAGACCCCCTGTACCCGGATGATTCGCTTCGCCCTCTCCATGAGGACGTCTACCGGCGCTACGAAAGCTTGCGCAAGGCAGTGGAGCCGCTCCATGCACCCTGACACGAGGAGGTCCGAAGTATGTCCCTTATGTTCGCCGAGAAGTCGTGGCCGGAGATCGATGAATACATCAAGCGCAAGGCGCTCATCATCCTCCCGATCGGACAGGTGGAGGAACATGGACCGCATCTGCCCCTGAACACGGACATCGTGATCGCCGAAGGCATGTCGCTTGCGGTCGCTCGCGCGGTCGAGCAGCGTCATCCCGTGCTCGTAATGCCGGGCGTCTGGTCGGGCTACTCGCTGAAGAAGATGAACCGGTGGCCCGGCGTCATGAGCATCCGCTCAGAGGTACTCACCGAGTTTCTTGTCGACATCCTGTCTTCTCTCGTGGACATGGGGTTCAGGAAGATCCTCACGATCAACGCCCACGGCATGAACCCCGAGATCGTCAAGCTGGCGGCGAGGAGGATTTCCGATCGAAACGACGTGCACGTGGCCACGACGAACTGGTGGTCCCTTGCCGCGGGCACGGTGAAGGGGATCCGCAAGTCCGAGGTGGGCGGCGAGCTGCACGCCGGAGAGTTCGAGACCTCCCTGCTGCTGTACCTCACGGACCTCGTCGACATGAGCAAGGCGACGAACACCGACTTCATGCGCTACCGCTCTGACTTCTACGCGCCCGACATGTTCGGCTCCGCTGCCGGCGGGACGGCATTCTCCACCTGGTACGTGCAGGAGAGCAAGACCGGGGTCTATGGCGATCCGACCCAGGCATCGCGGGAGACCGGGGAGAAGCTCATGAAGGGAACGGTGGAGATGTACGCCCGTCTGATCGATGACTACATGAGGCTGTAGATGCGCGCACGGGCGGGCAAGAGGAAGGGCGGCCGCGCCCTGAACAAGGGTCCGATGGCAATCGAGGCCGTCAGGAAGACCGGCCGTCCCTTGTACCTGCAGGTCCGCGACTATCTCCAGGGACAGATCGATTCGTCACACTGGGGCCCCGGCACCATGATACCCCGAGAGCGGGACCTGTGCAGGGCCTTGAAGGTGAGCAGGATCACCTTGCGCGAGGCGATGGGAACGCTCGTGCACGAGGGAAAGCTCGAGCGCATCCAGGGGCGGGGGACGTTCGTCTCGTCGAAAAAGCTCGAACAGCGCCTGAACAAGTTCTTCAGCTTCTCCAAGTGGGCGGAGCAAAACGATATCCACGCCGAGTCCAGGCTCCTGCGCGTCGAGACGATCGAATGCGGGAGCCTCATTGCCTCGCGACTTGCCATCAAAGCCGGGGAACGGGTCACCCGGATCGAGAGGCTGCGACTTGGAGACGGTGAGCCGCTCACGCTCGAGGAGATCTGGGTCCCCGCATCCCTGTGTCCCGACCTCCATCTGAAGGACCTGGGCAAGGTCCCGCTCAACGACATTCTCGCGCAGGAGTACGGTATCCCCGCGGTCCGCGCCATCGAGACGATCGTACCCAAGGCTCCCGACCGGCAGGTGAGAAAGCTGCTGCACATGCACGTGGCGGAACTCTGCCAGTTCGTCGAGTATACTGCCTACGCGCAAGATTCCCGGATTGTGTTCTACAACACCGAGTGGTACCGCGGGGATCGTATCAAGTTCTCGATCGAGCTCACGAGTGCGTGAATCACCGCGGGTGTCGGTGCAGAGCTCAAGGCCCCTGGTAGTTCCCCCCAATGGGGATGCGGGGGTTGTCGAAGAGGTTGTCATCCACGAAACACGTCTTCGAGACTTCAAGGAGGAGAGCAGGGCCGAGCCCCTGGAAGCCGTGCGGTGTGCCCGGCGGGACGGGCAGTACCTCGCCTGGCTTCATCACCCGCGTCTCGCCTTTAGAGGTCATGCTGACCGAGCCGTGAACGATGTAGAACGTCTCGTGCTTCGTTTTGTGACGATGCATCGGGCACGTCTGGCCGTCGAAAACGAAGAGAAACTTTCCGCAGTACCCGGCCTCGATCTCGTTTGCGACCCAGCACTCGATCAATCCTTCCCGCTTGAAGTCTCCGAGGCCGAAGTCCTGAACGAGGATCTCCGCGGGGGGCATGGTCAAGCCCCATCCCGCAAGGTAGGCGTTGAACTCCTCTATCGCCTTCCGCCTCTGTTCGCCGGTGACCGAGATGGCAAGAACCTTTTTCAATTCGTCCACTGCTGTGCCTCGTCCCGCATGATAGAAGTCCGGCGCCGGCCCGTCAATGGGCGCGGGCCGCGCGGCCGCAATCCGATAGACCTCCGAACGGCGGTCCCTGATCGGCGTACAACATTCGTACCCGCGAGGGCTAGACGTGACCACATCGATCCACAAGGGAGGAAAGCATGGCACAGAAGCTAGAAGGGAAGGTCGTCATCATCACGGGGGCGAGCTCGGGGATCGGCGCGGCAACCTCCCGCGCGCTCGCGAAGCTGGGTTGCCGGGTGACCCTGGCGGCGCGCTCCGCTGAGAAGCTGTCCGCGCTGGCCAGGGAATTGGGGCCGGCCGCGCTCGCCGTCCCGACGGACATCACGTCGGGCCCGGCGGTCGCCCACATGGTGGCCCGCGCCCTCGAACACTTCGGACGCATCGATGTGCTGTTCGCGAACGCCGGTGTCTACGTTCCCGGCAAGCTCGCAGAGGGAGACCCCGAAGCCCTGGCGCGGCTCGTCGACGTGAACGTCAACGGGCTCGTGCGGTGCGTGCACGCGGTCCTGCCTCACATGATCGCCCAGGGCTCCGGGGACATTCTCATCACGAGCTCCATTTCCGGACACGTGGACCTGTCCTGGGAACCGGTATACAGCGCGTCGAAACATGCCGTCACCGCATTCGTCCACACCATGCGGCGGCAGCTCCTGCCGCATGGAATCCGCGTAGGCTCCATCGCCCCGGGAATGGTCGCCAACGAGCTGTGGGGGATCACCACGCAGGAAGAGGTCGAGAAGCACGTCGCCGCGCACAGCGCGCTGCGGTGCGAGGATGTCGTCGACGCCGTCGTCTTCTTCCTCACTCGGCCGCCGCACGTCAACGTGCGCGAGATCGTCATGATCGCGCAGCGGGAGGATCTCTGACCTTCAAGGTGTAATGGAAACGTCCAAGCGCCTGCAGCTGCAGGCGAAGAGAAAAGGAGGAAACAGCATGGAGAAACTGGCGATCAATGGTGGCCAACCGGCAATCGGGAAGGCCTTCCCGGAGTGGCCGGTCTGGGACACGCGCGATGTCGAAGCAGTCGGGAAGGCCGTCCAAGAGGAGGTCTGGGGCTACCACGGGACCAAGATCGACGAGTTCGCCCGGGAGTTCTCCCGTTTTCAGAGACTCGCGCACGTGATCCCCGTCGCCAACGGGTCGGTGGCCCTCGATATCGCCCTGCAGGCCCTGGGAGTCGGCGAGGGCGACGAGGTCGTCGTGCCGGACTACACCTTCATGGCGACCGCGCTCGCGCCTTTCCATTGTGGCGCAAGGCCCATTCTGGTGGACGTCGACCCCGACACGTTCAACATGGACCCTGCCCGCATGGAGCAGGCGTTCACTGACCGCACGAAGGCCGTGATCTGCGTGCATTTCGGCGGACATCCCTGCGACATGACTGCCATAATGCGCATCGCGAACAAGTATGGCATTCCCGTGGTCGAGGACTGTGCGCATGCCCACGGCGCCATCTGGGAGTCCACCTACGTCGGCTCCTTCGGCGCCATCTGTACGTTCAGCTTCCAGTCGAGCAAGACCCTCGCGTGCGGCGAAGGCGGGGCGGTCGGCACCAACTCCGATGAGCTGGCCCGTGCCTGCTGGTCATGGCACAACTGCGGACGGGTCCCGGGGGAGACGGACTATCACCACTATCTCCCCGGAACGAACTATCGAATCGGGAACCTCCAGGCGGCACTCCTCACCACGCAGCTCGAGCGCTTGGAGGAACAATGCAAAAGGCGCGATGCCAATGGCGTCTACCTCACGCAGCTGCTGGGAAAGATCCGCGGCGTCAAGCCGCAGGCCCGCGACGCGAAGGTCGGCCGGCACGGATTCTACCTGTTCACATTCCTGCTTGACGAGGATATCCCCCGTGATGCCTTCAAGAAGGCGATCGAGGCCGAAGGCGTGCCTATCCAGGAGGAGTATCCCCCCATCCACAGCCTCGAGTTCATGCGCGCCAGGGGGTACGGCGAGCAGAGCTTCCCGGTTTCCAGCCGGATCGCCAACCATTCGGTGTGGCTCTACCACCGGGCTCTGCTGGGCTCGCGGGAGGACACGGGCCGCATCGCCGAGGCGGTCGAGAAGGTAGTTCGCCACAAAGCAGAGCTCTCGTCATAGGGGAGGCAAGGAATCGAGCCGCGCCCGAAACGGCCGGGGAGAAGGTAGTCATGAACATCATGATTGGATCTCTCATGCACGAGTCGAACACGTTCAACCCGACGAGGACGGACCTCGCAGCGTTCGGGCGCACTCAATTCCTGAAAGGGGACGAAATCCTCCGCCATCACCGGGGGAAACCTACCGAGCTCGGCGGAATGCTCAAGACCCTGGATGACGCCCACGTGACCCCGGTTGCCCTCCTGTCGGCTACCGCGATGTGTTCAGGGGTGGTTACCGCGGAGACCTACGCGGTACTGAAGGGCGCGCTCCTAGAAGGCATCGAAAAAGGATTGCCCACGGCGGACGGCATCCTGCTTTCCCTGCACGGCTCGATGACCGCTGAGGAGCTGGAAGATCCCGAAGGAGATCTCCTTTCCTCCATCCGCGCTCTGCTTCCCGAAGGGAAATACCTGGCGGCTTCTCTCGATCATCATGCCAACGTCACCCGGGCCATGGCAGAATCTGCCGATATCCTCGTGGGCTACCGCACTCATCCCCATACGGACCAGTTCGAAGTCGGCCGCTGCACAGCCAGGCTCCTGCTCGAAACAGTGCGATATCGACCTGTCCTGGCCAGGTCGTTTGTCAAGCTGCCCCTCATGACTCCCGCCGAGAACCGTCCTGAAGCGATTGCCGAGCTCGCACGGGCGGTGCGGGAAGTCGAAGCGGATGAGCAGGTGCTGACGGCTTCCTTCTTTGTTGGCTATCCCTGGGCCGACGTGAGCATCCTCGGCGCGAGCGTCTACGTGATCACCCGGGATACTGTCGCGCACGCCGAACGCTGCGCCAGCCGGCTGGCGGGGACGATGTGGGATCTGCGCGATCAATTCCAGTTTCCCATCTGCTCTGTGGACGAGGTGCTGCGGAAAGGGAAGAGTCCGTCTTCCCGACCGGTCGTGCTGAACGAGTTGTGCGACTGCACTCTTGGAGGAGCCGCTGGCGACGTCGTCACCACCGCCCGGTACCTGGTCGAGCGGCACGTGGCGGATTCCATCGTGCTCGGGATCGTGGACGCCTCCGCCGTGAGAAAGGCGACGGCGGCCGGGGTCGGCGCAACGGTTGCCCTGCGCATAGGGGGTCACACGACACTCAGTGAGAACCCGCCCCTCCAGGTTGACTGCCGTGTCAAGAACCTGGCGGCGGATCCGCAACTGGACGGTGGTACGCACCCGGGCTTCGAGACCCGCCTGGGCCTGGTCGCCCTGGTGGAGGCAAATGGTGTCGACATCGTGCTCCTGGAGTACCCCGGCAAGATCGAAGGGCTGTCCCTCATGCGGGAGCTGGGCATCGACGTGAAGAAGATGAGATACATCGTGAGCAAGGAAGGGCTCAATGTCTTCATTACTTACGATAAGATCGGAGCCGAGATCGTCATGGTAGAAAGCGCGGGCTTCAACCGGCAGCGCTTGCGCGCATCCGATTACGTCCATGCGCCCAGGCCGATCTATCCCCTGGACCCGCAGCTGCGATGGACCCCGTGAGCCGCCGCGCGGAACGCCGGTTGCCGGAGAGGAGTCGTTCCTACTAGGATTGGGCCGTGGCAAGGACAGCCCCCTTCCGCCCTTCGTTTCTCCCCGTTGGTCTCCTGGCCCTGGCCATCGCCTCCTGCGCGGCCGTCCCGCCCGGACCCCTGCCGCCGGCGGGCTCTCCGTGGACCGGCTCTCCCCTGGTGGCCACGCGCTTCGGCGTGGTGCAGGGCCTGCAGGATTCCGACCGGACGTGGGTATGGAAGGCCATCCCTTTCGCCCGGCCGCCGCTGGGCGAGCTGCGCTGGCGCGCGCCGCAGGACCCGCTCCCGTGGGAAGGAGTGCGGCGGAGCACGCGGTTCGCCGACAAGTGCACGCAGTACAGCGAGGTGGTCCCCGGCCGGGTCAGCGGGACCGAGGACTGCCTCTACCTGAACGTGTGGAGGCCCCGTGACACGGAGACGGGGCTTCCCGTGTACGTCTGGATCCACGGCGGCGGAAACTCGGCGGGCTCCTCAAGCACGATACCCGAGTACCACGGCAACCGGATCGCCGCCCGCTCGCGTGTGGTGTTCGTCTCCCTGGACTACCGGCTGGGTCCCTTCGGCTGGTTCACGCTGCCGGCCTTTCGGGACGGAGCCTCTCCCGAGGACGCGTCCGGCAACTTTGGCACCCTGGACCTCGTGCAGGGCCTGAAGTGGATCCGAGAGAACATCGAGGCTTTCGGCGGAGACCCGCGGCGTGTGACCGTCACCGGCGAATCCGCGGGCGGAATCGACGTCCTCTCCCTCCTCATCTCGCCGCCCGCCCACGGGCTGTTCCAGGCCGCGATGTCGGAGAGCGGGGCGGCACTCACGCGCAGCACGGCCGACGGGGATGCCTCGGCGCAGGCGGTGCTGGAAAGGTTGCTCGTAAAGGACGGCAGGGCCCGCGCCCGGGAGGAAGCGGCCCGCGTGGCTGACGCGATGAGCCCTGCGGCCGTGCGCGAGTACCTGAGGTCGAAGACCGACCGCGAGATCCTCTCGATGTACCGGGTCTTCGGCCTGGGCATGATCGAGTTCCCCGCGATCCTCCGCGACGGGGCGGTCATCCTGTCCAACGGCTACGATGCGCTGTCCACCGGAGAGTACCCGAACAAGGTGCCGATCATCCTCGGGAGCAATGCGGACGAGCTGAAGCTCTTCCTGCGATTCACCACCCGCATCCCGTGGCAGAGCGACCTCTACCAGGCGGTCTCCCGGTACGGGAGCGCACGCTGGACGGTGTCCGCGGTGGACGAGGTGGCCCGGCGTCTGACTTCGCACGCCGACCAACCCCCGGTGTACGCGTACTCCTTCCGGTGGGGAGCGCTCGACGCGCAAGGCAGGAGCGTGCTGCCGAAAGAGTGGGGCCGGGAGCTCGGGGCATTCCACGGGCTGGAGATCCCGTTCTTCCTCGGCCATGACTCGGTGGCGATGATCTTCCAGGCCTTCCTGTTCAGCTGGCAGAACGAACCGGGGCGCAAGGCGCTCTCCTCCGCGATGATGCGCTACCTGGCGAGCTTTGCCCGGACCGGCAACCCCAACCCGGCGGACGGCAGCCTTCCCCCCTGGGAGCCCTGGAGCCGCGATCTCAACGGGCCGAAGAAGATCGTCTTCGACGTCCGGGGAAACGAGCCGGTCCTCGAAATGGAGACCACGGAGCTCGCCGACGAGCAGGTGATGGCCGCGGCGGCCTCGGAGCTCGCCGAGCCGCTTCGCTCCCGTACGCTCGAGTTCCTGCGGACCTCACCGCTTCCGTCCGGAGTGCGCTGAGTGCCGCCCCGCCGCTCACCGCGCCCGGCGTCCCGACGCAGCCGCGGGCGCCGCCGCACCGAGGGGTACGCCCCGTTCACTGCCCGCGCGCTGCGAATCCTCCGCGGCATCCCTCGAGGCAAGGTGGCCACCTACGGTCTCGTGGCCGCCGCTGCGGGCAGCCCGTTCGGGGCCCGGCAGGTGGTGCGCATCCTGCACTCCCTTTCCCGCCTGGAGAAGCTGCCCTGGCACCGGGTCATCGGCAGCCGGGGCTCGATCCGTCTGCCCCGCGGCCTGGGCTTCGAGACGCAGCGAGCCCGGCTGATCAAGGAAGGAGTCAAGGTCACGCCGGGCGGGCACGTGGATCTGGGGAAATACCTTTGGAGACCCCACCTGCCGGAGGAGGACTGAGCCGGCCGGAAGCCGGCCGGCAGCGGGTTGCAGCCGCGCTCAGCGCGGACCTCCCCGCTGCCAGAGAACCACGCGGTTCTTGCCCGCCCGCTTGGCCTGGTACATCGCCGCGTCCGCCCGGGCGACGTACTCCTGCAGGGGGAGCATCCCGACGCCGCCGGCTTCCGCGATACCCGCGCTGAAGGTGCACCCGGGAGAGCCTTCCAGGGTCGATCCCGCGCGGAACAGCTCCAGGATCCTGGACACGGTGCGCGCGCCGGTTTCCGCGGTGGAGCCGGGCAGGAGGAGCACCAGCTCTTCTCCCCCGTATCGCCCGGCCGGGTCGGTGGCCCGGACCTGGCACATGACGGTCTTCGCGAGGAAGGCGAGCACACGGTCTCCCACCAGGTGTCCGTGGCTGTCGTTCACGGCTTTGAAGTCATCAATGTCCAGGAAGGCCAATGCCGCCACCCCGCCGGCCCGGGCAATCCGTTTCACCTCCCGGTCGGCTTCCTGCTCCCACGCCGCGCGGGTGAGAAGGCCCGTGAGGCCGTCCAGCAGCGCGAGCTTTTCCTGCTCGGATTCCCGCTCCGCCAGGCGGCGGATCTTGGCGAGCAGGACCTCGAAGGAGAACGGCTTGGTGATGTAGTCCACCGCGCCAGCCTCCAGGCCCTCCACGACCATTTCCTGCGAGGTCCGGGCGGTGAGAAGGATGACCGGGATCATGGCCAGCCGAGGATCCGCGTGAAGCGCCCGGCACAAGCCGAACCCGTCCATGCCCGGCATCATCACGTCAGCCACGATGAGCCGCGGCAGGTGCTCGGCGGCCTTCTTTACGCCCTCGGCTCCGTCGGCTGCCTCGATCACGCTGTAGTGCCGCTCGATTCCCGCCCGGAGGTACGCCCGCATGTCCGGGTTGTCCTCCACCACGAGGATGAGCTCGCGCCGCTCCGGCGGCGGAGGCCCCGGCTCCTGCGGGGCGGTTTCCTGCAGCTCGGCGGCGGGAAGCATCGAGAGGAGGCCGGAGGACTCGAGCTTTGCGTACGCGAGCTCCCGCGGAGCCTCGGGCTCCGCGCGGAAAGGAATAGACTGCGCGCGGAAAGCTCCGATCTCCCTGGCGCCCGGGAGGCGGACCACGAACTCCGACCCCGCTCCCGGCCGGCTGGACACCTCGATGGTGCCGCCGTGGATCTGCACCAGCTCCCGCACGAGGCTCAGCCCGATGCCGGTTCCCTCGTGGGAGCGCGCCTCCGATCCGTCCACCTGGTAGAAGCGCTCGAAGATCCGGTTCAGCTCCGCGCGGGGGATCCCGGCCCCGGTGTCCTTCACCGAGATCCGCACCGATTCCCCCGTCCCTTCCTCGGCGAGCTCAACCTGCACCTCTCCCCCGGCCGGGGTGAACTTGCACGCGTTGGAGAGGAGGTTGGAAACGATCCTCTCCACGATCTCGGGGTCGTGGGACACGTCCGTGCCCCCGTTCGTGCGCACCGAGAGTCGGATCTCCCTGCGCTTCGCGTACGGCTCGAAGGACTGGACCAGCTCGCGGATGAGCTCGGCCAGGTTGCCTCTCTGCAGCCGCTTCTCCAGGCGCCCGGCGTCGATCCGGGAGAGCTCCAGCAGCTGGTTCACCAGCCGCAACAGGCGCCGCGCATTGCGGGAGATCATCTGCAGCTCCGGCCGGTCGCCGCGGTGGTCGGCCCGGCCGAGCAAGGTCTCCAGCGGACCGAGGATCAGCGTCAGCGGCGTGCGCAGCTCGTGCGAGATGTTCTGGAAGAACCGGGTCTTCAGCCGGTCCTGGTCCTGCACGCGCCGCAGCAGCTGCTCGGACCTCTTCTGCTCCTCGCGCAGCCGGTCCTCCGCCACGATGGAGCCGAACCGCGCGATCAGGGCGTTGACCACGATCATCCCGAAGACGGTGTAGGCAACGAGGAAGCGCAGCTGGCCGGCCTGCGACGCGTCCAGCCGGTACAGCGGCCCGACGGCCCGCTCCAGGGCGAGTGACCCCTCGTAGCCCGCGACGATCGCCGCGAGGGTGACGACCATCAGCACCGTCCTGCCCCGCGGGATCAGGGTGATCACGCCTCCTGCCGTGAAGAAGATCAGCAGCGGCAGGAGGGTCTCCCGGCCCATGACCACGGTCACGACGACCAGGTGAAGGTTGAGCAGCGTGCCGAAGTAGAAAAGGGCCAGGAGGTGGCGGCCCAGCCGGTTGAAAAGGACCGTGAGGAGCAGCAGCACGTCCACGGCGACGAGCTCGATCACGACGGGCATCCAGCCGTTGGCGGCGCACAGGACCATGTACGGCAGGTTGGCCGCCATCATGAGCAGGGAACCGAGGTTGCTCATCTGGATGTATTTCGCCTCTTCCGGTCCCATGCCGGAAGACACCCCCAGCCCGATGATGCGTCCGAACAATCGTGCCACGGCCACCTTCTCGCTTGCGGCTTTCTTGTCTACAGCTTTACATGAATCTTCCTGCGATCCAACACCACCGCGGCTGCCGCGCAAACCGCCAGCACGAGGAGGCTCGCGCCCCACGCCGCGGCGGCCGAGGCCCCACCCCCGAGCAGCGCCTGCACGCCGACGCCGATCACCGCGTGCAGCATGTACAGCAGAAGCGCGTTCCTGCCCATGCTGCCGGTCAGCGGTAGCTTCAGCCCCCACAGCTCCCGGGCCAGGACCAGGAGGCAGAGCACGGCGCTCGCGACCCCGGCGGTGAACAGGATGTAGCTCAGCGAAAGGAGGTGCTTGCTGAACGGGAAGAAGGCCCGGGCGATGAGCCCGGCCGCGCCGAGCACCAGCGCGAAGGCGCCGCTGAGGGCAAGCCGGCGGCCCGAGGTCTCATCGCGAAGCATCTCTCCCAGGGACGAGGCGGCGATCGCGAAAAACGAGAGGCTCGCCGTCCCCCACGGGCCGCCCAGCCCCGTGTCGTACCACCCGTTGATGAGGCCGCCGAGGCCGAGGGGGCGCAGCACCTCCACCGCGGCGAGCAGCACCGCGGCTGCCGCAAGGCGCGGCCA
>Ga0153915_10002928_pt1 | contig 15587 bp, 14 predicted proteins | sample Opewatmetagenome_2_FD_107003 | JGI IMG/M metagenome (GOLD analysis project Ga0153915, IMG submission 107003) | Freshwater wetland microbial communities from Ohio, USA - Open water 3 Core 3 Depth 3 metaG | ecosystem: Environmental > Aquatic > Freshwater > Wetlands | place: USA: Ohio, Lake Erie...
AAGCAGTTGACATGATGAACGCGGGGTCGTAGGGTAGCCTGGACCATCCTATTGCGTTCGGGACGCAGTGACCTGAGTTCGAATCTCAGCGACCCCATTTAAAAAAGAGCAGTGAAAAATTCATTCAGTATTCGAGGAGAAGAATGCAGACGCAGGTTTATACCCGGTACGAACGGGCAAGGATCATTGGAGCAAGGGCTCTGCAGATATCAATGGGTGCTCCGTTACTTATCACCACGACACGGATCGATCCGCTGGAAATTGCGATCGAGGAATACAACAACAACACCATCCCCATTACGGTAAAGAGAAAGTAGGAGACAGGGAGTCATGACAGTCATTGAGGTAATCGAGCTGCGGACCATTCTCGACAGCCGGGGCAACCCGACGGTCGAGGCGGACGTGTACACGTCCAGCGGCCACGGCAGGTCGGCAGCCCCGAGCGGAGCCAGTACCGGTTCCCTCGAGGCCAAGGTCAGGCCCCCGCAGGAAGCCGTGGAAAATGCGATCCAGAACGTGCTTCCCGCGCTCATCGGCATGGATTCCTGCGACCAGGAGAGCTTCGACGAGCAGCTCCGGGACATCGACGGAACTGCCAACTTTGCGGAGATCGGCGCCAACATCTCTGTTGCCCTCTCGCTGGCAAATGCCAAGGCGGCAGCATCGTCGATGGGCATGCCGCTCTTCCGCTACCTTGGCGGTGCATTCGCGAAGGACATGCCGCTCCCGCTCGGGAACGTTATCGGCGGCGGGGCGCATGCAACGAATTCAACCGAGATCCAGGAGTTCCTCATCGTCCCCGGGGACGCAGCGGATGCAGAAGAGGCAGTCTTCGCGAATGCAGCCGTTCACCGCACGGTGAAGGATCTCTTAAAGAAGAAAGGAATTGCCGCCGGCAAGGGTGATGAGGGTGCATGGGCACCGCAGATCGACGATGCCCTCGCATTTGAGCTCATTGCCGAAGCGGCCGGAATAGTCGCCGACGAGATGAAAGTCTCGGTTGATATCGGTATCGATGTCGCGGCGAGCCAGATGTGGAACGGGAAGGAGTACCAGTACCACAAGACTGCCCGCTCGACTGAAGACCAGGTTGCCTATATCGCAGAACTCGTGGACAAGTACAACCTTGTCTATGTTGAAGATCCCCTCCATGAGGACGATTTTGACGCTTTTTCCGAACTCAACAGCCAGGTCGGCAACCGCTGCCTGGTCTGCGGTGACGATCTCTTCGTCACGCAGGTTGAGCGCATCGAGCAGGGCATCGAGTGCGATGCCGCAAACTGCGTTCTCATAAAACCCAACCAGGTGGGAACCCTCACCGACACCTTTGATGCGGTGCAACTGGCCCACACCCACGGGCTGGACACGGTGATGAGCCACCGGTCCGGTGAGACAACCGATACTACTATTGCACACCTTGCCACTGCATTCTCCTGTGTTTTCTTAAAATGCGGCATTGTTGGCGGGGAACGCATTGCAAAATTAAACGAACTGATACGCATTGAGGAACAGCTATGACCCAAGCAAATGAAATGGAAATTGAACTGAAAGAACCGCTCATCCCCGTCGAGGAGTACCTTGCAGCCGGTGTTCACATCGGCACCCAGCAGAAGAGCGAGGATATGAAGAAGTTCATCTACCGCGTCCGCGGCGATGGCCTTTACATCCTCGACATCCGCGAGACCGACGCCCGGATCAAGACCGCTGCCAAGTTCTTAACCCAGTACGAGGCACCCACCATCCTCGTCGTCACCTCCCGGCAGTACGGCCAGTACCCGGCCAAGAAATTCGCCGACACCATCGGCGCCATGTCCGCAACCGGCCGGTTCATCCCGGGCCTCCTGACAAACCCGGTTCTTGAAGCGTACATCGAGCCGCAGGTCATTGTCGTCACTGACCCCATCGGTGATGCACAGGTGATCAACGAGGCAGTCCAGTGCGGGATCCCGGTCCTTGCACTCTGCGACACCAACAACATGACGAAGTATGTCGACCTCGTCATCCCGACCAACAACAAGGGTCGCAAGGCGCTCTCGATGATCTACTTCCTCTTAACCCGCGAGATGCTCCGGCTCCGCGGTATCTCCACGGCACTCACCCCCGAGGACTTCGAGACCGAGTTTTAATCTCTTGGTCTTTACTTTTTTCTCACAACCGATATCTGGATATACGAGGAGCACCAGAGGGTTGATCCGATGAAGATGCGTTCATGCGCAGTGGCTGGCATGTTCTATCCGCGCGAGCCCTCCCACCTTGAACAGTTGCTCGGGAAGTTCTTCTCGGGCACCAGGCCGGTGGCAGGGAACCCGCTCGGCATCGTCTCACCCCATGCCGGGTATATCTACTCCGGGCAGGTTGCCGCCCATGCATTCGCGGCCATCTCCCGGGACTTTGCAGGCACCTTTGTTGTCATCGGGCCATCGCACCGCGGGTACATCACCTGCGTCTCCGAGGTACCTTGGGAGACCCCGCTCGGTGTCGTGGATACGGATGCGGAGTTCGTCCGGGCCCTCGACATCGAGACCGACGAGGCCTCCCACCGGGACGAGCACTCGATCGAGGTCCAGGTACCGTTCATCAAGTATCGTTTCCCCCGGGCGCAGATTGCACCGGTGATGATGGGGGAACAGGATTACCCGGGTGCGATCCGGCTCGGCGAGAAGATCCTTGCCGCAGTACGGCAGACAAAGCGGGAGGTCAGGATCGTTGCATCCAGCGACTTCTCGCACTATGTGCCGGAGCAGAAGGCAAAGGACAATGACCTGTTCGCGATCGAACCGTTAAAGACCCTGGATACGAAGGAGTTCTACCGGCGGATTGCGGAGCGGCAGGTCACGGCCTGCGGGTACGGCCCGATCACCGCGATGGTGACGGCCTGTGCAGGTCTCGGGGCAAAGGCGGCAGAGCTGATCCGGTATGCAACGAGCGGGGAGACGACGGGCGATTATCGCGAGGTCGTAGGCTACGCCGGTATTGCGGTGATCTAGGTTGGCAACGTGGAGTGCACCGGGCAAGGTGTTTTTGTTCGGCGAGCATGCCGTGGTATACGGCAAGCCGGGCATAGCCATGGCTATCAAGCCCCGGGTGTTCGTCACGGTCCGGAACACGAAGCGGGCCACGCGGGCAAAGTCGCCCTATATCGACGGCTGCTTCGAGGCAATGGGTGTCGTCGGCAGTGTGTACATCAACTCGCAGATCCCCAGTTCGTCCGGTCTCGGGTCATCGGCAGCCGTAACCGTTGCCACGCTCTCGGCCATCAACGACGAGTTCGGGATGAACAAGACCCGCGAGGACATAGCCAACATGGCGTTCGAGATCGAGAAGACCGTGCAGAAGGGGCGGGCAAGCCCCACGGACACCACGGTCTCGACATACGGGGGAATCGTCCTGATCACCGGTGGATCGCGAAGACGCCTTCCCCCGCAGAACATGCACCTCGTGGTCGGCGACTCGATGGTCTCGCACAGCACTTCGAAGATGGTGGAGCAGGTATCCGAGCTCAAGAAGAAGCACCCGGAGATCGTGGACCCGGTGCTCGATGCCATCCAGGGCGTGAGCCTGGCTGCCATCCACCACCTCAACAACCCCCGCGAACTCGGGCGGTACATGAACATGAACAACTCGCTCCTCGAAGTCCTCGGTGTCGGGCACCCGCAGCTGGCCCGGCTCATCCTGGCCTCTCGTTCGGCAGGGGCGTTCGGGGCGAAGATCACGGGAGCCGGCGGGGGCGGGAGTATGATCGCCCTCTGCCCCAAGCAGCTCAAGCACCGGGTGGCCAAGGCGATCGAGTCGTGCGACGGGCGTGCGATCGTCACCGGTATCGATACGGAAGGCGTGAGAAAGGAGAAGAATGTCTGATTGGGTAATTTTAAAACTCGGCGGGAGCATACTTACTGATAAGAGCGCCGACTGCGCAATCAACCGGGAGAGCCTTGACACCATTGCCGCGGCAGTTGCGGGGGCAGGGACGGACGGGATCATTATCGTCCACGGTGCCGGTTCCTGCGGGCATCCCGAGGCAAAACGCTACCACCTTGACGTGGGAGCAGAATCCGGGAAGACCGATGGGATCTATGTCACGCACCGTGCCGTCAGCGGGCTCAACGATGCGGTTGTCACCGCCCTCCGCGAAAAGGGTGTTGCGGCGATCGGCGTCCACCCGCTCCATGTCGGGGTTGCCGACAATGGCAGGCTCGTTGCGTTCGAGAGCCGGCACCTTGAACAGATGCTTCGTCTGGGAATGGTCCCCGTGATCCACGGCGACGTGGTGATGGACCTCTCACGGGGTGCCTGTATCGTATCGGGCGACCAGCTCGTGCGATACGTCGCGGCAGCTCTTAAGATCCGCCGCGTAGGGCTCGCCACCGATGTACCGGGAGTGCTGGATGAAGGGCGCGTGGTGCCGGTGATCACCCGGCGCATGCTTGAGTCCCTCCATATCGGCGACTCGAAACATACCGATGTAACCGGTGGAATGAGAGGGAAGATTGATGAACTGCTCGGCCTCGCGGATGCGGGGATCGGGTCGGATATATTCCATGTCTCGCGGGTAGCGGACTTCCTGGCAGGAGCCGCCCACGGCGGGACACGGGTACGAGGGGAAGAAGAATAATGGGAGACAAGGTACGGTTCACGTCCTCGCGGAAGCTCGATCACCTGCGGATCTGCGCAGAGGAAGACGTCGAGTGCGGGGACGCCGGGTTTGGCGATATCAGGTTCGTGCACAATGCCCTGCCGGAGTGCGACATGAACAAGATCGACCTGTCGGCCCGGTTCCTTGGCCGCACCGTCTCCTCTCCCCTCTTCATATCCGCGATGACCGGGGGTCATCCCGGGACAAAGGACGTGAACGCCCGGCTCGCCCGTGCTGCCGAGCAGTACGGGATCGGCATGGGCGTCGGCTCGCAAAGGGCCGCCCTGGAGAATGAAAACCTCGCGGACACGTTTGCCATTGTCCGCGACGAGGCGCCGCACGCGTTCCTCGTTGCCAACATCGGCGTTGTCCAGCTCCGCGACCATGGCATCGAGTGGGCGGAGAAGGCAGTCGGGATGATCGGGGCAGATGCCCTGGCAGTCCACTTAAACTTCCTGCAGGAAGCGATCCAGCCGGAAGGCGACCACAACGCGGCGGGATGCTTTGCAGCCATCGAGGAGCTCTGCCGTGACTTCAAGACCCCGGTCATCGTCAAGGAGACCGGGTGCGGGATATCGGCAGCCACGGCAAAGAAATGCTGGGGCGTGGGTGTCCGTGCCATCGATATCGGCGGCTGGGGCGGGACGTCCTGGGCCGCGGTCGAGAGCGTGAGGGCAGAGAAGAGCGACAGCGAGAAGGAACGGGCACTCGGGATACTCGGGCAGGATCTCTCCGGCTGGGGCATCCCCACCGTGGTCAGCCTCGCCGAGGTGCTTGCAACCGGCAGCCCGGTCATCGCCTCCGGCGGTGTCCGGAGCGGTCTTGACATTGCCAAGGGTCTTGCGTTTGGCGCAGACCTCTGCGGCATGGCGCTCCCGCTCTTAAAACCAGCCATGGAGAGCGACGAGGCACTTGCCCGGACGATCGAGGCGATCCACCGGGAACTGACCGTTGCCATGTTCCTGACCGGGTCGGCGAAGGTTACCGATCTCAGGAAGGCACCCTTCCTCCTCACGGGCCGCACGCGCCAGATGATCGGGAAGGACGATGCAGCACGGGTCCGGCGATAAACGAACAACAGACCAAACGGGAATTTTTAGCAGAAGTCCCGTACCAACACAGGAGATACACCATGGATATTGAAATTATTGCAGTGGGCGGATATGATGAGGTCGGGCGGAATATGACCGCGGTCCGCTGCGGAAAGGAAATTGTCATCTTTGATATGGGGCTCCGCCTGGACCAGATCATGGTCCACGAGGACGCGGAGCTGGAGAGCATGAACTCCCTTGACCTGATCAAGATCAAGGCGATACCGGACGATACCGTGATGAACGGGATGGAAGGTGCCGTAAAAGCCATTGTCTGCTCGCACGGGCACCTTGACCACATCGGGGCGATCCCGAAGCTGGCGCACCGGTACAATGCACCGATCATCGCCACTCCCTATACCACGGAACTGATCCGCCAGGAGATTGCGGGTGAGCAGAAGTCCGCTGTGAACAACAAGCTCTTCGCGCTCAAGGCGGGGCAGCGGTACACGCTCTCGCAGAACCTCATCTTAGAGTTTGTCCGCATCCAGCACTCCATCATCGACGTGGTGATCCCGGTGCTCCACACCCCGCACGGCGCTATCGTCTATGCACTGGACTTCAAGCTGGACCGGACCCCGGTCATCGGGGAGCCCCCGGACTTTGCCCGCCTCCGGCAGATCGGCAAGGAGGGTGTGCTTGCCCTGATCGTGGAGAGCACGAACATCGACCGCCGCGGACGGTGCCCGAGCGAGCGGATCGCACGGGACCTGGTCAGGGACACGATCACCAGCTTCGAGGATGACAAGAATACGCTCATTGTCTCGACCTTCTCGTCCCACATTGCCCGGATCAAGACGATCGCGGAATGCGCCCACGAGATCGGGAGGAAACCCGTCCTGCTCGGCCGGTCCATGGAGAAGTATTCCGTTACCGCCGAACAGATGAAGCTCGTCTCGTTCCCCGAAACCACGAGCGTGTTCGGGAACCGGCGGACAGTCGACCGCACCCTGCGCCGGATGATGAAGGACGGGAAAGACAAGTTCCTGCCGATCGTCACCGGACACCAGGGCGAGCCGGGCTCGATCCTCACCCGCATGGCAACCGGGGACACCCCGTACCAGTTCGGGGAGGGTGACAAGGTCATCTTCTCGGCGAACGTGATCCCGAACCCGATGAACTCCGGCCAGCGGTACCTGATAGAAGCCCGGCTGGGCTTATCCGGTGTCCGTATCTTCGAGGACCTGCACGTGAGCGGCCACGCGTACCGGGAGGATCACTATGAACTGATCCACCTTCTCACCCCCGAGCACGTGATACCCGCCCACGGGAGCATGAAGATGACCGCCGGCTACATCCAGTTTGCCACCGAACTGGGATACGCGCCCCACTCAACCGTCCACCTCCTGGGGAACGGCCAGCGGGTCAGGATCAATTAAGAGGTATATCCATGTCAGAACTTTCACCGTATCTGAAATCCGTCGCACAGCAGATCGATCGCATGATCGACCGCGATTATGTCAAGAAGGCTGGTGAACTGAACAAGGCGTCCGCCCACCTCCTTACCGCAGGAGGCAAGCGCCTTCGCCCCGCTGTCGTCATGCTTGCGGCAGATGCGGTGAAACAGGGCAGCTCGCGCGAGCTCATGCAGGCTGCCCTCGCCCTTGAAGTGACTCACACCTTCACGCTGATCCATGACGACATCATGGACGACGATTGCCTGCGCCGCGGCGTGCCGACCGTGCACACGAAGTGGGACATGCCCACCGGCATCCTTGCCGGCGATGTGCTGTACTCCCGTGCCTTCGAGCACATCAGCAGCGTTACGGCAAAGGACGATGCAAAGGTCCGTGCCATCAAGATGCTTGCCAAAGCGTGTGCCGATATCTGCGAAGGCCAGCACATGGACATGTCCTTCGAGCACCGCACCGACGTGACGGAAGCCGAGTACATGGAGATGGTGCGGATGAAGACCGGTGTCCTCTATGCAGCGGCAGCCGGGATCGGTGCCACGCTTGCCGGAGGCACGGAAGCACAGGTGAATGCTCTCTATACCTTCGGCCAGAATACCGGTATCGCGTTCCAGATCCAGGACGATCTCATTGACCTCCTTACGCCCTCCGAGAAGAGCGGGAAGGACCAGGCCTCGGATCTCCGCGAGGGCAAGCAGACCATCATCATGATCAAGGCACGCGAGAAGGGCCTTGACCTGCTGAAATACAAGCGGGATCTCAGTAAAGCCGATATTGCAGCAGCGATCCGCGAACTGACGGATTCCGGTGTGCTCGCGGACGTGAAGAAGATCGCAACCGATCTCGTTGCCGACAGCAACAAGCACCTCTCGATCCTCCCCCCCTCAAAGGAACGCCAGCTCTTGATGGATGTCGGCGAATTCTTCGTTACCCGGAGCCACTAGCATGGCAGGGGACGATCCAAAAGAGATCATCTTTTTGTGCGCACTCCAGAATGCCGTGAAGCACGGCGGAGTGCCGCAGGCAGGGGCTATTATGGGCATGGTGATGGGTGCCCACCCGGAGCTCCGGAACAAAGCCAAGGAGGTCTCCGCGATTGCAAAGGACGCGATCGCTGACGTTGCAAAACTCTCCCCAGAGGAGCGGGTCGCAATGCTCCAGGCAAAAGCACCGGAGATGATCACCGCCATGGCGGAGAAGCACGAGAAGAAGACCGGGCTTCCCCATCTTGAGGGATCGGAGAATGGCGTCGTGATGCGGTTTGCCCCGAACCCCTCGGGACCACTCCATATCGGTCACGCCCGTGCGTCCGCCCTCAACGATGCCTACGTGAAACAGTGTGGCGGGCGATACATCCTCAGGATCGAGGACACCGACCCGAAACGGGTGGACCCCGAGGCCTACGCGACCGTGCAGGAAGATATCCGGTGGCTCGGCCTTGGGATCACCGAGGTCGTCGCCCAGAGCGAGCGGCTCCCGATCTACTATGATCTCTGCAAACAGCTGATCGAGAAGGGCGGGGCGTACGTCTGCACCTGCGACAACGAGCTTTTCAAGGAGCTCAAAGATCACAAGACCGCCTGTCCCTGCCGCGACCAGCCGGTGGCAAAGAGCCTTGAGCTCTGGCAGAAAATGCTCGACCACGGGTTCAAGGAAGGCGAGGCATCGGTCCGGATCAGGACCGACCTCAACAACCCTGACCCGGCCATGCGGGACTTCCCCGCGTTCCGGATCCTCGATACCCCTCCGCACCCGAAGGTGAAGGCGCACGTGTACCCGCTGATGAACTTCTCGGTGGTGGCCGACGACCACCTGCTCGGCGTCACGCACGTGATCCGGGGCAAGGACCATATCGCGAACACCCGACGGCAGCGCTTCATCTACGATCACTTCGGCTGGAAGGTGCCGGTGTACCGGCACTATGGCCGGATGGGGATCGAGGGCGTTGTCCTCTCCACGTCCCAGATGCGGGCCGGGATCAACGCTGGCACCTATACCGGCTGGGACGATATCCACCTCGGCACCCTCCGGGCCCTGGCCCGCCGGGGGATCCAGCCCGAGGCCGTGAAGAACGCGATGATCGCGATCGGTATCGGCGACGTGGACATCTCCTTCTCGTGGGACAACCTGTACGCGGAGAACAAGAAGCTCGTTGACCCGACCGCGAACCGGTACTTCTTCGTGCCGGAGCCGGTTGAAGCAAAGATCGAGGGAGCACCCGCTCATACCGCCCACGCCCTGCTCCACCCGGGCGATGCGACCCGCGGGTCACGCACGCTGGAGTTCACCGGTTCTGTCCTCATCCCGAAGGCCGAGCTCGTGCCCGGCACCGCGATGCTCCGGCTCAAGGATCTCTTCAATGTGAAGATTGCATGGAATGGCGACACCCCCTCCTTCTCCTACGGGGGGGCGTCGCTCGCGGATGCCCGGGCAGCGAAAGCCCACATTGTCCAGTGGCTCCCGGCGCAGGCAACCGTGCCCTGCACGCTCCTCACGCAGGAGGGTATTATGTCCGGTGCCTGCGAACCTGCTGTACGTTCAGAACTCGGGAAGGTTGTCCAGTTCGAGCGGGTTGCGTTCGTGAAGATCGATGCGGTTGGTGCAGATGGGGTACGGGCGTATTTTACGCATAAGTGAAGGGTAGCCCGGGTCGCGGATTATTTTTTTTAAAAGGAAACTCAAAATAATAACTTTGAACTTTGTATTTTTGTATCAGCGTCTAGAAGAGCGCATATTCACAGAAAATTATCAAAAACCATTCTATCATCTCAAATGAACAAGGTATTCATATATAATTTATATTTCAATCAATAAAGTATGTTTATGGGTCAACTTTGGGAAAAGCATAAAGAAATTATCATTACGGAGTCTTTGAACATATTTATAGTAATTTTTGGGCTTGTCTTTCTTTATATAGGTTTAATCCCGGGTTCGCAAGTAATTCTATTATTCCCGAAAAATCCTTCAATCCCCCAAATAGTTGGAGTTATTACGGGTGTCGGTATAACTTCAATATTTTTTGGTATCGGTAACATATACACGTACTATAAAGATTATGAAAATGGTCGCGATACCAAAAATATCCAAAATTTACTTGTTGAAATAAAAAAGACTGTTGAATCACTTCAAGGCTCATTTTTTCCATGTAAAAGAAATTTTTCAGATGAAGTAACAGAGATCCCAAAAAAAGACAAAATTAAAAAAATTAAATTGGAATTAGAATTTGAAATGGCATACCTCAAAGCAATTGGTGTTTCGTTGACTTTTATAACTGTGATAATTGGATTTTTAGGTATTAGCTATGGGAAAGAAATTTTAGATATTTCTGTTTATGGTTTTCCAAATATTTCAATCGGTTTAATACTCCTTGGTCTGCTTGCAATTTGCTTTATTTTGTTATTATCCAAGTTACTTAGCGAATATCATTCTAAAATGGCGGAAATTTCGCGAATTTACAATAGTTAAAAAATAGAGAAGTGGTTATAAAATTCCAATCAATCTTTTTGTCAGATGTCATGACAAAATGATACTCAACGCAATGGACTCATGTCAACTATTTTTCAGATCGTAGCATTAACCGTAAGGCAACATGAATATTTTTCAGCGGTTTTTGACTGTGACTTTTTAGGTTATCGCTTTTTTGAATAGGTAACGCATGTATTGAGTAGATTACAAGATGGGGGCTGATGCCCCCATACCCTCAGATGCGATGAACGCCGCCGCCCCCGAAGGGACGCCCCCGCGGCGGTTCAGGAACCGGTTACCTCCGTAAACCGATTTGCCCGGCGAGGCCCCGACGAGGCAGCCGAGCGACCCCCGCAGGGGTGGGGTTGCTCATTTTAGAAATCAATTTAGCAACCATACGTCGCTCTATTTGTCAGCCCCCGCCCCTTTCCGTGAAATTTCCACGGCTTCAGATCAATTGTGAAAACCGGTTTGCGGGATTGTGAGGAGTAAGGGAGATGCGTTGCTGTCAGGCCGAGAGCGGCCCGTTGTTCGCACCGGGCGAGTGCATCGATATATCGGGTTGAGTTTTTATTGATGACTTGTGCGGTGCGATTGAGGCTGGAATTATTCTGATCAAAAACCCTATCCTCTTCTGGATGATACAGATTGGTACGGATGTTGAAATTAGCCAATCAGGTTATTGTGCTTGATCGCCTCAATATCAACGGTCGTCTTCATCGTCTTTCCCGAGAACTTCAAATCACCGTAGGACACGCTGAAGATCGACTCACCCTGTCAAACGATGAGTTCGGGCTTTTGGTTTCAGCACCAACCCTTGAGGAAGGTATTGCGGGGATCTCCAATGAGTTCTCAATGCTCTGGGAAGTATATGTTGCTGATAATCCGGAGAACCTTACAAGAGATGCACTACGGCTTCGTTCAAACCTTAAGTCTCTTGTTGCGGCCGGTGCTGGTTCTTGAGGAGCTGCGAAGACCCGCGATATCGCGGCTGCTCTCTTCAAAAAGGGATTTAAAGAGCGATCATCCTATCACCAGATCTTTTATCTCTGCATTGACGGGAAGATCTCCGGGGTTCACACGTTCCTGAGTCACGGAATGAAAGAGTACAACGCAGACCTGCTCGCAAAGATGAGGATCCAACTTCACCCGTCCGGAAAAGAATTAGACGATCTTATCCGCTGCCCGTTATCAGGTGAGGATTATGCGAAGTTGTTGGTCGAGCGTGGCGTTTTTTAAAAAATAATTGAAAAATGAATGGGATGGGCATTCCACTGTTTTGTGAGAAGTTCTGGTTTGATTTAAAAGTGTCATATCGGCCCCGTTCTTCGACGTAAAACGCCGAACCCCGCCAGAACCCCCCTGGCGCCCGCCGGGCCCTGGATCACCCCCCTCCACAACCCAAATCTCATCTCCCCACCCTATCCTCGATTAAAACAAGCTCTGAACAGGCCGGTTTTTTCGCTCACAAAACCTCCGGATAGGTAAACGGAGCCTAATGCGGGATTTTCCGTGGCACTCCCCGCAAAAACCCCCGAAACAGGTCGGTCGCTGAAAACCGGAAAGAGTGAAACGGGACTCATTACAGGCCCGGATGGGCCATTTTTACCGATCCGGGCAGGTGAGAGTACTGGCACTCTAAAAAAGAGGTAGTTATCCTCCCTTGTCAGAAGAGGCGGCAGATCCCCCCGGGTATAGTCCCGGCAGACTCGCCATATCCGGTATAGATGCCGGTACAAAAACCGGTACGGAATCCGGTAACGGAGCAGGAGCCGGAACCTTTGTGGAAGCCGCACTCTCTATGAGCATCGGCGTCCCATCCGCCCGGATCTCGATATCCCGTTTCATCCGTTCCATCTTGGTCAAACTATCGCGGGTCAAGGAGCGCCCTCCCCCAGACCCCGAAATCCCACTGCCTCATATCAAGTGTAAAACAGGTTTGCGGTATTGCATGACGTAAGGAATGCCAGGCAATTTCTGGATACGCTGCCAGCCAAAAACCTCCCGCATCCCACTCACATATATTTATTGAAGCCCCCTGCATATGGTAAATATAAGATCAGGCTATGAAATTCTCAATTTTAATTGAACAGGATGAAGACGGGCGGTATGTTGTGGAATGCACCGATCTGCCGGGATGCATGACTGAAGGCGACACTCTCAATGAAGCAATTGAAAATATCAATGAAGCAATTGTCGGTTGCATCAAGTCCCGGTTGAAGACAGCATCGGATAAGATCCATATCACGTCCCTGCCTTCCCGCATGAGTATCGATGTCGATACTTCCGGTATAAATTATGCCTAAACTTCCGCGTGCGGGCGGACAAAAGCACATCGCTGCATTCAAGCGGGCAGGATGGGTGGAGAACCACGTTGAGGGCAGCCACCATATCCTGATAAAAGCGGGAAGTCTGGTTCACCTGTCAGTCCCGGTTCATGCCGGACGTGATCTCGGTATTGGATTGTTGTGCAGGTTGATCGATAAAGCCGGTATGTCCCAGGAGGAATATTGCGCATATTTCTCCGGAGAAAAATAAGGGTACCAGTAGTGTGTGCCACCGTTAATGTCCATTTTTTGACTGAACGCTTTCGGCTCATCGTTGTTTTGCATGGATAATGCATGTATTGAGCAGGTTACAAAGACAGGGGCTGATGCCCCCAACCCCTGGATGCGATGAACGCCGCAGCACCTAAAAGGGACGCCCCCGCGGCGGTTCAGGGACTGGTTAACCTTTCCTCAAAAAAATATCAGCGGATGTTACCTGAATTTTCCTCATCGCCGATCTTATTGAGATCGACTACCATCTGGATAGTATCAGAATTCTGGGTTATTTTTATGAATCCACCATAGTTTTCGTAGAATCGGATGGCTCGTGGATCTTTTTTTGCATCTACCTTGACGAACCTGCAACCGATCTGCCCGGTCAATCTGAAAGCCATGGCAAAAACATGTTTCAGCATTTCACGTCCAATGCCCTGACTGCGCAGCCCATCTTTTGTTGCCATCCTGGCCAGAAGTAATGCCGGATATTCAGAAGTAATGCCGGATATTTATTGGGGGGATCTTCAATCTCAAGGGACATTTTTTTTACAGAGTCAGATGTGATACACCCCATAGACAAGGAGAAAAACCCGACAAGCACGGTACCTGAATGGACAAGATAGGTAGTACTGATCTTTTCCTGTTGCCGGATTTTTGCATCGTTCCTTAAAAAATCTTCAAGATCTTTGGAATCGGAACATACAAATGATGAAATGTCGGAATCTTCAGATAATTTTGAAAAAATGAGAGATGTAAGATCCATTGTCATTTCGTGGTTATGGCCATTCTTTTGAGAGCTGGCGGGCTTCCCGGAAGAGTGCCCGGCTCTCCGGGGTGAAGTGTTGCTTTGGGGCGTCGACGTATTTGTTGAATACCCGCGCTTCTTCACCCCGTAAGACAGTCTCTAATTCAATCTGTTTTGCCATCTCTTACCACCTTTTATATTTACGGTATTACTTGCTTTTCTATTATTAAGCTAACCTCCGTTACACTTCAAGGTACCTGATTATGAGGTCCGGCTAAACTGGCATCTCTTTCCAGATAGTGTCGCACTTTCCGCATTTCGTTCTAAATGTCAATGCCCGCCCTAACGCTAAAGCTCCACCGCCTCATATCAAGTGCAAAAACTGGTTTGCGGTATTGCATGACGTAAGGGGATTCATTGAATTAAGTACAAAGATAGGGGTTGATGCCCCCATACCCCTATGCGATGAACGCCGCAGCACCTAAAAGGGACGCCCTCGCGGCGGTTCAGGAACCGGTTACCTCCGTAAACCGATCAGCCCAGCGAGGCCCCGACGAGGCGGCCGAGCGACCCCTGCAGGGGTGGGCTTGCTCATTTTGGAAAAGCCATGCAATTTCTGGATACGCAGCCCGCTGTTTTTCCAGAGCCAGGTGTTGATCCCATGGCTGTATGAAAAAATTCAGCGGACGTTGACTGAAATTTTCTGCTCGAAAGAAAACATTTCGATATGCTAACGCTCCCGGGCTTACGTTGCACTCGTGGAGCGAGGGTCAGGCGGTGTACTTCCCGTGCGAACAAACCGACGTGATTCAGGTAAAGACTGTCGGAAATTTTCTCCCGGACCTGTTGGTCACGGGCGGTAAAATATCAAAGTACACCGCCCTACCCCCTCAAGCCCCTCCCATTTCCGAGCCGGATTCATGCAGTTTTACGGGGTAACTGAGGGGATTGTCCTGGCTCCGGTGGGAGCGGGGGTCGGGCGGTGTACAAACCTGGTGCATGACAGATGCCCTATCAAAAAGGGATTTCTCCAGAGCAAACTTTTCTTATCAGACCCTGTGTGAAAATGTCTCATCGCGATCCTGATCGCGTTTGAAAAAGACGTGAATGTATGTCAGCAGGAGCAGTCTCCCTGTACTTTTTTTAGTATCCCTGCCCTACGTGTATAGACATACATGGCAGGCGGTGAGATCGTGAACGGTGCAGAAGGTGGTAAAGAGTCCCGCGAGAAGCTCGTCTTCCACGGCCTCTGCGTGGATTTTCTCATCCTGGTCCCGGAGACGATTGCGGTCATCCTCTCCGGGTCTGCTGCCCTCCTGTCCGATGTCTTCAAATATGCAAATGAGGTCCTGGCCACCCTCTTTGCGCTCATGATCATACGGCGGATGAAAGCCGGCGGGAAGTTCACCTACGATTACGGCATGGGCAAGTTCGAGACCCTCACAAGAATCATCACCGGCAGCGTGATGGTTGTCTCCATCTGTATCCTTGTCCTCTTTACTATCCAGCGTCTCATGCATCCCGAGGACTTCGAGATGGTTGCCGCATATATCGGTATCCCGCTCATGCTCATCGCAAGCATTGCCGATTACCACCACTGGCATACCTACCAGAACCGTTCAAAAGAGGATCCTTCGCCGATCATGGAGTCGCAGTGGCGCCTGCGGAGGGCCAAGACCTTCTCCAATCTCCTCCTCC
>Ga0153915_10002929_pt1 | contig 15586 bp, 16 predicted proteins | sample Opewatmetagenome_2_FD_107003 | JGI IMG/M metagenome (GOLD analysis project Ga0153915, IMG submission 107003) | Freshwater wetland microbial communities from Ohio, USA - Open water 3 Core 3 Depth 3 metaG | ecosystem: Environmental > Aquatic > Freshwater > Wetlands | place: USA: Ohio, Lake Erie...
CGCCCGAAGCGCTGCTCGAAGCTCGCCCAGGTACGATAGGTGCACATCGCGACCATTCGGGCGGCGGCGAGGCCCTTGGCCGGCGGTGCGGCCGGATCGTACTGTCCGTCCTTCCAGAGCGGATCGGCGAAGATGGCCTGCCGCTGCGCCTCGGAGAGCCCGATGGGCCAGGCGGCGTGGCGCGCGGGGTTGGCGATGGGGACGATGGTCTCGACCAGGTCCGGGTACATGAGCGCCCATTCCAGGGTCTGCATCCCGCCGAGCGAGCCGCCGATGACCATCCGGATCCGGCGGATGCCGAGCGCGCGAGCCAGCTCGGCCTGCACTCGCACCATGTCGCGGATGGTGTAGGGCGGGAACGAGCCCAGGTACGGGCGGCCCGTGTCGGGATCGATGGAGCTCGGCCCCGTGGTGCCGTAGCAGCTTCCCAGGATGTTGGCGCAGACGATGAAATCGCGATCCGGGTCGAGCGCTTCTCCCGGGCCGAACATCTTGGTCCACCACCGATCGGCGTCCGCCGAGCCCGTGAGGGCGTGACAGACGACGACGGCGTTGTCCCCCGCCGCGCCGAGCGCACCCCATGTCCGGTAGGCGACCCGAACGCGCGGCAGCCGCCCGCCGAGCTCCAGGGGGAGCTCACCGGGGAGCTCGTACCACCGGGTCTCGGGGGCGATGAACGCGGCCCGCGCCGGGCTCAGGTCCTCCAGGGGTCCAGGCTGCGTCGACGCGGAAGGCATGAAGTTGCCGATGGTTCAGCGCCCAGCCCGTGTTGGCGGACCCGTGGTGACGGACATCGGGAGGAAAGCAATCTACGGCGGCCGCGAATGGCATGTCAAGATAGCGGACAGTTGTCCGTTCACGTGGAGGAACGGCCGAGGCCGTGCCGGCTCAGCGTGGATGGCGCCTGCGGGGCCTCGCGGCGAGGCCGAGGCCAAGGCGGCGACAGAGGAAGTCGGCGAGCTCCTCGACATCGCCTGGCGCAAACGACGGAAGCCGCCGCGGCGGGGGCTCGTCCGTCACCACGGCCACCACGCGCCGGTCGCGCGTGCAGAGGAATTCGCGACCGATCGTCCGCCGATGTAGCTCGACGCGCCGGAGGCGCTCGGACGTGAATCCCTCCGCGACGATGACGTCCACGGCCGGGAGGAGCCGCGCCATGGCCCGGGGCCCCCCGACCGGCGGTCCGAAGTAGGCAAGCGCCGACGGACCCTCGACCACCACCGCAACGGCTCCGGCTCGAGCGACGCGCTCGGAGTCCTTTCCAGGGCGGTCGAAGCCGTGCGGATGGCCCGAGTGCTTGATCGCTCCGACCCGCAGGCCGCGTCGCACCAGCGCCGGGACGAGGCGCACGAGCAGCCGTGTCTTCCCGGAGCCGCTCGGGCCCGAGAACGCGATGATCGGGGTTACGCGGCGTCGTCCTCGAGGAGCCACGCCTCCACCGCCTCTCCATTCGCGAGCTTCGAGAACCCGGCCAGTCATACTGCCACGGTTCGGACCCCCACGCGCTCGAGCGGATCCTGGACTCCTCGCTCGTGCCGCAAACGTTGCGCCAGCGTCGTCTTGATCTCGACCAAAACGCATTCTATGCAGCAAATAGCCCTCGAAACGCGGGCCTAGCTCATGCAACCAGACCGCGATCAAGCGGTTCGACCCCTCATCCCGGAGGTCCCAGTGCTGTCGATCTCACCGGTCACCGATTGCCAGGCCTGCTCACTCGGCATCGCTTCCCAGGGGCGATGTCGGCTCACGCCGACCGCACGCGAACCGGGCGCGACGCTGTGCGCGCAGGGGGAACGACCCCGGACCGTCTACTTCATCAAGGAGGGCTTCGTGGCCCTCTCCGCCGTGAGCCCGCGGGGAACGGAACTGGTCCTCACGCTTCGCGGCCCGACCTCGCTCCTCTGCACCGAAGCGCTGCGAACCGAGCCCTCGCCCTTCGAGGTCCGGGCGCTGTCTCGCGTCAAGCTCTGCGGCATCTCGGGCGACGCCATGAGCCAGTGGATCGGGCCGGAGAAGAGCCCCGCGCGGGTGGTGCTCGACCTGCTGCTCGCCGAGTCCCGGATGCAGCGGGACGAGGTGAACTGGCGGCAGGGCGACTGTCTCTCGCGCGTGGCCCGCTTCGCGCTGGCGCACGCCCGCTTCCTCGCCGATCGCCCCAACGCGGTCCGCAAGCAGGTGGTCGCACGGCTCCTCGGGATGCGCCCGGAGACGCTCTCGCGATGCCTGACGCGCCTCGAGCGCGACGGCGTGCTCGACGCCTCGCGCGGCGTGAGGGTCCTCGATGCGCGGCGCCTCGCGGCGATCGCCATGGAGGACAACGCGGCCTGACCGCGCTATAAGTCGTTCATGTTCGGCCTCGGCCTCGGCGAGCTGCTCGTCATCCTGCTGGTGCTGGTGCTCCTCTTCGGGGCGAGCAAGCTGCCGCAGCTCGGCAGCGGCCTCGGTGAGGGCATCCGCAGCTTCCGCAAGGCGTTCCGGGACATGCAGGACGATGCGCCGGAACCGAAGAACCAGCCGCCCGCGAAGCAGGACCCCAACGCGCCGCCCAAGTAGGAACCCTGCCTAGCCGTGGCAGGCCATGCAGTAGGGCGTTTCCGGCACCGCGCGCAAGCGCTGATGGCCGATCGCTCCACCGCACCGGACACAGGACCCGAATGTTCCCTCGGCGATGCGCTCCAGTGCAGCGTCGATCTCCGCGAGCTCGGCGCGCGCGCTCTCCGGGACTCCCTCCGTCCCTTGCCAGGTCCTTCGCGCGGCCAAGGCCCCGCCGAGACCAGGGCTGCACTGCCGCGCGAGGCTCCTGCGCCGCTCCAGGAGCATCCGCTGCGCCTCCAGCGCGGTGAGTTCCATGCTGTCCCCCCGCACGGCTTGCTCTTCAGGAGCCGTGCCGGCCGTGCAGCGCATGTAACTCGTCGAATTCACTCGAAGCTCCAGCGCGAGAGTTGCGTGGTCGGCCGCGATGACGGCAGGCCTTGCGGACCCATCCAAAGGGTGGGCACCGATCCGGGGAGGCGGCAGCCTCGCCCCTGGGCCGCGTCCGCACCCGTCGCCGCAGCCATCACCTCAGCCGGAGCAGGCGCCCGATCCACTGGGCCAGGCGGGCCGCGAAGAGCCCCACGGCGTCGAGGAGCCAGCGCTGGAGGGGCGAACGCCCGGCCAGGTCGGCGAGCGTGACCTCGCGCGCCTCCGCGATGCGGGTCTCGAGCCAGGCCCTTCCCGCTCCCGCCACCTCCGCGTCCTCCACCTCGACGAGCGCCTCCAGGTTGGCGAGCGAGAACGGCTCGAGGTTGAAGCTGCCGACCAGGAACCGGACCTCGTCCACCACCGCCGCCTTGGCGTGGTGCACCGAGCGCGTCCACTCGTGGATGCGCACGCCCGCGAGCAGGAGCTGGTGGTAGAGCCGCCGGGTGGCGGGCCGGGAGAGGAGCATGTCGCTGCGGCCGGCGAGGAGCAGCGTCACCGCCACCCCGCGCCGCGCCGAGGCGGTGAGCGATCGCACGAAGCGGCGGTCGGGGATGAAGTAGCTGTGGGCGAGCAGCACCTCCCGCCGGGCCGACCCGATGGCCTTGAGGTAGCGGCGCCGCAGCGGGCGCCCGCCGCCGATGCCCGACAGGTGGATGCGCACCGGGCCGGCCGGCTGCTTGCTGCGCCGCGCGCCGCGCAACCGCGCGTCGAGCCACGCCGCCGCGCGCCCGCGCACCTCCACCGCCAGGTCCAGCCAGGCGGGATCCCGTTCCTCGATCTCCGGGGCGTGGCCAGGGCCGGTGTGCCCGTACTCGTCGCTGATGTTCACGCCGCCGAGGAAGGCCACCTCGCCGTCCACGAGCAGGATCTTGCGGTGGTTGCGGCGGAAGCGGCCCACCAGGAGCGACAGCACCGGGTTGTAGATCCTCACCTCGCAGCCGTCGGCCTGGAGGAGCGCCTGGACGTAGCGCCCGTCGAGCGCCGATCCCCAGCCGTCGAGGACCACCGTCACCCGGACTCCGCGCCGCGCCGCCGCTCCGAGCGCGGCCAGGAACTCCTCGCCGATCCCCTCGCGGGAGAAGGTGTAGACCTCGAGGTGGACGGACTGGCTCGCCTGCCCGATGGCGTCGAGCATGCGCGGGAAGGCCTCGGGACCGCCCTCGAGCAGCGCCACCGACTCGCTCCCGAGCGGCGCCCCCTGCCCATCGCGGAGGTGGATCGCCATTCCCATCTCCGATGACGTTACCGCAGGGCGGCCCCGCGGCGAAGGACCGGCGCCGCCGCCCCGGAAAGGGTGCGGGCGTCCGCATCCGCACCCGGCGTTTCGCGGTAAGATCCGGCCGAGGGGAGGTGTGACATGAAGCGCATCCTCGTCGCCGTGGACGGATCCGATGCGGCACAGAAGGCCGCCCGCATGGCCGCGGACATCGCGGTCCGCTTCGGCTCGAAGCTGACCCTCGCCTACGTGATTCCCCGCCTGCTGCTGCCGCCGGACGTCTACGGGCTCACCCTCGCCGACGTGGAGCGCGAGCAGCGCTCCTTCGCCGACAAGCTCGTGGGAGAGGCGATGGCCAAGCTCGGCGACGCCGGCGTCGAGGTGGACACGGCGGTGCTCTCCGGCTCGCCGGCGGAGTCGCTGGCCGAGGCGGCCGCGGCGCCCGACGTCGACCTGGTCGTGGTGGGCAACCGGGGCCGCGGCTCGGTCGCCCGGGTGTTCCTGGGCAGCGTCTCCGACCGCCTCGTCCACATCAGCCCCAAGCCGGTGCTGGTCGTGCACTAGGAGGCCGACCCATGATCAAGGTCGCCGACTTCATGACCCGCGAGCTCGTCACGGTGAAGGAGACCGACGACCTGGCGCTGGCGGAGTCCATCCTCCGGCTGGGCGGCATCCGCCACCTGCCGGTGGTCCGGGAGGGCAAGCTGGTGGGTCTCGTCACGCAGCGCGACCTGCTCCGGAGCGGCGCCTCGGGCGGCCGGGCGGCGCGCGCCGTCCACGCCCGCGACATCATGACGCTCACGCCGACGACCGTCGGGCCCGACAGCTCCCTCGCCCACGCCGCACGCGTCATGCTGAAGCACAAGTACGGCTGCCTTCCGGTCTGCGAGGAGGATGGGACGCTCGTGGGTATCATCACCGAGTCCGATTTCGTCCGCTTCGCCGCGGACGTGGTGCAGGATCTCGACCTGGTGCAGGAGGCGGTGACCACCCGCGGGAGCGCCTGAGACGGGCGCGGCGGGCGCCCGGCTGGATCCCGGGGCGCCCGCGGCCAGGATCTCCCGGCACGGCATGGCCGAGACCCTCTTCGACGAGCTGAAGCGTTACGTCGGCTTCGACGCCGGCGACGAGGCGGCACTGCGCGCGCTGCGCGAGGTGGCGGCGCCCCGCTTCGCGGCCATCGCCGAGGTCTTCTACGACGCCATCCTGGCCCACGACGGCGCGCGCCGGGCGCTCACCGGCGGCGAGCGCCAGGTGGGCCAGCTGAAGGGCACGCTGCAGCTCTGGATGGACCAGATCCTCCGCGGACCGTGGGACGAGGACTACTTCGCCGCCCACTGCCGCATCGGCCAGGTCCACGTCCGCATCGCGCTCCCGCAGCACTACATGTTCGGCGGCATGAACGTGATCCGCCGGCAGCTCAATCAGGTGGTGGACGACCACTACCTCGACCGCCCGCGGGAGCTGGCGGCGGCGCGCCGGGCCCTCGGCAAGGTCCTGGACCTCGAGCTCGCCGTCATGCTTCACACCTACCGCGAGGACCTCCTGGCGCAGCAGGCCCGCGCCGAGCGGCTCTCGACCTTCGGCCAGCTCGTGGGCTCCATCGGCCACGAGCTGCGCAACCCCCTGGGCGTCATCGAGACCTCGCTGTTCATCCTGAAGGGGCGCCCCGACGGCGACGAGCGCTCGCGGAAGCACCTCGATCGCATCGGAGAGCAGCTCCAGGTCGCGAACGGCATCATCTCCAACCTGCTCGACATGATCCGCGATCGCCCGCTCGCCCGGGAGCGCGTCCGCGTCGCCGGCGTGGTGGGCGCGGCCGCCGAGTCGGTGCGGCGTCCGGACGAGGTCCTCTTCCGGCTGGACGATCTCGACGGGCTCCCGGACATCGCGGGCGATCCCGGCCAGCTCCGCCAGGTCTTCGTGAACCTCATCGAGAACGCGGTCCACGCCGCCTCGCCCCGGGGCGAGGTGCGGGTCCAGGCGCGGCACGAGGGCGGCCACGTGGACGTGTCGGTCGAGGACACCGGCCCGGGCGTCGACCCCTCGGTCCGGCGGCGGCTCTTCGAGCCGCTCATCACCACCAAGGGGAAGGGGATCGGGCTGGGCCTCGCCCTGGTGAAGCGCATCGTCGAGCGCCACGGCGGGAGCGTCGTCTACGAGCCGCGGACGGAGGGCGGGTCGCGGTTCACCGTGCGGCTCCCTGCCTGACGGAAGGACCATGCGCCGCTACCTCGTCGTGGACGACAACCGGGAGTTCGCGGAGAACCTGGCCGAGATCCTGCGCGACCAGGGGGACGAGGCGGCCATCGCCGGAAGCGGCCCCGAGGCGCTGTCGCTCGCGCGACAGACGCGCTTCGACGCCCTGCTGACCGACATGCGGATGCCGGCGATGGGCGGCGCCCAGGTCGTCCACGCCGTCCGCCGCATCGACCCGGGGCTCGCCGCGCTGGTCATCACCGCCCATGTGGACGACCACGACCTCGAGGCGGCCCGCCGGGAGGGGCTCCTCGCCGTCCTGCCGAAGCCGGTCCAGGTGGGGCGGCTCCTCGGCCTGCTCGCTCTCGCCCGCAGGGACGGGCTGGTGGTCGTGGTCGAGGACGACCCCGCCCTGTCCGACAACCTCGCCGAGGCCCTGAAGGCGCGCGGCTTCGCCGCCGTCACCGCCGCCTCGGTGCTGGAGGCGGAGCGGCTCGGCCCGGTGCGCCCCTTCTGCGCCCTGGTCGACCTCCGGGTCCCCGGCGGCGCGGACGGCGAGGCGATGCGGCGACTGGCGGAGCGCTATCCGGGCCTGCCGATGATCGTGATGACCGCCCATGCCGAGGAGGCGCCGCCGCTCCCGCACCGCGACCTGTTCCGCAAGCCCTTCGACACCGCAGCCCTGATGGCCGCGGTGGAGCGCCTCCATGGCGAACGCAAGGGCCCCCCATGACCCCGACCGCCGGCCCCAAGAGACCGCGCGTCCTCATCGTGGACGACAACGCGACGCTGGTCGAGAACCTGACCGAGATCCTCGAGGACGCCGGCTATGCGGTACGCTCCGGGGGGACCTGTGCCGCCGCGCTCGGCGTCGCCCACGAGGGCTTCGACGTGGCCCTCGTGGACCTGAAGCTCCCGGACGGCGACGGGACGGTCCTCGCCCCACGGCTCAAGGACGAGAACCCGGACGGAGAGGTGGTGCTCCTGACCGGCTTCGCCACCCTCGAGTCGGCGGTGGCGGCGGTGCGCGCCGGCGCCTGCGCCTACCTCGTGAAGCCCTGCGCCACCCAGGACCTGCTCGTCACCGTCGAGCAGGCCATGCGGCAGGTCCGGCTCCACGGCGAGAAGCGGGATCTGTCGCGCCGCGCCCAGATGGCCGAGAAGCTGGCGGCGGTGGGGACCATGACCGCCGGCCTCTCCCACGAGATCCGCAACCCCCTCAACGCCGCCGCGCTCCAGCTCACCGTGCTGGAGCGGCGGGTACAACGGCTCCCGCGCCACGAGCAGCCGCCGCTCCTCGAGCCCCTCCACCTCGTCCGCGACGAGATCCGGCGCCTCGATCACATCCTCGAGGACTTCCTCCAGTTCGCCCGCCCGCGCGAGTTCGTTCCGAGGGCCGTCGAGGTCGTGCCGGTGCTCACCAAGGTGCTCGACTTCCTGCAGGGGGAGGCCGAGCGGCGCGCCGTCCGGGTGGAGCGCGCCTTCGACAACGTTCCCCCCGTCGCCGGCGACGAGGAGCGGCTGAGGCAGGTGGTGATGAACCTGGCGCTCAACGCCCTCGAGGCGGTGCCCAACGGCGGCTGGCTCCGCGTCTCGTGCCGCCTGGGCGAGGCTCCCGGGACGGTGGAGATCCTGGTGGACGACGCGGGCGCCGGCATCCCCGAGGAGCTTCGCGACCGCGTCTTCGAGCCCTTCTTCACGACCAAGGCCAAGGGCTCGGGCCTGGGCCTGCCGATCGTCCATGCCATCGTGACGCAGCACGGCGGCACGATCGCGGTCGAGGACGCTCCCGAGGGCGGCGCGCGGTTCGCGCTCCGGCTGCCGACGGCGCGGTGAGCCTGGCGAGCCCGGGTCGGTCTCGGCGGAGCGCGCATCCGCAGCGCCGCCGCGCGAACCGCGTCCGCCGCGGCGCGCCCTCGGGTACCAGGCGCGCGCACGTTCCTGTTCGAGCCCCCGCGCCGCGAAGCGGAGCGCGGGGGCGAGTCAACGGGCGCGCCCTCGGAAGCCACGTGCGCGACGCGGCCGTGGAGGCCGTGTCGGCGCGAGGACCGGGCGCGCGAAGCCGAGACCGACCCGGGGCGCCGAGACGATGCCGCGCGCTCCGCCGGGCCCGTCAGTCCGCGGTCCGCCCCTTGTCGTCGGGGAGGCCCTCCTCGGGCTCCTCCCCGTCGGGCGCCGGCTGCGACGGCTGGCCGTCGCCCGAGGCGTACTCCTTCAGCCGGTACTGGATCTTGCGCACGCTGATGCCCAGGATCTCGGCGGCGCGCGAGGTGCTCCCTCCCACCATCTCCAGCGTGCGGAGGATCGCCTCGCGCTCGATCTCGTACAGGGTTGCGCCGGGGATGAGCGCCCCGGGGGCGCGCTCGCGCGGGCGCGGGCCGCGCAGCGTCGGCGGCAGGTCGTCGGCCGTCAGCTCCGCGCCCTTGCACAGCACCACCGCCCGCTCGACCACGTTCTCGAGCTCGCGGACGTTCCCCGGCCAGTCGTGGGAGAGGAGCGCGTTGAGCGTTCCCGGCGCGAGGCCGCGCACGTCCTTGCCGTAGGCCTTTCCGTACTTCTCGACGAAGTGGGAGACGAGGGCCGGGATGTCGCCCTTGCGCTGCCGGAGCGGCGGCAGCGTCACCGCCACCACGTTGAGCCGGTAGTAGAGGTCCTCCCGGAACTTCCCCGCCTTGACCTCGGCGGCGAGCTCCCGGTTCGTGGCGGCGACCATCCGCACGTCCACCTTGATGGTCGACGTGCCGCCGACGCGCTCGAACTCCTTCTGCTGCAGGACGCGCAGGAGCTTGATCTGGAGCGCCGGCGAGATGTCGCCGATCTCGTCGAGGAAGAGGGTGCCGCCGTCCGCCAGCTCGAAGCGCCCCTCCTTGCGGCCAATGGCGCCGGTGAAGGCGCCCTTCTCGTGGCCGAAGAGCTCCGACTCGAGCAGCGTCTCGGAGAGCGCCGCGCAGTTCACCTTGATGAAGGGCTTGTCCCGCCGCGGCGATTCCTCGTGCAGCGCCTGGGCGATGAGCTCCTTGCCGGTGCCGGACTCGCCGAGGATGAGCACGGTGGCCCGCGTCGGGGCGGCGCGCTTCACCACCTCGTAGACCGCCTGCAACTCCGGCGCGTCGCCGACGATGTTGTGGAACCGGTACCGCTCCCGCACCCGCTCGCGTAGGTTCTGCGTGTCGCGCTGCAGGCGCAGCTTCTCGAGGGCCTTCTCCAGGACCACCAGCACCGCATTCACGTCGAGGGGCTTGACGAGGTAGTTCTCGGCCCCGGCCCGCATCGCCTCCACGGCCGCCTCGACGCTCGCGAACGCGGTCATCATCACGAAGACCGCGTCCGAGCCCGTCTCCCGCGCGCGCTTGAGGAGCGTGATGCCGTCCATGCGCGGCATGCGGACGTCCGCCAGCACGGCGGCCGGGGCGAACCCCGGGAGGATGGCGAGGGCCTCCTCGCCGTCCGCCGCCTCGGCGATCTCGTAACCCTCCTCGGTCAGGATCGTCCGCAGCGCCACGCGAGCGTTCTGCTCGTCGTCCACGACCAGGATGCGTTCCCTGGCGACCCGCGGGCCCGATCTCCCGGTCATCATGCCCCGCCTTTCGCGCGACACCCACGCAAAACCTGCATCATGCGTGCACCTCATGCACCGTCAAGGCGAGAAGATCCATTCTTTTCTACGCATCTGCGCCGGTTGGGCGCAAGGCTTCCGGGTCACGAAACCGTTGCGCGCGCGCCCTCCCACCCACCTCGGGGGGAGTGCCAGCGCGATCAGGCGTTGCCGCCGAGCTCGCGCAGGCGCCCGACCCGGTCGTACGGCCGCCAGCGGAACGCCGCCCCGAGGGACTCGGCCTCGCGCCGGCACGAGTCCTGCGGCAGCCCCGGCAAGGCGACGAAGGTCGCGGCCACCTCGTGGATGCGTGGAACGGCGCTCCGGATGAAGCCGCGCACGGCCTCCCAGGCGGCCGGACCGAAGCGGCTCGGGCAGATGCGCGCGTAGGTCCCGGCATCGGGCGCGTTGAGCGACACGTGCATGGCGTCGAGGCCGGCCGCGGCCAGGTCGGGCGTGACGTCTCGCCCCTCGCGCAGGCTGGCGAGCCCGTCCGTGTCGAGGCGTACCCGAGCGACGCCGGCCGCCTTGAGGCGCCGAGTGAGGTCGAGCAGGGTCTCGAGCCGGCGCGTCGGCTCGCCCAGGCCCGTGAACACGACCTCGGCGCGCCCAGCGAAGCCAGCGGCCCGCGCCGCGGCCCATACCTCGTCGGCGGAGGGGGCGCGCTCCAGCTTCAGGTCGTAGCCGCCCACCACCCAGTTGCCGTCGCGGATCTTCGGGCAGAAGACGCAGGCGAGCGTGCAGGCGCTCGTGAGGTTCAGGTAGAGCGCGTCCCCGAGCGCATAGGCATGCACCTGGGCGAGCGGAGCGGTGGCGGGGACCGAAGGCACGTAGCCTTCATTTAATCGAGATGCTGGCCGCTGCACCCCACGCAGTACCGGGCCTCGGGGATGGCGCGCAGGCGCTGCAGCCCCATCGGCCCACCACAGGAGAGGCAGGTGCCATAGCGCCCGTCGGCGATGCGGCCGAGGGCTGCCTCGATCTCGGCGAGCTCGCGCCGGACGGTCTCCGACAGCGGCTCCGGCGACGCCTCGTAGTCGACCCAGGCAGCGCCGGAGTCCCCCTCGCGCGCCTCGGGCGGCACGACGCGGAGCACCCGGCGGCGCCGGAGGAGGAGGTCTCGCGCCTCGGCCTCGATGCGGCTCATTCTTGCTCTGCCCCTTCTGCGCACGCGGGCGAGAGTGCCCGCTCCCTGGAATGGAAGGCCTGATTCACGTGGCGTGCCCACGCTCTAACCGGCTGGAATCTCGTACGATTCCATGCGGAACTTGCGCGCGACCGTTCTCGCAGCGCAGCCCTTGCGCGCGGGAAGCCGCGCGGCGATCCCTTCGGCGAAGCGTCTAGGAGGCCTGTCCAGCCCGCCCGAGCGCGTGGAACCGGCAGCCTCCCTCGCGCGACGGCAGCGGGAAGCCCGCGCGGGAGAGCTCCGCTTCGGTGAGGATCCCGAGGATGAGGCCGCCCATCACGACCGGCAGGCAGCCCACCTCGCATTCCCGCATGTCGTCGGCGGCCTCCGCAAGCGAGGCGTCGGCGCGGATGGTCAGCACCGGCACGCTCATGTACTCCGAAACCGCCGTCGACGGCTCCGAGTCCTCGAGGTCGCAGAGGCAGAGGACGCCGACGAGGTTCCCGGAGTCCAGGACGAGGATGTGGTGCGCCCCAGTCGCCTCGGCAAGGCGCCGCGCCTCGCCCGTCTCTTCATCGGGCGCGACGGTGACCAGCGCCCGGCTCATCGCGTCGGAAACGAGGTAGCCGATTCTCGGCTCGCCCGCGGTCGCGTCCGCATCCATGTCCCGACCTCCCTGGGTCCCTCCAGCCCCTCTTTTGAAAGTTACGTACCCCGCTCGTCCCTGCCAAGCCCGGACGCCCTGACAGGGCCAGGCCGGCGGGCCCGGGAGGAGCAGCTCGCCGCCGGAAACGCGGTTGTCTCGCGGCGCCGCTTGGGCTAGCTTCGCGCAAATCATGGACAAGATCTGGGCAAAGGACGTGAAGGAAGGGGAGCGGGTGAAGAGCCTGTTCCTCGTGGCGCGCAAGGCGATTCCCACCGCCAAGAGCGGGAAGACGTACCTGGCCGTCACCCTCCACGACAAGACGGGCGAGCTCGAGGCCCGCGCCTTCGACAAGATCGACGAGCTGTCGGCCGTCTTCGAGGAGAAGGACGCCGTCGAGGTCGAGGGGCAGATCGGCCTCTTCCAGGGCAAGCCGCAGCTGCGCATCGAGTCGGCCGCCAAGGTGGACCTCGCCGCCGCCGGCCTGGATCCCGCCGAGCTCATCTACGTCCCGCCGCCCGAGCCCAAGAAGCCCGAGAAGACCGGCTTCACGGAGGCGGAGGAGGCGCTCTGGAAGGAGCTGCTCGCGCTCGTCGAGGCCGTGGCCGACCCGCACGTGCGCAACCTCGTCCAGGCCTTCCTCGACGACGAGGACGTGGTCCACCGCCTGCGGCGCGCCCCGGCGGCGAAGACCGTCCACCACGCCTATCCGGGCGGCCTGCTCGAGCACACGGTGAGCTGCCTCAAGCTCTCCCACCGCGTCGCCGACCACTACCCTCAGGTGGACCGCGACCTGCTCGTCGCCGGCGCCTTCTTCCACGACCTCGGCAAGATCCGCGAGCTCTCCTTCGAGCGGCAGGTCGAGTACACGGACGAGGGACGGCTCGTCGGCCACCTCGTCATGACCGCACAGTGGATCCACGACAAGGCGCGGCGCGTGGGCGTCCCCCGGGACCTCGAGCACCACGTCGTTCACCTCGTGCTCTCCCACCACGGCCGGCACGAGTACGGCTCCCCGAAGCTCCCGATGACGCTCGAGGCGCTCATCACCCACGCCATCGACGACCTCGACAGCCGGATGAACTCCTGGCTGAACCTCATGGGGCGCGAGGGCGGAACGCGGCGCTGGACCGACGGCCAGAACCTGTACGAGCAGCACATCTGGCGCGGCACCCTGCCCACGCTCCAGGTGGAGAAGAAGGGGCCGCCGGCCGAGATCCTCACGCCCGTCATCTACGTGCCGCACGAGGGACAGGCCCAGGGCGGTGGCGACGCGCGCCGGCAGGGCGCAAAGAAACCGCGCCGCAGCGACGGCGATCGCCCCCAGCGCCCCGCGCCGCAGGCCCACCCGCGGCCCGAGGGGGCCCCCGCCACGGCCGAGGCAGCGCCCCATGCCGACGCCGCGGAGAAGCCGCGCGAGCGCACCGAGCGGACGGAGCGGCCCGACCGGCCTCCCCGCCCGGACCGGCCCGACCGCGGCCCGCGCGGCGGGCCCGGCGACCGCAAGCGCGGCTACATGGGACCGCGCCTTCCCGGCGACAGGGGGCCGCAGGCGCGCCCGGACAAGAAGCCCTCCTCTCTCACGCACAACCCGTTCGCCGCCCTGGCCCGGAAGGTGGAGGCCACCTCCGTCGAGCCGAAGGGCGAGGAGCCGGCGGAGCCCGCCGCCGAGCCGTCCGCCGAGGCGCAGGCCGCGCCCGTCGAGCCGCCCGCCGCCACGCCGGACGCGTCCGCCCCCGCGGCCGAACCGTCCGCCCCCGCGGCCGAACCGTCCGCCCCCGCAGCCGAACCATCCGCCCCCGCGGTCGAACCGTCCGCTTCCGCGGCCGAACCGTCCGCCCCCGCGGCGGAGGCGGCCGCCACCCCGCCGGAAGGCGGCACGGCGTAGGGCCCCGTGCTGCCCTTCGGGCGCACCGCGGCGATCTTCGACGCCGACGACTCGCTGCTCGACGGCAACGCCGGGACCATCTTCACCTGGTACCTCTACAGCGAGAAGGTGATGCGCCCGGAGGTTCGGGCCCGCATTCCGCGCGTCATCTACGAGTACGCCCGCCGCCGGCTCACCGAGAAGGACATGGTGGAGGCGGGGTCGAAGTGCCAGATCGGCCTGCGCGCCGACGAGATCAAGGCCCACGCCCACGTCTGCTTCGAGCGCCACCTGCGCAAGCGCATCACCGCCGGGGCCGTCCGCCAGATCCGCAAGCACCTGCTCTCGGGCCACTTCGTCATCCTGGCCTCGGGCTCGCCGCAGTACATCGTGGACGAGATCGGCCGGCATCTGAGGGTCCACGCCGCCGTCGGCACGCGCACTCGCATCGTGGACGGCCGCGCCACCGACGAGATCATCCCGCCCGTGGTGTTCCAGGAGGGCAAGCGGGAGGTGATCGAGAAGCTCGCCGCGCGATACGGCCTCGACCTCGCCCGCAGCTGGCTCTACTCCGACTCCATCGCAGACATCCCGCTCTTCGAGGCGGTGGGGAACCCAGTGGTGGTGAACCCCAAGGATCCGTTCCTGGCCGTTGCCGAGAGGCGCGGCTGGGAGGTGGTGCGCTGGAAGGAGCGCAACAAGGGGCTCACCCAGGACGTCGCCGACGAGTGGGGAAGCTGGGACGGCTGAGCCGCCCCCCTACCCGGCGATCCGGAAGAGCCTCCGGGCGTTCTCCGTCGTGGTCCGCGCCACCTCGTCCAGCCCCGCGCCCCAGATCTCGGCGACCTTTCCGGCGACCTGCGCGACGTGCGCCGGCTCGTTGCGCTCGCCGCGGAAGGGGACGGGGGCGAGGAAGGGGCTGTCGGTCTCGACGAGCAGCCGGTCGCGCGGGACGATGCGCACCGCCTCGCGGATGGCCTCCGCGGTCTTGAAGGTCACGACACCGGCCACCGAGATGTGGAGGCCCAGGTCGAGGTAGGCGCGGGCCGCGGCGGCGTCGCCGGTGAAGCAGTGGATGACGCCCCCCGCCGGCGGGACCCCGGCGGCGCGGAGCGTCTCGAGGCAGGCCGCGTCGGCCTCCCGGACGTGGACGACCACCGGCTTTCCCGCCGCCCGGGCAATTCCGATGGAGCGACGGAACGACTCGACCTGGACCGGCCGCGGCGAGTGGTCGTAGTGGAAGTCGAGCCCGGTCTCGCCCACGCCCACCACCCGCGGGTCGCGGGCGAGCGCCTCGCACATCCGCCAGTCCTCCTCCGGCACGCGGGCGCACTCGTGGGGGTGGATCCCCACCGTGGCGCTGAAGAGGTCCGGCCGGCTCGCCGCCAGCTCGAGCGCGTTTCCGAAGCTGCCCGGCGCCCGCCACAGGCCGATGGCGACGATGCGCGACACCCCCGCCTCCCGAGCGCGATCGAGGACGGCGGGCAAGTCCTCCCGGTAGTCGTCGAAGTCCAGGTGGGCGTGGGAGTCGGTGAGGCTCATTTCACCTTCGCGCCGGGCGCGCTCCCCTCGCCCACCATGACCACCGCGAGGTCGGGCGACTCGCCGGCGGCGAGCAGCATGCCGTGCGAGGTGATGCCGCGCAGCGCGCGCGGCTCGAGGTTCGCGACGACGACGATGCGCTTGCCGACCAGCGCCTGCGGGTCGGGGTAGGCCGCGGCGATGCCGGCGACGATGGTGCGCGGCGCCGCCTCCCCCACGTCCACCGAGAGCTGGAGGAGCTTGTCGGCCTTGGGCACCTTCTCCGCCGAACGCACCAGGCCCACGCGCAGGTCCACCTTGGCGAAGTCGTCGTAGGCGATGACGCCCGGCACCGGAGGCGGGCCGGCCCGGGCCGTCGCCTTCGCCGCCGTCCCGGCGGGGCTCGGGGCCTTCGCGGTCTTCTCGCCGGCCGGAGCCTCGATGAGCCGCGCCAC